>C687J35021_10002092_pt1 | contig 14321 bp, 26 predicted proteins | sample RifCSPhighO2_12_FD_35021 | JGI IMG/M metagenome (IMG submission 35021)
ACCACCATACGCGTCATGACCCTGTCTGGGACACGTAGCGTCCTTAGCCCCCATAGCAGCTCATGTGATGCGTCACTGAGACGGTGCCTGCACTGCATCTCACGCATGAACAGCAGGGGCTCATTCTTGGGAATGAGGACTGAGTTATACAAGGCCGTCAGGTGCACGTGTCCGTTAGGCATCACGAACAGCTCAACATCGAACACTACGAGGTCCCCTGGAGAGGGCATAAAGCGCTTCACATACCACACGTCATACATGCGCGCGATGCGCGCTCTGAATGTTCGCATGAGAAATGGAGCCACGTTGAATGTGGCATAGAACACATCCCTAGCTGAAGGAAGCATCACGGGGCTCACCCGACATCGTCTACAGTGTCGTCCATGCTGTTCACAAGCATGAGGTGCTCACGCTTCACGGTCAAAGCGCGTCCAAGGATGTCGCGCCTCACGATAGCATATGCAGCGTCCTCAGGGCTTGGACCCACGTATGAACAGAAGGTGCCCTTATCGATGACATCTCCCCTTCTTAGCCAGTCCCTTGGGACCCGCCCGTCCGCGTAACAGTCTGACTCACAGAACGTGAACCCGTCGTTCCTTACCATCAGCTCTATCGTCGTCGCAAGGAGGTCACCAATTTGAAGCTCATAGACAGACATTCGTGAATATCCCTCTCAGTATCTCTACGTAGCGTTCAACGTCGAACGGACTAAGCGTGAACAGTCTGCTCTGGTCGTTGAAGACGACAGAGTCCCACATCGTGAAGTATTGCTGGTTCGTCATGACGAACGTCTCAAACCTGTCACCCGGGACACACGCTCCAACGAGACAATGTGACGTCGCATTGGCAGCTGAACTCTCTGTCTCCATGCCCTGGTTCGGCGTCTCATCTGACATCACGATGATGTATGGATACGCGCCAGCGACAGTGCCTGAGGCGGTCCTCCATCCGAGACCCAGCTCATCCAGCGGGCTCGCTGCGAGGGCGACAGCATCCCAACCGGGCTCATACCCGGGCCTGTCACAATCAAACTGTGACAGCGCAGCAAGGAACGATGCTGCGTCAGTCAGTGGGATGAGGACGTCTGCAACCTCACCCGAGCCGATGTAACCTGGAAACACAACAAGACCGAGCCTATGGTCGCTGCCCACAAAGTCCTGTCCATACCTCACGAGCGCGTCATCAGCCGCATCAACGGGAGCGCACATGCTACCCGACCCATCGATGACAAACAAAATATCAACCTTCTCATGTGGGTTGAGGTCCTCATCCGTCTCACCGTCACAATCGTTGTCTAGGCCATCACAGACCTCGGACAGGGGAGACACTGCGCCGCGACAGTCGTCCCACGCTCCTAGCTCACACCTCGTCGTGCCTAAGGCACACTCACCCACGCCAGCCACTGAGGCGTCGCCGCACGTGGTCTCAAACCCATCGATCATGCTGTCGCAGTCATCATCCCAACCATTGCAGGCCTCAGCACGTGTGCCTATGAAGACGCAGGGTCCCCACATCCCTGTCTCATCGCAGATGCTTCCTCCGAGGCCGCACGTCATCTGCTCTCCCGTGCTGGGGTTGATGATGTTCTCACGACATGCTGCAACATCTCCCTCAGCGCATAGACACTCCTCGTCGATCGTGCCGTCACAGTCATCATCCAGCCCGTTGCACGTCTCATCCACGGGGACCTGCGCTGTGCATTCTATCCATTCACCTATGGCACAACGCTCAATGCCCAGGCCGCAGACGGTCTGGCATGACCTCTCAAGGTCCTCGTCTGTGTATCCATCACAGTCGTCATCGACAGCGTTGCATGTCTCGGCCATGGGAAAGACTGCATCGCTAGCACAGTAGACCTCACCAGTCAGGCATACCTGTGTTCCGAGCATGCATGCGCCTATGCTCGTGGGAGGCCCGCACACGCCAGGCTCAGGCTCATCCGTCTCACCGTCGCAATCGTTGTCCAGACCGTCGCAGACCTCAGGCTCAGGCAGCACAGCATCCTGACAGCTACCCCAGCGGCCTCCATCACACGTCATGTGTCCAGCTGAGCATATAGATGCTCCACCCGTGACGGCACCCGCATGACCCTTCCAGCATTCAATGCTGAACCCGTCAACCCTTCCGTCGCAATCATCATCTACGCCGTTACATGTCTCAGGCCTCGGACTTATGTAACCGTCACATGCGACGATCGTGTCCAACCCCCTACACACAGCCTTTCCAGGCCTACATGCACCCGTCGGTGCATTCGTCTCATCCACGAGATGAATGACGTTCTGTGCATCTATCACACACGCAAGCTCATCCTCACACACACGTGTGAAGTTGTTGTCAGACGTGCATGATGCAGTCAGAAGGAGGATGACCAGGGCCCTACTGGGCATGCTAGCGCTAGGCATGGCTCATATCAAGTGTAACGCCAGTCATAGCACCCGTGCAATGCACATGTGTGAAGGCCCTAGGGAAGCATGCTGAGAAAGAGCATGAACATGAGAAAGAACGACAGCTCAAGCCACATGCCCAATGAGGCAGAAAGCGCGGCCCAACCCACAAACGAGAACATGACGACCCTCTTCAGCATGGCGCGCAGGCTATCGTAGCGGGATGAAGACTGTCCCATCGTCGTCTACCTCCTCATGCTGTTCATCGAGCGTGATTTCACCGTAACTGGGCGCATCGATGCTCAACCTGGGCCTCTCATCACGTGTTGACCTACGCCGGAACTCTTCCATCGCATCGATCAGCCATGCATCTGGAACGTAGGGCTTGGTCATCTGATAGACCATAACACATCGCTGGCGACATTTACACTGTTAGGGCTCATGCTTGATCGAGCCCTCAAGGCGACCCAGTATCCTGAGTATCTCTCCGTTTCCCGACTCGATATTCGTCAGGCGCTGCTCCATCCTCCCCATCCTGGCCTCAAGGTGCTCTCCTGATGATTTGGGATAGTATTTCTCATCGCCCTGCGTCTGCACCCAAAGAAGAACGACTACAACGATCGTGATGATGCCCACGACTGATGATAGCACGAGCTTTGCAAGGCTTCCTGCGTTAAGGACGCGTTGGACTGCTTCGTCATGTCGTGTCATCTTTCGCCCAACCTCTCTAAGCGCTCAAGTATCCGCTGTTGCTGGCCCTCTATCCTCTGCGCCTGCCTGTCCATCCTCTCATACGTCTTCCAGTCCTCTAGAACAGTCTCTGGGTCAGGTCCGTCTGACGCATCAGGAAGCAGCATGCGACGTTCATCGACAGCCTGGACGACATCCAGGACACGTGCGTCTGCATCGATGGACAGAGACAACACAATGCAGATGCTGCTCAGCAGCATCACGGCAGCGATGATTATCACGTAGCCCTTCTTCTTCACCTATGCGGACCTCCCTAAGCATAGGTATTGCGGCTCAAGCTCGAGGTTCAGCTGCTCGATTGCAAATGGCTTTCCAGCACAGACACTACCCATGGCACGCACGGGCGAAGGTATTGGTGCAGCATCACACCTGCGTCATCAAGGCCCAACCACGCGTATCCATGGTGCTCATAGACCCCAGACGTTGGGTTTCTCATTATCACGGGCTCATCGTCCGTCTGGGCCACGAACAGCGTGACAACCTTGGGATGCCTACCTCCCTTCGAGAGCTGGAGCGTCTTCATGCCCCACGTGAAAGCGACGTTCTCTATGCCCGTCTCCTCAGACGTCTCTCTCCTTGCTGCCTCAAGCTCATGCTCATCCTGCTCAATCTTTCCCTTGGGCAGGTCGTAGCTGCCGTATATCCGCAGGCACAGCAGCTTGGGAACACCGTCGAAGAAACGAACCAGCGCTATCCCGGCGCTCCTCTCTGCATCTGGCATCGACGCATCTCCTATCAGAACATTGAATGTTCAGGCTCAACAGTGTTAAGCACCAAGGCATTCGCAGTCAATAGCAACCCAGCGACAGACGCGGCATTCTCTAGGGCCGTCCTTGAGACCTTCACTGGGTCTATGATGCCTGCCTCGAGGACGTCAACGTATACATCGTTGGCTGCGTCGTAACCGTACGTCGGCGATGCGTTCGCGACGACGTCATTCTCAACGATGACAGCGGGACGACCGCCCGCATTCTCAACGATCGTTCGCAGAGGGGCCAGGCACGCGTCACGCACAAGCCTTATCCCCAACGCAACGTCGTCAGATGTGTTCTCAAACATCGACCTCTCTAGGAGAATGCGCGATGCACGCGCAAGGGCGATGCCTCCTCCTGGAACTATCCCCTCCTCGACGGCAGCCTGTGTCGCATTTAGAGCGTCCTCGACACGATACTTCCTCTCCTGCAGCTCAACCTCAGTGACGCCGCCCACATGGAGNATGGCGACGCCTGATGCAAGCTTTCCCAACCTCTCCTGCAGCATCCCGCGCTCATCTGGACTTAGTGTCGGGTCCTCGAGCTTCTTCCTGACTGAGTCGGCACGCTCCTCTATGGATGCCTTGCTTCCTGCAGCATCGACGAACGTCGTGCGTGACTTGTCTATGATAGCACGCTTGCAGCTACCGAGCGTGCCCGCATCTATGAGCTCCTCGCATGCCTGATGCGTGTTCAGCTTGTCACCCGCGGTTATGAGCTTTCCTCCCACGATCGTTGCGATGTCATGCAGCATGTTCACACGCTGTTCACCGAATGCAGGCGCCTTTATCGCGCAACATCGCAAGACACCTCGCATGTGGTTCGTCACCAACAGCTGCAGCAGCTCACCCTCAACCTCGTCGGCGATGATGAGCAACGAACGCTGCTGCTGGTTCACGACCTCGAGCAACGGGATGACGTCGGCTGCTGATGAGAACCTAAGGTTGCTTATCAGTATCAGCGGTTCATCGAGTTCACAGACCATCCTGTCTGCGTCACTCACAAAGTACGTTGAAAAGTATCCCCTGTCAAACCTGGCACCCTCTACGATCTCAAGGTTCGTGTGGAGGCCCTTCGCCTCCTCGACCGTTATGACACCGTCACGACCAACCTCACGCATCGCCTGCGCCAGGAGCTCACCTATCTCACGCTCACCGTTCGCAGATATCGCACCGACGTTCACGACCATCTCGTCATCATCGACAGGAATGGCCATCCTCTTCAGTTCATCTATCACAGCAGCGACAGCGATGTCTATGCCCTTCTTTATCTCAACAGCAGCATGGCCCGACGCCAGCAGCTTCATCCCTCCCGCGAACAATGAATACGCCAACGTCGTTGCTGTTGTTGTCCCGTCGCCCGCGACGTCGTTCGTCCTCTGCGCAGCCTCACGTATCAGCTGACAGCCCATGTTCGCATATGGGTCCCTGAGCGATATGGCTCGGGCGACTGTCACACCGTCCTTCGTGAGGACGTGCTTTCCGCCCCTGTCCTCGATTATTACGTTCCTTCCCCTGGGTCCCAGGGTCGTCGTGACAGCCCTCGCTAGCGTCTCAACGCCCTTTAGGAGGCGTTGGCGGGCCTCATCTCCGAAGATGACTTCCTTTTCGACATGTTCCTGCTTATTGCCCTGCATCCTTCATACGATTAACGACACCCAACACATTTGTTATCGGAAGATGCTCAAAGTCAGTGTAGACGAAGAACTGCCTTTCGTGGAACAGCACATGCGATGACCTGTCCATGCCGCAATATAACACAGGCGTCCCGCTAGGGACGACCCTGTCATCGACAGATATCAATCTGCTGCTGAACAACGTGTATAGAACGTTTCGGCTCTGGCCCAGCGGATGGAGCGTGACGAGGAGGTCACCTACGTCAAAATCGTTTCGTTCAGTCACACAGGATCTGACGTGTGGACTCGAGTATGAGCCCCTTGACATTTAGGATGCGCCTGAGCTTCGTCACGACGTCCTCAGCGACGATCGTCGTCCCATCTAGGATAGCGGTCTCAGTCTCCTTCAGCAGGCCCTGTTGACGCAGCGTCTGCACGTCCTTGTTAGAAAGCGTCTGTGACATGTTGAACCCCTACACGCGCCTGGAGAGCTTGTTAACGACACCCACCACATCTATGACCTGTCCAGCTGCCCTCCGGGCGTCTATCTCCATTGGATTGTCGTAATAGCCATCAGCGTCCCTCAGCAGGAAGCGGCAAGTCGCATAGAATGCAAGGTAGACAATGATGAACATGGGACCCATGACCATCGCCTGCCTAACGTGCGCCTTCTCATGTCTCAACGTCATCCCCTCATGTGATGCATCGCGGGTCTTCATGACGATGATGTTGCCACATGCATGGCCCGCCCATCCGCGCCAACGAGCATCCAGCAGGCGCCGCAACAGGGAGCGCCCTACGCCAGCATCGAACGTCCAGACCCATGCGACCTCATCCCAGCCCCTGAACGTATAGAGCCCAAGGACCCATAGGGGCAGGACATAGAGCACGAACGCAGGCAGCGTGATGGGCGATGACCAGACAATCCCAAGGAAGAGAGCTGCCCTAGCCGACCACGACCTCATGCACGATAAGTATCGACCAACAGCTCCTTTACGCGATGCGCGAGCGTCTTGGATAGATCGGGCAAGAACACCAGGAGAATGATGGGTCCAAGGAGCGTGCAGAAGAGAACGTCAGTCGCGGGGAACGCCTTTTCGTTCCTACCATGCTCCACGTACTCAGCATACGTAGCAGAGATCAGCACGAGCCATGTGACGACGTAAAACGCAGCAAGCGTGCCCAAGAACGACGACCAGAACATCTTTCACAGCCCCTCAAACGTCATCACGTACTTCTCCCATGGTCCAGGAGCCGTCATCGACCTGAAGCCCCATAGCTCAAACATGCGTCTGACCTCATCCCAGCTAGCATGCCCATCACAGCATAGCTCCATGAGCTCTTCATCCTCTTCATCCGTGAGCTCAAAGAACCTCACGAGCTGGAGGTTACGCTCATAGATGCTCCTATTGACAGGGTCCTCCATCCTCTTCAGGAATGATGGACCATCCTTCAGCAGCATCTCAGCCGTCCTGTCACCCACGCCAGGGACACCAGGGATGTTGTCGGTGCCGTCGCCACGTAGGGCCTTCCAGCTGACATAATCATGCTCTGGAGCCTGCTCATATGCCTTCTTCCTCCAGTTCCATAGCCTCACATGCGTGTGCTGCTGGAGAAGCTGGATGAAGTCGCTGTCAGATGATACGACGGTGATTGACAACCCATTCGCATCGTCCTTCCAGCGCCTGCAGATGTTGGCCACGACATCATCAGCCTCATAGCGTGGGTGCTGGAACACACGCACGGGAAACGCACGCTTCAGGAGTGAGACGACCTCATCAACCTGCCTGATGAAATCGTCAGCCTCAGGCATGGGCTGCCTGGTGGCCTTATACTCTGGTAGCAGGGCCAGGTTCCTCTCAGGGTGGCCCTCAAGGACGAAGAAACACTCATCAGGCTTGAACAACTCAATCATGGGCCTGAGGCCCCTGAAGAAGTTGAAGGCGATGGGATGGTCTCCCTTCTTGAAGCCCCCACGGGCCCTGTGCAGAAGGTTCATCCCATCAATGACGAGGATATGACTATCCCGTGCCATCTTTGTCCTCCCCAACCTGCTCTTCGTCCTTCTTGCGCCCAAGCTTTCGTCGAAGGAAGCTAAAGACATCCTTCACAAGCTCCTGGGCCAGGGCAGTCCCTAGGGCGCCAAGGAACGCCGCAATGAGCTTATCCCTGGGCCCCTCTTTATCGAGGAATGACAAGGCTGCTTCCTATAGCTCTTCCCACTCAACATCAACGTTGGTGAAGCCGTAGTCCTCAGCGACGCTCTTCAGCTCTTCGGCGCGGGCATCAACGTCAGCATCATCAATCTCTTCCTCAAGCTCGCCGGTGACAAGGAACCTGTATGACGTCGGCTCTTCATCCTCCTCATCTTCATCACAATCATCTTCAAAGCGATCGAGCTCCGCCCTAAGGGCTTCGAGGACACCAGCCCGTGACCCACCGCGCGTGATGAGACCCTCCACGAACGACTCGATGGTTCCACGACTCTCACGCACAACATTCACTGAATTTCTGGACATGCTTCATCTCCTACCCTCATTGGGTGGTTGATATTACCAACCAAGGTGAGAAGATGTCACTGGCCAGGAAACGCTTTCAGCATGCTGTGAACGTCGTTGTCGCCGTCGGGCTCTGCCTGCGTCGTCTCACGTGCCCAGCCCTTGATGCCCACCCTCAGCTGCCTCTTCGCGCCCTCTACGTCACCGGCCCGGACAGCATCCTCGAACTGTGACTCATCAGCGACGATGTCATACGCGTCAACGTTCGTCGCTGCCAGCGCATCCTCAAGCTCATCGATGGTCGTTGCGACGATGACAGCATGCTCCAGCGCATCGACCTGTGTCTTGAATGACTGCGCAACATCGTTGAACCTACCGACGCGTTGGTCACGCAGCTCATCGCTGACGTCGGGCATCATGGAGTTACGTGGGCGCCTGACCCAGTAGTTCCACTTCAAGCTCTCACTGATGAACTGTCGTAGGATTTCCATGTGCTACTAGCTAAGTAGCATCAGCGAGCCTGTGTATGACCCTTGTTATGTATGAGTCCATGTCTGAGAGCTTCCGCTTCTCAAGACCCACCAAGAGACAATGAGACACATAAGCACCGAACGGCTCACGTATTGAGTAGAGGTAGATTGCTGGGACAGGCTTCGGCGTCACCCATACGCTCACAACCTCGACCAGGTCACCAGACTGCAGCCCCTCAACGCCCAAAACACACGGTGGAACGTATGGGATGCCCGGAGCCGGCAGCACATCAAAATAGCTAGCTGGCGCGCGCGATCGTCTCGCACCACCACGTCCGCAGATCGTGTATGGGACGCCTGTGCAACCATGGACGGCCATCGTCTCAATCGACGATCAGCTTCACGCGGCTGACTGTTCCCTCAGGTCCCATGACTTCAGCGACAGGTCCCATGTCATCGTCGTACACCTGCTGATCGTCCTGCATCGACACACCGTTGGGCGGCATCACATCGTCAAAGAAGCTGTCAACACCGTCATCGGGCTCCTGCGCCAGCACAACAGCCTTAGGCGGTCCGCCCACGCCAAACGCGCTCTGTGCGACGCTCTGGGCATGCTGTATCATCCCATCGATTGCACGCGTGGCATTGCTGAGCATGATGGCCCTTGCCCGTGCGAGATCTGAGAACACCATCCCTTTCACAGACTCAAGCTTCAGGGGAGGCTTCTTAGAGCTTGGGCTCTTGATGATGTGTGTCATCACAGTGCCCTGCTCAGTCTCACTGATGCGGCGCTCTGTCACCCTCACGGGCACGATGACAGCGTTCTCAGCAGGCACAATGTATAGCACCTGGCCAACCCTGTAGCTAGTCTCAGCCACCTAGTGGGTCCGCCTAGTATGCCCGTCTGCTTGCCTGTGCTACAGCTGCCTGCTCACGTTCGAGGTCATTTGAGTAGACGAGAATGTTCTCACCCGACTCACGCTCATAGACCGATAGGTCCACCTCTTGGAGCATCGCTCGAAGCTTTGTCTCTTGCTTGTGTCCCCCGTACGTCTCAAAGAGATGCACGAGCTTTTCAACGACTGATGTATGTAGTCTCATTCCTTCTATCTACCAGCTGCAGATGCTTGCTGTAAAACGCGAACGTGCATGTGTATCAATCGATCGGGAACCTGAACACTATGCGAACCTCATCTCCCTTTACCCAGGCTGTCGCGCATCTGACTGACGTCATCCTCTCGGGCACGCCGGCGAGCCAAGCATCCTCAGCTGCCACGACAACCTCACGCAGCGGGCCATCGCGGAGACCCTGGATGTCCTGCAGCGTGAGGTCAAATGCATCAGCCTCCCAGTAGAACCTGTCACCTCGTTCTGCTGCCATCGTCTTCATTCCCTCTAGAAGAGCTTCTTTCCTCGTGCTGCAAGCTCATGCTGTGCGACCGTCTGCCTGACTGACTGGCTTATCTTCTTCCCGCCCTCGACTGCCTCCTTGAGGGGCTTGAGGCCCAGGGCCGTCCTCACGCTGTCATATGCGTCAGGGTCGAGCTTCGTCTGGAGGACGTCCATCCTGGCATACTGTCGCAGGTCCCACTCAACGACTGGAACCTCCTCACCGCTGAAGCCAGGCTCAAACTCTCCTGTCTCACGGGCCTCCCAGACCATCAGGAACGANGGCATGTCCTCNCCGTCNGGAACATGTATCAGTGGGAGGTTGCCCAGCTGGTTCTCGCTGTCGTCAGTCTCATACGTTATCTCAAACATCCAGGGACGCTTCTTGCCTTGCATGGTCCTCTCTACAGCTTGCTAGGCTCGTTGTTTAGGCGAGCATCTTCCTCAGCCTCTTGCCCACCTCACCGTAGACCTTGAATAGCTCTGAGTCGTCAGGGACGCCCAGCGACCTCAGCTCCTCGAGGCTGAGCTCCATGTTCTTCATGAACAGTGAGACAGCAGCGTGCTTTGCTGTCCTGATCGCGATTGGGTCGAGATCCTCTCTGTCATCTATCTCATCGACGGCGCCCAGGTATCTCTTTGCATCGAAGCCCGCACGTGAGAGGTCCTCGATGCTACGAGCGCTCTCATACGCTTGGGCTGCCTGGAGGATGTCATTCAGCGTCTCGTTCTTGACATCCTCAGCCTCCTGCTTGATGCCCGTCACGACGCTGCTGCGTTCCAGCCTCTCCCTGAACCCCTCGTCAGCCAGCAGCTCTTCGACTGGGTTCCTGGCCTCCAGCAGCACAAGACCCAATGACAGCCCCTCACTGCTCAGGTCTGAGCCCTTCACACGCCTGATGCGCTTGATTATCCTACCCACACCCTCATCGCCCACGCCAAGAGAGTCTATCAGGTTGAGAACTACATCTGCCGATGCCTTCGTGGCAGCTGCAGCCGTCAGGACGACGGGATTGACCATGAAAGCCACCAGGGCTGCGTCAGTCGTGAACACACGCTTCGCGTTCGCGAAGACGTCGGGATACTTTCCCTGGATGATAGCGAACCTGCGGCGCTCACGGTCGTATATCTTGTCGTAACGCGTGGCAACAAACGGGATAACGAGCGACGGGATGCCCTTGATGATGGTATCAAAGACCCTACGCGCCTTACTGCCGATGTTCTCAGCTGACGCCAGCGCGCTACGGGCTACACGGTCTGGGCTTCCTAATAGCTTTAGTAAATCAGAAGCATCACCGAGATTAACGTCGCCGAACTCATCCCCCATTTCGAACAAATGAAATTCAAAGCTTTTCTTAAACTCGTCTTCATCCGTCTCAAACAGCTGCGTCGTCTCTTCCAAGACACGCGTCCGAGCATCCCGCAGGACATCCCTGATTGAGTCCCTGAACTCCTTGTCATCCATCAGCTATATCTATCTCGCTTTCCCAGTCGTACGCGCCAGGCTGCTCACCAGGGAGCATCTTCTCAGGCGGCATCCTGAGCACCTTGCCACCACCTGCACGCCACAGCTTTAGGAGCTCCACCTCGAACGCATTGAAGGGAGGATGACCCCTGTATGCCCTCGTCGTCTGGACACGTATTGAGAAGTTCTCCCTGAGCTTAGGAGGGAGCATCAATAGCAGCTGCTTCTTGAACGTCAGCCAGTTCTCTTCATCGGGCATCATGGCCCTGAGCGCCGGAAAGCGTTCAACAGCAGCAGCTAGAGCATCCTCATCGACATGCGTGCTGCGGTTGCTATTCAAGGGTCTTCTACGGACGTTCGCCATCATCCACCAACATGTTCCAGACCGCACCCTTGTCAACAGCGTTGGGCAGGAACTCCATGAACTCCTCCCTGGCGCCCTGGGAAAGGAGTTCCCTCAGCCTCGTTGCAGACACATCGAGCTCAGCCTCGCGCTTGACAGCACAGAGCCTAAGGCGACCCGACGACTCGAGTCGTTCGAGATACTTCAACCGCCTATCCTCGGGAAACCTCCTCTCTAGGTCATCTGGGTCCGAATACAGCGTGAACACATCGCTGGACGCTGCATCATCATTTGCAACACCCAAGAACTCATAGACCCTCCTGATGGGTGATGACCCTGATGTGAACTCAACATTCACATTCTGAGGGAGGGCACGCATCAATGCATCTGTCCATACACGATGCATCACAAGGCCCATGATTGGACCCCTATCCGATAGGGACACGAAGACCCTGACCTCATCGTTCTCGGACGCAGCCCTCTCTATGAGGTAGAAGTGACCCCTGTGCAGGGGCTTGAAGCTTCCTGCTATTATGCCCACGCTCTTGGGCGATGCAGCTGGTGACTTCTTCCCTCTGGTCCTCTCCATCCTCTTGAAGACATGACCAAGTGCCTCCAGACGCTTCTTCCTGGTCCTGACAGCGCTCTCAGAGAGTGACAGCATCGCTGCGACCTCCCTCACGCTGCTACAGCGCTGCCAAGCATCGATCACGTAATTTGTCTCTTTCTCCCTTTTCCTGTCAGCCTCTGCTGCCTTCTCTGCTGCCTGCTGGAGCCTTGCCATCTCCTTCTCCTTCCTCCTTCTCTCGATCGTTAGGATGCGCTCAACCCTTGCGTTCTCCTGCTCAACGCTCTTTGCCTCTTCCCGCGTACTCTTCATCACAGCATTGAGATACCTGTCAGGCGTATGACATTGCTTTGCGCTGTCCTGGGAGATGGACTCGAAGAAGACAAGCCTGCTAGGAGCGATGAGCAAGAACCATCCCTTCTTATCCTTCTCTTGGAAAACGAAGAAGTGTGTGTCCCTAAAATAGGGTGAGGTCCTGAAGCTATCATTCAACTCTATCTCAAACGCACGGGCTGCATGTTCAAGCTCTATCGTTGCGTAGCGGTGCATAAGGTTTGCTTCACGCTCAAACACGCCAGCAGGCTGCTTAAACTTACCTACATTGAAGTCACCCAGGATGCCCATACCTCCCTTGCATAAGGGTCGCCTGATGAACTGCATCACATCACTCGCCTCGAGTGTCGCAAGCGCGCCCTCAATTCGTCCCGAACGAGCAGCGCTATACTTCTTTCCACTCTTCGTGTTGTGATAACACTTCGCCTGCACGCCGTAACATCCCTTGACCCTGGCATCCAGCTCGCTTCCTCCCTTCAACATGCTGACGTCATTGAAGATGAGAGGTATGACGGCTTCTCCCTTCCCAGTGTTCTTTCCGTCGATGACGCAGATGTCGTCTAGGACGGCAGGGATGTCGATCCTGACCAACGAGTCTGAAAGAGGAAAATCAATGCCCTTCAGGGCCTCTGCCAGCGCATCTGGCTCATTTCGCATTTGGATGTCAAGAACGCTTAAGACCGCTACCTCAGTCTCATCCTGCACACCTGCATTGAGAATTACGCTCTCAGCCCGTGCTCCAAGCAGCAGCCTGAGCCTCTCATGGACGCTCTGTGGGCTAAACCTCAGCTGGGGTGACAGCCCATCCACGAACTTCCTTAGCTCATCGATGGAAGGAGCCCATCTTCCAAGCTCTCCACAATCAACAGACACATGCTTAATACGCATGCCACAATGCTAAACATGGCATGAACATGTGTTCTAAATCGTATTCCTAATAGACGAGACGCTTCTTGCCTGAGGCATCCCTAACGGGCCTGCCGTCAAGCGTCCTGACAATCACCATCTTCACGTCCCTTATCTTCTTTATGAGACGTGACATGGCATCAACATACTCAAGCATGTCCATCTTCTGCGGGTCGAACGTGATCAGAATGTCAAGTATCCTCTTTCCACCCGGCGTCCTATTGACAGGAGATGCCTGATTCACAGTTGAGACGCCCTTGATTATACGTATGTCTGTCAGTATCTCCTCGATCTTCATCTTCTTCGCGAGGACGAGCCTAACGTTCAAGACGTTCAGCAGCCTGAGGGCGCCTAGAGCCTCAGCCACGAGACCCTTCAGCTCATACACACGGACCCTCATCTGTCACCGATACCAGGCACATACCTGCCATGTGCAGGGGCTCCTCGACCGTAGCCTGTCCTTCCTGTATCCATCGGATCGTCAGCATCAACCAGTGAATCAACATCCCTTGGGCTTGCCTCATCCTTCTTGAGCTGCACGGGCTCAGCGTTGTTGACGCATCTGTCTCTCACCCTCTTTAGGAGTGAGCCAGTGTCAGCGATTAGCTTTCGTTCGAGCGTCCTATACTTCCAGTGCTTCTTTAGGTTCTCAAGCTCAGCTATGACTGACTCAAGGCTCTTAACATGCTCAGGACTGCCGAACTTACAGGGCTGTCCATCAGCCAGCGTCACATCATCATAGTGCGTCTGGTGCCTCTCAAGCAGCACAGACTCCCTGATCAGGGTCAACAACGCACGGGATGCATCATTCATCCAGGATAAGTATCAGGCACGAAGCTTAGAGCACA
>C687J35021_10002094_pt1 | contig 14318 bp, 15 predicted proteins | sample RifCSPhighO2_12_FD_35021 | JGI IMG/M metagenome (IMG submission 35021)
AACCCCTATCAAGAAATAAATATTTGACGCTCAATATTTTTCTCTACTAGAATAAGAAGCAATTTTGAATTGGGGTGGGATGATAGAGGTTATACTTAATGCGTTTAATTTTGCTTGGATGTCCTGGAGCAGGTAAAGGTACACAAGCTAAACTCATCACAGAGAAATATCACATCCCTCAAATTTCTACAGGTGATATATTACGAGTTGCAATTCAGCAAAGTACACCATTGGGCAAACATGTTAAAGAAATGGTTGAAAGTGGTCGTTTAGTGCCTGATGATGTAGTGATTCAATTAGTAAAGAATCGACTTCAGCAAGCCGACTGTATGACAGGCTTTCTTTTAGATGGATTTCCACGCACCGTTCCTCAAGCAGAAGCTTTGCACAGCACGACAGCGATTGATTATGTGATTGATATAGATGTTTTAGAGGACGAATTAATTAAACGACTCAGCGGAAGACGGATACATTTAGCTTCAGGCCGCATTTATCATGTGCTTTATCATCCGCCGAAAATACCGGATACAGATGATGTGACAGGGGAAGCTTTACTACAACGACCTGATGATAAAGAAGAAACCGTTAGAAAACGTTTAGCTATTTATCGCGCTGAGACACAACCGTTACGAGAATATTATCAAAATTTTAAAATGGATGCTAAGTTACAAAAGCTAACCTATATTAAAATTGATGGGAATGCTTCGGTTGAGGAAATTAATCGTAAGATAATAGCTGTATTATCAGCTAAATTAGGAGCTCAAAAATGAAATTTGTTCTGTGGAAAGCTGCGTGGAAATTGATGCTTTTTTTATTGATTTTTATAAATGCAACTGATGCAGCTAGTCAACCTGAAAATTCCCCGGTGGGTTACTGGAAAACTATTGATGATGTTACTGGAAAACCTAAAGCAATTGTCCAGATTTTGGAAGAGAACGATCAAACCTTGTCTGGGCGTATCATAAAAATTTTTCCTCGACCAGGCTATGATCAAAACGCGCGTTGTACGGCTTGTAAGGGAAAGCTACATAATCAGCGTATTGTTGGGTTAATTTTTTTGAAGAATCTTAAAAAAAGTAAAACAGTTTCACGACAATGGATAGCAGGTGACATTCTTGATCCTAAGAATGGCAAGATTTACCGGTCTTCTTTAACATTATCAAACAATGCACAAAAAGTTAACGTTAGAGGTTATATTGGCCTTCCTTTGTTTGGTCGCACGCAAATATGGATTCGTTTAGAAAATATTTGAAATAAGTAAAATGTATCAAATTCTGCTCGTTTTTATCTTCATTTTTGTCTGCTTTAATAAAAGCATTGATTGTCTTCGTTATAATTAAGATGTGTAGTATTAAGAGGAGTCATGTTATGAAGATCATGGTGCTAGACACTGCCACTCAACGACCTCTTATTAATATAAAACTTCAATTACAAATAAGAGGAAAAGAGAGTGGTTTTGTGACTGTAACAACTGATCAAAATGGAGCTATTCAGTTAGATGATAAATATAAAGGCCATCAAATTTCGGCCTTATTTAACGGCGCTCAAGGTGCGTGGGTGGCTGCTAATGAGGGAACGAAGCTTAGTCTGGCGGCTACTAAGATAACAGCGAAACAAGGAAGTGATGAGAAAGATAAAGAAACATGGAAGTAGTAAGATATTTCCCTTCTCCTTCATTCATTAAAGGAGAGGGGAAATTTTTTTCGCGTTGCAAGATCCCCCTCATTCAAGCGATACTTAGACGATACTGACGTCGATTATTTGTATTTGTAACATGAGATACTCCTATGACTGCTCAAGCTATCGTCTATGATCAAGAAACGCAGCAATTAATTTGCCAAGGTGATTGGGACCTCGCGCATTTTTCTCATTTGAAGCATCTATTAGCTAACATACCTTGGCCAAGTACAGGTAAAGTGATGGTAGATGGCAGTGCAATCAAAAAAATGGATAGTGCAGGTGCTTGGTTGCTTGTTTCAAAGCAAATCAATTTGAAAGAGAGAGGTGTAGACATCCAATTACAAAATTTTTCAGAGAACCAACAAACTCTTCTTAATATTATTCAAACAAAATTAAAAGATAAAACCGATCTTCCTAACATACAAATATTGTCCTCACTCGCTGCCCTTGGACAAAATACCTTACAACGATTAAATCAGTTTTACACATATCTTGGTTTTGTTGGCGGTTTATATATTGAGACGTTACGTATTATTCGCAACCCGGTACGTTGGCGTGTAGAGTCAATAGCGACTGTCATTTATAGAAATGGATACCAGGCGCTGCCTATTATTGCATTACTTTCTTTTATGATCGGAGTTGTGATTACCTATCAATTAGGATTACAACTACGCAGTTACGGAGCCAATATTTATATTATCGATTTACTTGGATTATCTATCTTTCGTGAATTTTCGCCGTTACTGACTGCTATTATGGTGGCAGGACGTACGGGCTCGTCATTTACTGCGCAATTAGGTATGATGACAATTAATCAAGAAATTGATGCTCTCGACACCATGGGTGTGACGCCTGGAGAGTTATTAATTTTGCCTAGGATGATAGGACTAGTTATTTCATTGCCATTGCTCACCATGTGGGCGGATGTTTTTGGCGTGGTAGGTGGCATGGTTATGGCGAACAATATGCTTGGTATTACTTGGCATGATTTTTTAGCTCGTTTTCCTAATGTTATTCCTTTGCGATCGTTCATTATTGGTATTGGTAAAGCCCCAGTATTTGCGCTTATCATCGCTAGTATTGGTTGTTTCCATGGGATGTCTGTTGAAAGAAACGCAGATAGTGTTGGTAGAAATACAACACGTAGTGTTGTATTAGCTATTTTTTTCATTATTGTAGTGGATGCCATTTTCTCGATTATCTTTAGCGAGTTAAAATTATGACATTGCAGACTGATTCTATTGTGGAAATCAAAAAATTAGATACCTATTTAGGTGGTGCTTATGTGCATAAAAATCTTGATTTATCCATTAAGCGTGGCGAAATTTTAGGAATAGTCGGTGGTAGTGGTTCAGGTAAAACAACCTTAATGTATGAAATATTAGGTTTAATTAAACCAGCAGTGGGTACAATACGTGTTTTTGATTATGAGTTAACATCAGCATTGCCTGACGATTTACTAGCCATACAAAAGCGATGGGGTGTGCTGTTTCAACAAAACGCATTATTTAGTTCGCTTACTTTACTTGAGAATGTATCTTTTCCTCTATTAGAGCACGCTAAGTTAGATGTCAATAGCACACGAGAACTAGCATTATTAAAAATTCTTATGGCCGGCCTGCCGATAGAAGCAGCTGTCAAATATCCTGCTGAATTGAGTGGTGGTATGCAAAAACGCGCGGGATTTGCTCGTGCGATTGTCCTTGATCCAGAATTAATTTTTCTTGATGAGCCAACAGCAGGTCTTGATCCTTATACAGCAGCTGGATTTGATGAAATGATACTCAATATTCAACGAAGCATGGGATTAACGATTGTTATCATTACGCATGATTTGGATAGTTTATGGCGTGTCACTAATCGAGTAGCGTTTTTAGGAGAAGGTAAAGTGCTATGTGTGGATACGATGGAAAATTTGATAAAAAATCCACATCCACTTATCCGACATTTCTTTTTAGGACCACGAAGAAGGAATATTCAAGACAAGCATGATGAACGTTAATACTAGATATTCGATCATTGGTGGAATGGTGATTGCTTTATTTGCATTAATTATTCTGGAAATTATTTTAATATCTTCTGGCTCGAGCTTTACAAGCTACTCTACTTATTTGGTGTATATGCAAGAATCAGTCGCCGGTATTAATATTGATTCTTTAGTAGAATATAATGGCGTTGAGGTTGGTAGGGTCAAAGGTATTCAACTTAATCCGCAACATCCTAAGCTTGTTAAATTATTATTAAGCATTCAAAGCAATACACCGATTACTCAAGGTACGGTAGCGATGCTTGCCAGTCGAGGTATCACAGGGATTTCGTACGTGGCTTTAAAAGATAGAAGCGATGACATGCGGCCATTAAAAGTAGAGCCAGGTCAATCTTATCCTATTATAAAAACGGCGCCGTCAATTTTTTTACGATTGGATACGGCATTGAATTTGTTAACAAATAATTTTCGTCAAATTAACGAATCTATCCGAGCACTTTTAGACAAAGATAACTTGCGATCGATTAAATCTACTTTATATAATCTCGATCAAATCACGACAAATTTAGCGCGCAATACTCAACGCGTCAACTTGATTATTGAAAATACATTTGAAGCTAGTAAACGATTTACACCACTGCTGCAATCAAGTGTTGGAACAATGAAACTATTGGAGACGCAAACCTTACCGGAGGCCTACCGATTGTTTATCAATATGGATGATATGACACGAACACTAGTCGAATTATCATATGAGATAAAGCAAAATCCGTCCGTGCTCATACGTGGTGTAGATCGCGTTACGATGGGTCCAGGTGAAACAAAATAAATGGCGAGGGACATACCAAATTTCATTTGGATATCAATTATATGCCATGTTTTATTAGGGTTAATTTTTTATTATTTTAGTTATCATTCGAATAGTTCTATTGTTATTCCGCAAGAAAAAAGTTATTACTACTATGTTCCAGCTTATTCAATGACTATGAATCACACGACAACATCAGATCGATTAGCAAAATCAATTGATAAAACCTATGATTTATCGCAAATTAAACAGTTTTCTTCCTATCAGAATTGGCACCAAAAATCAGATGCCTTACATCAGCTTAGTCAGCAAGCTATTATTACCCAACCACAGCAAAAATATCAGGAGGCTATTCATTTAGTGGGTGAGGAATTCTTAGATGATCCATTACGTAAATTATTAGGAAAAGCGATCACTGCACATATTTTTTATCCGGATATGGCTAGAGAATTATATATGCGTGGAGTAGTATCTATCGAATTGGTTTTACATCCCGATGGTACGATTACTAATGCGCGTATTATTAAATCTAGCCGTGAACGCATTCTTGACAGGGCAGCTCTTAGAGCAATTAATACTTCTTCGCCAATTAATGGCGTCGATTTATATGTGAAAAAACCAAGACGGCTAATAGTGAATATAATTTTTTAAAACCCGTGAAGCTATGGTATAATACAATAAAATATTCAGTTGCTAAAATGTTTCGTGAATAAGGATGTTAACAATGAACAATTTTCATGAAATATTGGGTATTATCGCAGGAATCTTAGCATTAGTTGGTTACATTCCTTATATTTATACTACCGTACGTGGAAAAACACGCCCTAATAAAGCAACGTGGATCATTTGGACAGTCATAGGGGGGTTAATCGCATTCTCCTATTTGTTTGAAGGCGATCCAAATACTATTTGGTTACCGTTAGGTTATTTTATTGGTCCATTAATTGTTGCCATACTGTCATTTCGATACGGTTATTCTGAATGGACAAAATTAGATATTGTTTGCCTGATAGTAGGTGGTATTAGTATCATTCCCTGGATAATTTCTGAAAATGCAATTTTTACTTTGTTAATCAATGTATTTATTGATGCTAGCGGTGCGATTCCAACAGTTGTTAAAACTTATCGTGAACCAGAAACAGAAGATTTTTCTGCCTGGGTAATATTTTTTATCGCGAATACCTTAGAAGTATTTGCGATTGAACAATGGAATCTTGCAGCGATTTACCCTATTTATTTGTTTATTTTGGCGGGATTAATAGTGCTTTTTATTTTAAAAGGCAAGTTTCAAATCACGCTTAAGGGCACCTCTAAGAATTAAACTGAATAATATCTCCGAAGTGCTTTATTTAAATAATCTGTTCATAGGTGGTTTTGTGATTTCATTCGCTACCGGAATGAAAAGTGAATTGTTTTCAAGTTGCTGCTGAATTTTTCTAAAGATAAGATGTTGACTTGATAATAAAGATAATCCTTTTTCATGTATTTTATTAAGAGAAGCACATCCAGTTAGACGCATTGTTAGAATAAGTTCTTGTTCTAACTTTTGAAACATAGAAACGAGATGATTTTCCCCACCTATGGCTAAACTCCACATAACGGGACGTCCAATCATAACGGCTGTTGCGCCCAACGCAATCGCTTTTAATACATCTTCACCAGATCTAATGCCACCATCAACAAAAACAGGTATACGATTTTCTAAAATTTCTACAATATCAGGCAACACATCTAATCCAGATATAACGCTATCCATTTGTCTTCCACCGTGATTAGAAACGATAATACCAGATACTCTATGGTTGATTGCTTCCAAAGCATCTTCAGTATTTAAAATCCCTTTTAAGATAATGGGCAATTTAGTGATAGTAAATAGCCAATCTATCGCTTCCCATGTTAGCCCTGCATCGAACTGTTGATCCGTATGTTCTTTGATCTTTGAGCCATTCATTTGTTCTGAAAGAGAAGATAAATTAACATCTCTAAAATTAGCTGCATCAATATTTGATGGAAGCTTAAATTGATTTCTGATATCACGAAGCCTCATGCCCATAGCTGGCACATCAACAGTCACTACTAGGGCAGTATAGCCAGATTTTTCAGCGCGTTTAACCATGTATTTAGTTATATCGTGGTTTTTAAATACATAAAGTTGAAACCATTTCAAAGCATTTGATGCATTAGCAACTTCTTCGATCGTGCAATTTGACATCGTACTAAGCGTCATAATAGTACCTATTTTATTAGCAGCAATAGCAGTATCAATTTCACCTCGGGGACAAACAAGTTTGTGAAATGCACAAGGTGCGATTAAGATTGGGCTAGAAATTTGGTTGCCAAAAATCTCTAATGATATATTTATATCGCTAACATTTTGCAACACTCTTGGCACAATAGTATATTTTCGAAATGCATCACGATTATTTTTTAATCCCCATTCGCTACCGGCGCCACCCGCAATGAAATCATATACTAATGGATCAAGTTTTTCTTTTGCTTGAATTTCTAATTCTTCTGTGGGCGTCAATTTATAATGATTGGCTGTAAGCATGTCGTTTATCCTGTTTATGATCAAATGGATTGAAAGATAACTTATTATTAAATAAATCAATTCCCTTTAATTGCTACGAAACTTTTGGATCGCTTATGCAGTTGGAGCTTACCTTGGAATTATATTTAATTTTTAACAATTTGTTTTTTCTTGGCTGATTTAGCGCGTTCAAGTAATTCAACATCGATATAACGATCTGTAATTGCACCAGAACTATGACCAGCATCATCACGCACATGTTCTCGAGGACGGAGTTTCACATCTTCTGAGATACCGGTATGACGTAACCAATGTACAGTAGCGTCGCGCAATAAATCGGCCTCGTGTTGATCACCACTGGCTGCTAATTTGTTTGCTGCTAGATCAAAACAGGTTTGAATTAACTGGCGAATAGGTCGTTCGCTAGTAATAGGACGATTAATATTTTTGGCGTGAGCGATCAATGGTGTTTTTTCATCAATAGAGGGGTAGGGTGGTAATTTTAAATAGTGCTCACGGTAATGTTTTAATGCATTTAACATGGCATGGCTGACCGCAATTTGGCGAGCTTTGTTTCCTTTACCAACTGTTCTAAACCACCAATTATTTTCAGAGTCTTTGAAAAAATCACCCATCGTTGGATTCCAACGTTGAGTGGATACTAATTCAGAAATTCGTAAGTACATGCCATATAAACAAGAAAGAATAAATACAGTGCGTTCATGGCTTTCGTCACATTTCGCTTGTTCTTTTGAAAGGGTAATCACAGTTTGCCATTGCTTATTAGAAAGACGGCGAATCATTTTTATATTATTATCTTTACGAATAAATTTACTTTTTTGTCGAATCAGGAGAATAGGATTTGTTTCAGTGGTTTCTTCTTGAAGTAAGTAATTGTAAAAGCTGCTTAGAATACCAAACATCATTTTGAGAGCTTGTTGTGAAAACTGATAATTATTTTTATTAGGTTTAATGCCTTGCTTGTGTTCTTTTTTACTGACATGCGCATCGAAAGGGCGCCATTCAAGATTGGGTTGCTTTTTTCCGTTTACATTTTTAAATCGAGCAACTGTTTTTAAACCTATCCAACGTTTTGGTGGTTTAATGCAAAATTCTATAAAAGCTTCAATGTCATCGCGCTTGTGTTTTAAGAATGATTGATGACGGACAAACCAACTCCATTGCAATAAACGCTCTAATTCTCGACGATAAGAGCTAAAAGTATCGATGCTGCCACGATAACTATATAAAAAATTGAGTACGGATTGATAATCTTTAATGGCATACTTGGGAAGAGTCACTTTTACATTGCAGAAGCAATGGTTGAGCCATTGCTTAATAATCTGATGCGGCTTACTATCAGCATATATTAATTTATACTGATTGATCACTTCGTTGATGGTATCAAAAACGGGTATAGGAATATATTGGATTGGCATTGAGTAATCCTTTCTTGATTTTTAATTAAAATAACATACATGATGATATAACTTACCCTTAAAAGACGCCCTTTAATATCCGGTAAGCAAACTTACCGGATATTAAAGGTTGGATTCACGACGGGTCTGCGCAATAGAGCGAAACATTCCTTCTCGCTGCTTCGTTATTTTTATCATTTGTATCTTCCTAGCCTAAATCTGCCTAAATCTTGAAAACCACCCCTTTTTTGTTTGGACTGCCTTTCGTTGAGCTTCTTCTAACTCAAATTTAAAATTTTCAGGCGTAGTATAAAACATTCTAGATGTGCTCAATGGACTAACAACCATATTGTGATCACATGCGAATTTTGCTCTTATTAAAACATTCGTATCTTCATCATAGCTATCAAGTTTAGAACTGTGATTAAAAACAAGGTCACCACTTAGCAATATTCCAATACCACCACCAATTTTATGGTTTTGTTTGGTCGCGGGGTGTTTTAACATTTCTTGCAAAATCTTACACGCTGATGTCATTTCTAGTTGATCAGACTTCGGCCTATTTTTCATAAACATTCTTGCCTCCCTATTCTTCGTTAATTCTTACTTTGTTTTTGGATTTTTGCAAATCAATAACATTGATATATCAAAACTTCCCAGCCTTGTAAATTAAAATTTAAACAAACTATTTATAATGATAATGATAAAAACTTGAAAAGTGTATCCACATAGTGTACACTTCTTGAAAGATGAGGCATGAAGAGGGCTTCCAATGAAAATACATACTATCATTCAAAAATGGGGAAATAGTTTAGCTATTCGCATCACTGGTCCATTAAAAACGATTCCTCATTTTACCGCTAATATGCCTATCGAAATCGAGGTGAATGAAAAAGGGCTGACCATTCACCCTGTTATCCAAAAAAAAAGAAAATTACTGATTTTTAACGAAGCTCAATTACTAAAAGGTTTGACAGCTAAAAAGGCACATGCTGATGAAATAGTAGATATTCATCATCGAGAATTCGAAAATCATGAATAAATATATTCCAGAACGTTTTGATGTTATTTTTCTTGATTTTGAACCTAAGAAAGGTAAGGAAATAGGAAAATATAGGCCAGCATTAGTTTTATCTTCTAAAGAATATAATAAAAAAACAAGTCTACTTATTTGTTGTCCAATTAGCACGAGTATTAGAGGGCATTTAAGTGAAGTTCCTGTTGATGGCCTTGAAAAACCATCAGTGATAGCTTCTGGTATTATTCAAACTTTATCTTGGCAAGATCGAAAAGCAAAATTTATAAAAAAAATAGATCATGAAATTTTTGAAGCTGTTTTACAGCGATTGTTACCTTTAATTGGAGCTGATGAATTTTGATCTTGCTACCCAGGTGTAACAGTGTGTTTCCATCTTCGTTTTAGATTCATAATTTATACGCTTGTAATCGAGTGTTTGATGGAAAAGAAAATGATTAACTATTCTTTTCCATCATTATTGATATGGTCCTTAAACAAATCGCCCAAAGTTGTCTTAAGAGAAGAATCTGATTTTTTCTTTTTACTAGAAGTTGTATTGGTAGTACTGGATTTTGTTGCTTTCGCCGCTTTCTTGGTAGTAGCAGATGATGTAGATTTAGTTTCTTTAGCTTTAATAGAAAGAACAATCGCATGTACTTTTCTATCTGTTCCCGTGACTTTTGCTTCTACTGTATCCCCTACTTGTATTTTAGTTCGCGCGTCTTCTACTTTTTCTGCTGCGATTTCAGTAGCACGTAAAATACCATTCACCCCTTCCGCTAATTCAATAATGGCTTGTTTTTGATCGACTTCAGTTACTTTGCCTGTAACAATGCTACCTTTTTCGTGTTCAGTTAAATATTTACTGAGAGGATCATCTGATAAGTGTTTAAGGCCTAAAGCAATGCGCTCACGATCAACATCAATGGCTAAGATAATTGCTTCAAGTTCATCACCTTTTTGATATTTACGTAAAGCTTCTTGTGCGTCAGCTTCACTCCAAGCAATATCAGAGAGATAGATTAAACCATCAATTCCACCATCAAGTTCCAGAAAAATACCAAAATCAGTAATTGATTTAATTTTACCTTTGACGTGTTCGCCTTTTTGATGATTTTCAGCAAAAGCTGCCCACGGGTTAGAGGTGCATTGCTTCAGGCCCAGGGAGATGCGACGACGCTCACCATCTATATCTAATACCATCACTTCAACTTCTTGCCCCAAGTGTATAATTTTATTAGGGTTTATGTTTTTATTTGTCCAGTCCATTTCAGAAACATGTACCAGACCTTCAATGCCCTCTTCAATTTCAACAAAACAACCATAATCTGTAATATTAGTAACACGACCAGAAATTTTAGAGTTAACAGGATAGCGTTGACTAATATCTTGCCAAGGATCGCCAGCAAGTTGTTTAAGTCCTAAGGATACACGTACATTGTCACGATCAATTTTTAAAATTTTAACTTTAATTTCATCACCAATGGTTAGAATCTCGCTAGGATGTTTAACTCGTTTCCAAGACATATCCGTAATGTGGAGTAAGCCATCTACTCCACCTAAATCGATGAAAGCACCATAATCAGTAAGATTTTTGACAATACCTTTTACTTCGTCACCATCATTAATGTTTTCTAATACTGCTGCGCGTTCTACATTTGTTTCTGATTCGAGAACAGCACGTCTTGATACCACGATGTTATTGCGTTTTGCGTCGACTTTAATAACTTTGAAGTCAAATTCTTTGTTTTCGAATGATTCAGGATCACGTATTGGTTTGATATCAACTAATGAGCCTGGCAAAAATGCGCGAACTTTATTAATTTCTACAGTGAACCCCCCTTTTACTCGACCAATAATTAAACCGCGAATGGTTTCTTTGGTTTCGTAAGCACGTTCTAACTGTGACCAAGATTCAAGTCGTTTTGCTCTTTCTCGAGATAAGCGAGTGCTACCAAAGCCATCTTCTAATACTTCAAGTGCTACTTTTACTTCATCACCAACTTTTATTTCAAGTTTACCGGATTCTTCATAAAATTGTTCAATAGGAATATAAGATTCAGATTTAAGAGCGGCATCCACTACAACATATTTTTCCTCGATACGCTCAACGGTGGCTGAAATAATGGTTCCAGGCAACATTGGGGTTTCTTGCAAGCTTTTTTCTAATAATTGTTCAAAGGTTTCACCCATACTGTTATTTCTCAATTTAAAACGGTTAAAAGTTAATAATCTTACTCTGCTGCCTCAGCTAGAATCGGATCCATTTCTAAGTGCAAGGTAGCAGGAAAGGCCTTTTTTTGCTTAATCTCGGATAAGATACGTTCAACTACTTGCTCAATAGTTAAGCGATTAGTATTAATACAAATAGCGTCTTCTGCGGGTTTAAGCGGTGCCACAATACGTTCCTGATCCCGTCTGTCGCGTTCACGTAGCTCTCCGATAAGGTCGCATAGCGTAACACTAATCCCCCGTTCTTTCAACTGGTTATAACGACGCATGGCTCGTTCTTCTGGACTGGCATGAAGGAATATTTTTAATTCAGCATCAGGGAAGACTACGGTTCCCATATCTCGGCCGTCTGCCACCAACCCTGGCGCTTCTCGAAAAGCGCGCTGCCGGCTCAATAAGGCCGCTCGAACAGCGGGCAATGCAGCTACAATTGAAGCGGCGTTGCCTATCTTTTCTGTGCGAATAGTTACAGTAACATCTTCTCCCTCTAGGATAATATAAGGAAGATGATTGTCTTGAGCGATAAATTGTACATCTAGATGTTCAGCGAGTACGTTTAAAGCTTTTTCATTATCTACAGCAACACTGTGTTTTTGAGCAGCTAATGCCAATACTCGATATAAGGCGCCACTGTCTAATAGTTTCCAGCGTAGGCGTTTTGCAATCGATTGACTGACGGTACCTTTCCCTGTACCACTTGCACCATCAACAGTAATTACGGGGTTTTTCTGTGTTGCCATACTTTTGTTCTCCTTGATTTAGATAAGATTTATGTTTGAATGTTGAATCGCTTCTGGTATACATTCAAGACTAACTAATATTTCATTATCACTTAATTGAATGAGTCGGACGCCTTGCGTATTGCGTCCTATCAACGATATTTCAGATACTGGAACACGTACAAGGGTACCTTTATTGCTAATCAACATGACTTCATCTTCAGGGTTAACTTGAATCGCTCCAATTACTTTACCATTACGCTCANTCACATGAATTGAGATCACGCCTTGTCCACCTCTTCCACTTTGCCGGTATTCATTTAGCTCAGTACGTTTACCATAACCATTTTCAGTAGCAGTTAAAATATCACCTTGTTTTGCGACGATAAGAGAAACCACTTTCTGATCTTGTTGTAATTTAATACCCCTTACACCAGTGGCCTGTCTACCCATACAGCGGACTTTTGATTCATGAAAACGAACTACTTTCCCTGCATTGGTGAAGAGCAGAATATCTCGATTGCCATCGGTAATATCCGCCTGTACGAGACGATCACTTCCATTCAAAGCAATGGCAATAATGCCAGAAGTACGTGGACGCGAAAAATCTGTTAGTGAAACTTTTTTGATAACACCAGCAGAGGTGGCCATCATTACAAAATGTTTATCATCATACTCGCGTACAGGTAAAAATGCATTTACTTTTTCTCCCTCCGCTAGAGGTAGTAAATTGATGATGGGACGACCTCGAGCAGCTCGGTTTGCTTGTGGGAATTGGTAAACCTTCAACCAATATATTTTACCGTGAGTGGTAAAGCATAAAATAGTATCATGTGTTCGTGCAGTAATGAGAAATTCAATGTGATCTTCTTCTTTCATAGCGGTGGCTGATTTACCTCTACCGCCACGATGTTGTGCCTGATAAGTATCAATGGGCTGTGTTTTGACATAGCCTTCGTGCGAAAGCGTCACCACGACTTCTTCATCGGGGATAAGATCTTCGATGAGTAGTTCACCTTCTTCACATTCAATAATTTCCGTACGTCTTGCATCAGCGAATTCATTTTTTGCAGCAATTAATTCATCGCGAATAACCTGCATTAATCGCGTAGTATTTTGCAAAATTTCGGTTAATTGTTGAATGAGCAATTGAAGTTCTTTATGCTCAGCAATAATTTTGTTTTGCTCTAATCCAGTTAAGCGGTGCAAACGCATATCTAGAATAGCTTGAGCTTGCTCGAAGGATAATCGATACCCTTGTTCAGTTAAACCGTATTGTTCAGTGGTATGTGACAGCGTGTCGTAAGAGCCAGCGCGTGTTAAAATTTCTATTGTTTGCGCGGTTTGCCAAGTCTGCTTCATTAATTGATTTTTTGCATCGCCAGAGTCTTTTGCACCTTTAATTAAGGTGATCATCTTATCGATATTTGCTAAGGCTACAGCCAAACCTTCTAAAATATGCACTCTTTCACGAGTTTTTTGTAAATCGAAAATGGTGCGTCGGGTGACTACTTCACGGCGGTGATTAATAAAGGCTTCCAATAATTGCTTGATAGTTAATGTTTTAGGTTGCCCATCAACTAGAGCAACCATATTAATACCGTAAATAGTTTGTAATTGTGTATGAACGAATAAATTATTTAAAATGATGTCGGTATTTTCACCGCGCTTCATCTCGATCATGACACGCATACCTTGTTTATCTGATTCATCACGAAGAGCAGCAATACCTTCGATTTTTTTCTCTTTGACTAGTTCAGCAATACGTTCTACTAAACGTGCTTTATTAACTTGATAGGGAAGTTCGGTAATGATAATTCGTTCTTTATTGGTTTTTTCGTCGGTTTCGATATGTGTTTTAGCACGTACAACAATTCGACCTCGCCCAGTTAAGTAAGCTTCTCGTATGCCATTCCGTCCTTGAAT
>C687J35021_10002106_pt1 | contig 14277 bp, 13 predicted proteins | sample RifCSPhighO2_12_FD_35021 | JGI IMG/M metagenome (IMG submission 35021)
AATAATATTAGTCAAGCAATTGAAATTAGCAATGCTTATGCCCCTGAACATTTGATATTACAAGTCAATGAACCAGATAAATATATATCAACTATAAAAAATGCAGGTGCTGTATTTTTAGGGAAGTGGGCACCGGAAACTGTCGGAGATTACGTGACTGGCTCTAACCATGTTCTACCTACTTATGGGTATGCGCGTAATTATAGTGGATTATCTGTCATTGATTTTATGAAGTTTATTAGTTTTCAAACAGTGACGAGAGAAGGGTTAGAAAGGATAGGTCCCTATGCGCAAGTGCTAGCCGATATTGAAGGTCTTACAGCGCATAAACGAGCTGTTTCTTTGCGATTATACGAGAAGGTAACTCAATATGAATAATTTAATGAGTTTAATTAGACCTGATTTGCGTGAATTTTCCCCATACAGCTCTGCTCGTGATGAAGCAATTGAAGGAAGTATTTGGTTAAATGCGAACGAGTCTCCTTTCGATTTCGAATTGCATGAGGGAGTAACGTTAAATCGTTATCCAGAAAAACAACCTATTAAATTAATTCAGAGACTTGCCTCCATTTTTAATGTTGAGAATGATCAAATTGCAGTATCGCGTGGTAGCGATGAAATGATTGATTTATTAATACGTTTATTTTGCTCTGCAGGGAAAGATGCCATTCTAACCTGTAGCCCGACATATGGTATGTATTCTGTGTATGCTCGATTACAAGGGGCACAAATAGTTAACATTCCATTGTTAAAAGGTAATAATTTTCAAATTGATTTATCATCCATACTATATAATAAAAATAATAATATAAAAATTATATTTATCTGTTCTCCAAATAATCCTACCGGTAATTTATTAAAAAAAGAAGATATTCTACGTTTATGTAAGGAGGTCGCTAATAAAAGTATCGTTGTTATAGACGAGGCTTACATAGATTATGCCGATGCTACTAGTTTAGCTAACCATATAAATGAATATGATAATTTAGTTATTTTGAGAACCCTATCTAAAGCCTATGGGTTAGCAGCAGCTCGGTTTGGGGTCTTACTAGCAAATAAAAATATCATTCAGTGGATACTTAAAATTATTGCGCCTTATCCATTGCCTTCTCTTATCACAAAATTAGTATTTGATGCGTTATCGCCACAACTTTTATTACAGGTTCAGCAAGAAATCATCTGTATTAAATCAGAAAGAACTCGATTATTTAATGCCTTAAAAGACATACCATTTATAAAAAAAGTATGGCCAAGCGAAGCCAATTTCTTTTTAATTGAAACGGATTGTTCGCAAAAAGTAATGGACGCTTGTGCTAAACAGGGAATTATTCTTCGTAGTCAGTTTGACAAAATTGACTTGAACAACGCGATTAGAATAACGGTGGGATTGCCCGAAGAGAATAATCAATTAATCCAAGTTTTACAACAGGTGCGATAATGACAACACAAAAAAAAATATTATTTATTGATAGAGATGGTACCTTAATTAAGGAACCATCCGACTTACAAATTGATCGGGTAGAAAAATTAGATTTTACATCTGGTGTAATACCCTCTTTACTTCAATTTAAAGACGCAGGGTATTCATTCGTCATGATAAGTAATCAAGATGGTTTAGGTACACCATCTTTGCCAACAGATGACTTTACCGTTCCTCATGAATTAATGCTGCGTATCTTCTCCTCGCAAGGCATCCATTTTGAAGCAGTCCGCATTTGTCCGCATCTACCCATTGAAGGGTGCAATTGCAGAAAACCAAAAGTAGGTTTGATACTTGATTATTTAATTGAACAAAAAATTGATCGAGAGAATTCTTATGTCATTGGCGATAGAGAAACAGACATTCAGTTTTCCGAAAATATCGGTATCAAAGGAATTCGTATCGACCAGAAAGACAGAGGGGCATGGGCAGAATTAACTAATAGCATTCTATTAAAGTCACGTACTACGCGTATCTCTAGAAAAACAAATGAAACATCAATCTCTGTAGAAATTAATCTAGATTGTAAAGACGATATCAAGATCAATACTGGAATAGGATTTTTTAATCATATGCTAGAGCAACTAGCCAAGCATGCTGGATTCAGTTTGACCTTATTGGTTAACGGCGATTTACACATTGATGATCATCATACTGTTGAAGATACAGCTATTGTATTGGCTGAAGCTATTAGGCAAGCATTAGGGGATAAAATGGGGATTGGACGATATGGTTTTCTGTTACCTATGGATGAATCATTAGCGCAGGTTGCAATAGATTTGAGTGGACGTTCGTATTTTGTCTTTAATGGTAAATTTAATCGTGAGCAGGTAGGTGATTTATCAACTGAGCTTGTGCCGCATTTTTTTCGATCATTTGCAGAAGGCCTTAAAGCAACTTTGCATATCGATGTGAAAGGCGAAAACAATCATCACATGATTGAATCAGTCTTTAAAGGCGTTGGTCGTACTTTACGACAAGCCATTCAAAAAATAGATGTCTCTCTTCCAAGTACCAAGGGGGTATTATGATTGCTATTATTGATGGTTGTGGCACTAATATTGCGTCTGTTCAATTTGCTCTTGAACGGTTAGGAAAGAAATCATTACTAACTAGTGATGTCACTGCAATTAAATCAGCAAGCCATATCATTCTTCCTGGCGTTAATACAGCTAAGCAAGCGATAGATCAATTAAAAAAACTTCAACTCGTTGATGTTATTAGCCAGTTACAGAAACCTGTTTTAGGAATTTGCTCAGGAATGCAAATATTATATGAATTTTCATACGAGAATAATGTTAATTGTTTGGGAATTTTTCCAGGTGAAATTATAAAGCCGCCCAAATCTTCTGGGTTACCTATTCCCCATATGGGCTGGAATCAATTACAAATAAGTAGTAAATCGTCCCCTTTACTGAAAAATATTCAAGATGGAAGTTATGTTTATTACGTTCATAGTTTCGCAGCGCCATTAAATAAAAACACGATAGCTGCGACAAAATATGGCCAAGTATTTTCAGCTATTGTACAAAACAAAAATTTTTATGGTGTTCAATTTCACCCAGAGCGATCAGGAAAAGTAGGTGAAACAATTTTAAAAAACTTCTTAGAACTAGAGTGAGTATCGAATGAATATCTATCCCGCAATCGATTTAATGTCAGGTGAATGCGTTAGGCTTTACCAGGGCCGCTATGACCAAGTGACTGTATATGAAAATAATCCTGTCAGACTCGCCGAAGTATTTGCAAAACAAGGCGCTAGCGTTTTACATATTGTTGATTTAGACGGTGCAAAACAAGGTAAGTCAGTTAATTTAGATTTAATAATAAAAATTAAAGAAATAACAGGATTAGCAATTCAAATGGGCGGAGGAATTCGTTCCAGAAAACAAGTTAGCGAAATACTTAACCAAGGAATAGATAGGGTTATTTTGGGAAGTATTGCGATTTCAAATCCAGATGTTGTTAAAGAATGGATTGAAGAGTTCGGACACGAGCGCTTTGTTTTGGCTTTTGATATCCGAATGGATGAAACTAATTTACCAAAATTAGCCTTGCATGGCTGGGAAACTAGAAGTGAAAAAAACTTATGGGAACTATTAGATGAATATCAATATTCATCGTTGCGACATGTATTGTGTACGGATATTGGTCGCGACGGGACATTACTAGGCTCGAATATAAATTTATATACTGAATGTGTAAATCGCTATCCTTCAATTGCTTTTCAAGCATCCGGTGGTGTAAGTGCTTTAACAGATTTATGCGCGCTTTCGAATATTCCTGTTACCAGTGTAATTGTAGGTAAAGCGCTTTATGAAAATAAATTTTCACTAGTAGATGCATTAAATGAGGTATTGTCATGTTAGCTAAACGAATTATTCCTTGCTTAGATGTTAAAGATGGAAAAGTAGTTAAAGGCATACAATTTAATAATCATCGTATTGTGGGCGACATTCTAGAACTTGCTATAAATTATTGTCAATCGGGTGCAGATGAGCTGGTATTTTATGATATTTCAGCAAGCTGCGATGAGCGCACCGTTAGTAGAAAATGGGTCAATGAAGTAGCGAAGTGTTTAAATATTCCATTTTGTGTTGCGGGTGGTATTCGCACTGCATCTGATGCAGAGGCCGTATTAAATTCTGGGGCAGATAAAATCTCTATTAATAGTCCTGCATTAGAAAATCCAGATTTAATTAACGAATTATCTGAAAAATTTGGCAGACAGTGCATTGTTATTGGCATAGATAGCTTGAAAATTAATGGTATTTATCATGTTCTTCAATATACAGGTGACAATGTTAAAACAAAAAATACTAAACGTTTAACTTTAGAATGGATGAAGGAAGTTGAAGTGCGAGGTGCTGGCGAAATCGTATTGAACTGTATGAATCAAGATGGAATGCGCCAAGGATATGATGTAAAACAATTACGAACAGTACGAGAGCAATCTACACTTCCACTGATTGCCTCAGGGGGCGCTGGATGCATGGAGGACTTCTTAAATGTTTTTAAAACAGCGAAAGTTGATGGTGCGTTAGCAGCAAGTGTATTTCACTCAAACGAAATCAAGATCGTAGAATTAAAAAATTATCTATTAACAAATGATATTGAGATAAGACAATGAAATTTATAAATGAATTAGCTTGGGATAAAATGAATGGATTGTTGCCTGCCATTGTACAAGATGCAGAAACAGGCTCTGTTTTAATGTTAGGATACATGAACCAAGAGGCATTACAAAAAACGATTGAAACAAAATGGGTCACGTTCTTTAGCCGTTCTAAAAAGTGTCTATGGACAAAAGGCGATACTTCAGGAAATAAACTTGAATTAGTCAATGTTTTTCCTGATTGTGACAATGATACTTTATTAATTTTTGCTAATCCCGCTGGTCCAACTTGCCATAAGGATACAATGAGTTGTTTTAGTTTTACTGATCGCAGTCAAACGGATTGGGGTTTTATTCAAACCCTTGAAAAGGTTATTGACGAGAGAGAGCAATCACGTCCTGATAATAGCTATATAGCGTCTCTTTTTAATTCTGGGACTAGCAGGATCGTACAAAAGGTTGGAGAAGAAGCAATAGAGGTTGTTTTGGCTGCCATGGAAAAAAATGATGCTGTTTTCTGTGGTGAAGTAGCAGATTTATTATTTCATATTCTTGTTTTATTGAAGGCAAAAAAACTGAATCTTTCTAAAGTCATTAAAGTTCTTAAAGAAAGAAGGTAATTCATACTTATGCCTTTAAGAATACTACCATCAGAGTTTTCTAATATGAAATGAGTCAAAGTTCTGCTATCAATTTCTGCGCAGCTTCTGCTAACAAAGCTGATCTACTTTTGTGTTGATTATGAGCTGCTACATCAATGGCATTTAACAAAGCACTATCAATTGTGATATTAATCCTCTGTGCTCTACCAGATGGTGCAATGACAGAAATAATTAATGGAATACTTCCTTTTGCATCCGGTAATTTCACAACATTATCTAATAATGTAGGTTGTGGAATCGATTGTTCGTCTTCAATGAGCAGTTCGATATGAGCAATTAATCCTTCTCTCGCGTTTTTCCTTGCTTCTTCTAAAGAATTACCAGCTGACCCAAAACCAGGAAAATCGGGAAAAAAAACGGTATAACCATCATTAACTTTTTCGGCTAATCCAATATATTCAATCACCATAATTTATTTCCCCTTCAATTTCGCTTGTTTCAAGATACTATTTAATAATCCTTTACCTATCTGTTTTCTTGGATGAGGTACAGTAACAATCCCAGTTTTAACTAGATGTTTAAAATGATGATGGCTACCAGTAATTCTTACCTCATACCATCCGTCATCCTTTAATTGCGAGATAATCTCACGACTACTATATACTTTACCCATTTATTGCCTTCTTTATATTATACACATTTTTAGTGTGTATAATATAGCTAATAAGTTTATCAATTTAATCATTCAGTTGAACGTTCTTGTTTAAACTGAGACTGTTGATGCAATACTCACATTAAGACGCGACTTCGCGTTTAAAATTATTTTTATCGAATTTAATTAAATTCGCATTGTTATTCTGATCATTAATTTCATTGGCTATACGCATCCACGTATCAACAATTGAATCTGGATTGAGCGATATGCATTGAATATTTTCATTCAATAACCAGCGAGCAAAATCGGGATGGTCGGATGGGCCTTGTCCACAAATACCGACATATTTATTTTTACTATTACAAATAGCAATCGTTTCATGTAACACTTTCTTGATGGCCTCATTACGTTCATCAAATGAAGCAGCAACAAGATTTGAATCCCGATCTAACCCCAATATTAATTGCGTCAAATCATTTGATCCTATCGAATAACCATCTACATATTTTAAAAATTCATCGGCGAGTATAACGTTAGATGGTAATTCGCACATCATATAAATTTTCAATCCATTCACCCCGCGCTTTAATCCAAATTTTTCAATTAAGTGAATTGTTTTTTTTAATTCATCCACGGTTCGCACAAATGGGATCATCAGTTGTGCATTGGTTAATCCCATTTGATGACGAACTCGCCACATCGCCTCGCATTCCATTTTAAAACACGCTTTAAATTGAGGGCTAATATAACGAGAAGCGCCACGAAACCCTAGCATGGGATTTTCTTCATGTGGCTCAAAAAATTGACCACCCAATAAGTTAGCATATTCATTTGATTTAAAATCTGAAAAACGGAATATAACCTCTTTGGGATAAAATGCCGCAGCAATAGTTGCGATGCCTTCACGTAATTTTTCAATATAAAACTCTGTTGGACTTTTATAGCTAACTGTACGAATGTGAATTTCACGCTGCACTTTCTTGGGTAAGGAAGCAAGGTGCAACAATGCGTTGGGATGAATGCCGATCATATGATTAATAATAAATTCTAAACGAGCCAAACCAATACCATCGTTGGGTAGAAATTGTGTTGTGAAGGCTTTACCTGGGTTGCCTACATTCAGACATAATTTAACTGGCAAAGGAGGTAAATTTTTTATATTCATTTTATTTACTTTAAATGGAATATTTCCTTCATAAACATAGCCGGTTTGTCCTTCTGAACAAGATACAGTGATTGTACTATTATTTTTTATCACTTGCGTTGCACGACCACAACCAACTACAGCAGGTATGCCAAGTTCTCGCGCAACAATTGCTGCATGACAAGTACGCCCACCACGATTAGTGACGATAGCAGCAGCTTGCTTCATAATGGGTTCCCAATCTGGATCAGTCATATCAGTCACTAATACACTGCCTGGTTTGACTTGATGAAGATATTTTGGATTGTTAATGATACAAGCTTGCCCAGCCCCTATACGCTGCCCTACACTTTGTCCTTCAATGAGTACCTTACCTTTTTTTAATAATTTAAATTGTTCTAATGTGTGATCATTACGCTTGTAACTTTTAACAGTTTCCGGACGAGCTTGTAAAATATAAATATCTCCTGTTAACCCATCTTTCGCCCATTCAATATCCATCGCTTTGCCATAATGCTTTTCAATCATTAAAGCTTGTTTACCAAGCAACTGTATATCGTGATCANTTATGCAAAATTTATGTTTTTNCGCAAAAGAAACAGGAACAATTTTGGTGGATTTGTGCGGTGATTTTGATTGGGTATAAATCATTTTAATATTTTTCTCACCAAGCTTACGTTGTAAAATAGCAAATTTTCTATTTTCTAATAGGGGTTTAGATACATAAAATTCATCAGGAATAACGCCACCTTGCACAATACCTTCGCCCAAACCATAAGAAGCAGTAATTAAAATGACTTGGTCAAATCCAGATTCAGTGTCTAAAGTAAATATGACGCCACTTGTTCCATGATCACTGCGAATCATGGGTTGAACACCAACTGACATACCTATACTTAATTGATCAAACCCATGATGTTCTCGATAAGCAATCGCACGATTCGTAAATAAGGAAGCAAAAACCAATTTGATAGCTTGCAGTATATTGTTAACACCTTTCACATTTAAATAAGTTTCTTGCTGACCCGCAAAAGATGCGTTGGGTAAATCTTCCGCTGTTGCTGAAGAACGTACGGCAACTGTTGGATGATGTAGTTCAGCGTAAGCATAGGCAATCTCATTTTCAAATNTAGAACAAAAAGGTGCGTTCACAATGAGTCGTCTAATTGCAGTACCCNCTTTATTTAATTGATCCATTTTTTTAAATTTAGTTTTGCTAATAATGTGATAAATTTTTTTATCTAAATGATTTTCAGATAAAAATGACCGGTACGCATCTACTAATGTCGCAAATCCTCCTGGAACCTTAACACCGGCATGAGATAAATTTTTGGTGAGCTCACCAATAGATGCATTTTTACCACCAACAAGAGGGATATGTGATAAATTGACATGAGCAAGGTGAATCGTATATTTCATAGTACCCATTCCTTTCAATCTTTACCTGCGATTAAATTAATAATGCCAGAAAAATCTATTTCTCCGAATCCTTGATTAACATATAGCTCATACAATTCCATAGCAACTGTTCCCAAGGGAATCACAGCATCGACTGTTTCAGCTGCGTGATTAGCAAGACGCAAATCTTTTAACATCATTTTAGCCATAAATCCAGGTTGGTAATGATGATTGGCCGGCACATTTTCAACAATATCAGGCACCGGACAATAATTTGTCATGGACCAACATTGTCCAGATGAATTGGAACTAATTTCAAAAAATTTTTTCTGATCTAACCCTAGTTTTTCTGCTAAAGTAAATGCCTCACCCACACCTATCATTGAAATACCAAGTAATAAATTATTACAAATTTTTGCTGCTTGCCCATGTCCACCAGGGCCGGCATGAACAATTTTTTTTCCCATCGTCTCTAAAATCGGCCGACCACGCTCAAAATCAATATCGCTCCCACCTACCATAAATGTTAATATTGCTGCCGTAGCCCCTGCTACACCGCCTGATACTGGCGCATCCAGCATTGCAATTCCAAATTTTTTAGCTTGGTCATGTAATAAAACAGACATTTTAATATCAATTGAAGAACAATCAATATAAAGGAGATCAGGTTGCGCATGGGTAAATAGGCCATCTTCTCCCATACAAATATCGTGTACTTGTTCACTTGTTTGCACACTCGTTATAATCACGTCTGCTTCTTTTGCTATAGCCACAATAGAAGGTGCGAGTGTTGCACCACGATCACATAAAGCTTGAGTCAGTTGGGGCAACACATCATAAACTTGTAAAGTATACCCTGCTTTCAATAAATTATTAGCCATGGGATGACCCATGTGGCCAAGACCAATAAATCCTACGGTAATCATGATGATATCCTCGGCATCCAGCGTTGCGTAACAGTTTTCAATTTTGTATAAAATCGAATAGCTTCTGATCCATACATCCCTATATCAGAAAATATGGATCGTTTCCAACCGCCAAAACTATGATAGGCAACTGGCACCGGCACCGGTAAATTAATACCAACCATGCCCACTTGCACTTGATCAGCAAAGGTACGCGCGATATAACCATCGCGAGTAAAAATAGCTGTGCCATTTCCATATTCATGTTCATTAATTAATTTTAAACCATCATCAAAATTTGCAACTCTCACAATACACAATACTGGCCCAAAAATTTCTTCTTTATAAATTCGCATGTGAGGTTGCACATGATCAAACAAACAAGCTCCCATAAAAAAACCGTTAGTAAACTCTTTTGGTTTATATTGGCTACCATCCACTATCAGTTTGGCACCTTCTTCTTTACCTAATGCAATATAAGATTGCACACGTTCTAAATGTGCTTGTGTCACAAGCGGACCCACATCTGAATCTGCTGAAAACCCAGAGCCTATTTTTAAATGCGTTATTTTAATTTTCATATTGGCAATTAGTTTATCTGCTGTTTCATCCGAAACAGCTACAACAACGGATATTGCCATGCAACGTTCCCCCGCTGAACCATAAGCTGCCGCAACAAGTTGCTCTGCAGCTTGATCAAGGTCAGCATCTGGCATCACAATACAATGATTTTTTGCGCCACCAAAAGCTTGTACACGTTTATGATGAGTCATACCTGTTTTATAAACGTATTCTGCTACCGTTGATGAACCGACAAAACTAATTGCATTCACATCGGGATGAATGAGTAACGCATCGACTGTTTCTTTATCGCCATGAACAATGTTTACTACACCATCTGGTACACCCGCTTCTTGTGCTAATTCAACCAGTCGGAGTGAACAAGAAGGGTCTTTTTCCGAAGGCTTTAATACAAACGTATTACCGCAAGCAAGTGCCATAGGAAACATCCACAATGGAATCATGGCAGGAAAATTAAACGGGGTAATTCCAATGCATACTCCCAATGGTTGGTGCAGGGAATAACAATCTATTCCAGTTGCCACATGATCAGTGAAAACACCTTTAAGATGATGTGTAATTCCACAAGTAAAATCTACCACATCAATGCCACGTTGTACCGAGCCTATTGCCTCAGCCAATGTCTTGCCATGTTCTTGAGTTACTAGTTTAGCTAATGCTTCAATATTTTTATCTAATAACGCTTTAAATCGAAATAAAATTTTTGTACGCTGCGAAGGAGTAGTCAGCGACCACGTTTTAAATGCTTGCTTAGCAGCTAAAATGGCTTGCTGAACAATTTGTCTATCAGCAACAAGCACATGACCTGCGAGCTTGCCTTGTACTGGATCGTAAATTTCTAATTTTCTGTTTGATGCACTAATTTTTTTACCCTGAATAAAATGTGGAACCTCGTAAGACATTTATTTGCCTCCTAATACACTCAATGCATATCCTGCTAATAATTGATGAATCACTCGTGTTGGATGAATCGGATCCCAAAACAGATATTGATCTGGATTAGAACACGGTTGTTGCCCGAGTGATGCAGCTCGTGATACAAGATAAGCCGTTCTCAACGAACTATTCTGCATAATATTGATATGCGCTTTTTCTGCTGCTTGAATTTCTTGTTTATTTAACCCATAAGATCGTAAATAAAAACCACCGTCATAGCAAGCTTCTGCAACACTTTTTAATTGAAATTGATCTGGATGTTGAATGATATCATCAAAATAATAAGCGATGTTTAATAGAAAAAAACGAGATTCTGGATATTCTTGCTTAAGATTTTCTATCAAACCAATAAATTTATCATTATGTAATCGTGAGAGTTTGCTAACATGTTCTACAAATATCGGCCCTTTTTGTATTACTTCTGGTGTGAAGCCAAGATCAGGTAAGTTAAGTAACAAAAAATATTTGGCGCCATAATAGATTAGCCAATCAATTTGTTTTTTGATAGTAGCAATTGTATTGGATGTAGCATAATCAACATCTGTTCGGCCTTGAATATAATCATTTGATCCTACCCAAATGACATATAAATGGTTAGCTTTTTCATAATCCCGGAAGGATCGAACAAGATAAAAATTAACTTGCATACCCAAGCTAAATGGGAAAGGCTGTCTAGAATCAAATACAGATTCCACCCAGGCACCGCCATAAGCATAATCATCTAATGGTATGGATAATAGTTGTGTTAAATGGTCTATCCATGTTTGGCCATTTGTAAAGCGACCTTGATAATACGGTGGCGCTTTAGGAATAATAGGAATCAATGGAACAGCTTTATGTGCAGCAGATGTAAATGAAAAAACATTACCATTATCAGATAAACTATCACCAAATACGATGATTTTGTCGAAAGTGACAGCATACACGGAATGAAAAAATAACACACAAAACGTGCATGTTACGATGTGGCGCCAACAGCTCATCAGCATATCCACCTCTCTATCCTATATGGGTATATACTATACCTGCTTAGGCGTCATGTTGCATGTATCATTTTGTTGTGTACTAAGTGTTCAGGTAATATAAACGGTCGGGCCTGTTGAAAAACCCCCGCTTCCCGTATTCAATAATTAAATTTAATTTTGCTTTTATAAAAAAAAATGCAAAATTATCGTGTAAATAAATGAAAAAATAAAAAAGGCCACAAGCCTTTTCATATTTAACGCACTTGCTGCTTATTCTCCTGAGGGAATAAGAAAAGGTGAGAATCAGGGTTATGATGCCTTTATTCCCTTGATTGATTCAGGCATATCCCTTTATGTATGGACTAATGAAAAATTTATGTCTGTTGTTTTTTATACTTGTAAAAATTTTTCTGAGGAACAAGCATTAAGTTTCACCAAAAGATTTTTTAACATGAATGATGAAATAGAATCTAAATCTTTTTAACACTTACATTCGAAATAGCGATAAAACGCCGCTTCCGTGACACTTGGCCTTTTAGTTTTTGATTCTAAGAATCTATTATTTAACTAAGTGAGCTTGAATACCACGACAGGTACCGGAACTAGAGCTATATTCGCATCTCCATCCATCTGACATACTTTCAAACTGATTACTAACTAAGGCATATTTGTCCCAATTTTATTAAATACGTTTGCATCAATGGCTTGAAACGTAAAGATTAAAACTATCTGCCTTCCAATAGTATTTATTACCTTGCCCATCGTTATCGCCGCCCTCAAGGCTTACGATACCGTTACTTGTATTTAATACGATTGTTTCAATATGTGTACCAGTGCAATTAGCTGTATTAAAAACTTGTATTGAACAATTAGATTGATTGTATTTGCAAGCTTCTTGTAAATTTGTTTCAGTTATTACTTTCTCGGTATGCTGTTCAATAACACCAAATTGGGTTGAGCAAACATTATTAATACGAACTGTCAAATCAACATTTGTATCGTTAGCAAATGTCAAATCAGCCGCATTAGCCAATAAAGATATAGAAAATAAACTTGTAGCAACTATAGTTGAAGCAACAACTCTGGTCTTGCGAAATTTCATATTTATCCTCCATGTATATTAAGACTAGAAATAAGAGAACTGAATAGCTGTAATACACAGCTCAGCCGGAACAGTCTACCAAAAAGCGCCGCAGTGTTCCATCAATAAATTCAACCTCAAGCTTATAGTTAGCAAGAGGCTTTACTTTAGTAAGTCGCCATGGCGCGGTGCAAATTATTCCAGGGTAAGCGTTCGTCATCACGAGGCGTGCTGCGTGTTTGGCCGTGGCAATCCAGACCCTATGGCGATAGTATCATTTTGTTGTGGTTCATGCGACTCAGCTAGATTTATATCGTGCTCATCTTCTGAATCAGATGGGGTAAATTTCCTTTTCTTTTCTCCGTTATTAAAAAATGTCATGTTAAATGCTGAAGTATGTTCCACTTCGCTTTGTTCTTCTCTATCCGGTGAATAAGGACTCGGAATATAAGAATCTGATAAAATCCCTTCTTGTTGTTGCAACAAATAAAACAGGTGGGCATTCTGTGAATGTAGCGCTGTTTCTAAACGAGAAAGATGATTTTCCATTTGACTAAGACGATTTTCCATTTCATCAAGACGGCTATTAACTTTATCATTTGATTCCTTATGTTGACACGTAGATAGTTGATTTTTTATATCACTAAAAACTGTATGCATGAAACCTATAAGAGCCAATGGAACAGCATCCGGTTGCAAATTTTTTATATTATCGTGTTTTCCTTGTGCATAACCATACAGTTGATCAATAGATGAAACGCAATTTTCTAAATATTCTAAATTATTCTTTAAAAGTTGTTTGAGCGCATCAAATGGTATGCCTTTATTCCATAATTCATCAATCACACAGGCAATAGTATATTGATCGCCAACAATATCAGCATATTTATTATCCCTATAGAAATTTTTCAAATTTTCTATCATATTACTTTTTTCCACTTTCTCTTTTTCCACTGTTTCTTTAGATGGAATAGCCGCAAGTTCTTCGCCTTCTGCCTCACATCGCTTCAAAAAAACGTCTTTAATAAATTCTGATTTAATCATCCTCAATGGGCATAGATTCTGGGCGAGAAAACGTTCTAATAATTTTTTATAATTTAAAAGATTATCATCATATGCATCATCTGGGAGTTTTTTAGAATATAAAAAGATGTGCTCTGCTTTTGATAAATGAGTAAGTAAAATTGGCAACCATGCCTTTTTTGATTTCACTACTTCATCAAGCGCATGAGGAAACTCCTCTGGTAATTGATTTAGAGAAATAGCACTTTTCTGAATCTTCCCCATGGAATTTAACATTTCATACACTAACGCTTCCTCGTTTATTTCAACAAGGTAAATTTTGTTAGACTCATGCTTCGTTTCTGTAGACATCACAACAAGATCATATGCTAAACAAGGAAATAATATTTCT
>C687J35021_10002110_pt1 | contig 14257 bp, 12 predicted proteins | sample RifCSPhighO2_12_FD_35021 | JGI IMG/M metagenome (IMG submission 35021)
TACAGCGACTAATGTTAAATCATGACCTTCACGAATTATTTTAGCCTTACCAATTGGCACCTGATAAATACCAGATTGTACTTCTCCGCTTTCGTTATGTAATGCACGATGATCTATGTAAATGACAGGATCATTATCCAAAATAGCTGAAATCATCAATCCCTTAGCATCTGCCGGATTAGAAGGAACAACTACTTTAAGCCCTGGCACATTTGCCATTAAGCTATGAAGGCTTTGTGTATGTTGAGGACCATTTCCCCATCCTTTACCTACGATACCACGAATAACTAAAGGTACATTTTGCTGTCCACCAAACATATACGACCATTTTGCGCAGTGATTGACTATTTGATCCATCGTAAGCGGTAGAAAATCCACACGGTGATGAATTAAAACAGGCTTCATCCCCAGTGTTGCGGAAGAAAAGGCTAGACCCGTTAACATTTGTTCGGCGAGTGGCCCCTCTACAATTCTATCTTCCCCAAATTCTTCAAGTAATCCATTCAGTGAGCCAAATACTGCCTTTGGATCAATCACACCCACTCCAATAATATAAACTTCCGGATAAGCTCGCATTGTTTGACGATATGCATCTTGAATAGCTTCGTAAAATTTCATTATTGACATATATCTCTCTCAGGAAATAAATGTGTGGGAAATGCAGCATTTCGGGCTTCATCTAGTGCAGAATCAATGTCAATTTGATATTGTTTACGCAATTTAGAAGATAATTCTGTACCTACTTGCTTTTCTAAAAATTGGATAGGATCTTTTTCTTTCCAAGAAGCAACCTCTGCTTCTGTACGAAATCCTAACGCAATATCATTATTAGGACCACAATGTTCTAACATTCGATAAGTTTTACATTCAATAAAAGATGGGCCTTCACCCGCTTTAGCGCGATTAACCGCTTCTTGCGCAGCTTGAAAAACCATGACAGCATTATTCCCATCTACTAAAACAGAATGAACACCAAATCCTTCAGCACGTTTATAAATCGACGCTTCGGGTTGTCGGTATTTAATCCAAGTATTGGTAGCAAGACCATTATTCTCGCAAATAAAAATCACCGGTAGTTTCCTTAAGGCAGCAAACATAAGCGATTCTTGAAAAATACCTTCTTCAGTTGCACCATCGCCGAAACTCGAAACAGCCACTCGATTTTGTTTGCGAGACTTAAAAGTAAATGCAGCACCTACTGCATGAGCCTGTGCTGCAGCAACTAAAGCAGTTGTTCCCGCAAATCCTCTGTTAAGATCAATTATGTGCATAGAGCCGCCAAATCCTTTACTACATCCTGTGGCTTTACCAAATAATTCAGCTACCATTTTATTTAAATCACCACCTTTTGCTAAATACCAACCATGAGATCGATAATAGGCATACACGATATCTTCATCTGTTAAAGCTGCGCATACTCCTGCTGGATTGGCTTCTTGACCTGTGCAGAGATGGATAGGAGTTCTCATTTCACCTTTAGGGTAATGCAATGCAATTGCTTCTTCTACCATTCGAATTTTTAAAGCAATCGAATATAAACGTTCCAAATTACTTTGGCTTACTTGTGTATTCATTAAGTACCTCTCTCATAAAACTTCCTTATCATTTCAATGATACGATCTTGTTGATCAAAAGAAAGTGACGTATAGACGGGTAAGCTTAAAATTTTAGAAGCGATTTTCAAAGTCACTGGAAAATCATTTTCACTGTAACACAAGTATCGAGCAGCGTCTTGCAAATAAAGAGGGGTAGGATAATGAATTTTGGCATCCACACCCGCAGCATTCAAATATTTCATGAGCTCATCACGCCTATCCGCTTGAATCATGTAAGTTTGATAAACGCAATATTCCTGCGGTCCTTCTTCAGGAACAATGACATAATTTTTTAAATGTTGATTATATCTTGCCGCTAGTTGACGACGTTTCTCTGTCCATTTTTCTAAGTGTTTCAATTGAACTAAAAGCATAGCTGCATGAAGCTCATCTAATCTTTCATTAAAACTAAAAAACTCACAATCATTACGATTTTTAAGGCCATGATTTCGTGAACGTAAAAGTTTTTCATAAATATCTTGATGTTGTGTCGTGATAATGCCCGCATCGCCATATGCAAAAAGATTTTTTAGAGGATGCAAGCTAAAACTAGCTGCATCACCAAAGGCGCCCACAGGTTTCCCATGTAATTTTGCACCGACGGCCTGTGCAGCATCTTCTAAAACAAAAAGATTATATTTTTGTGCAATTCTCATAATCTCATCCATCTGCGCTGGACGTCCTGTCAAATGAACGGGAATAATCGCTTTCGTATGCGGCGTAATAGCTGATTCAATTTTAAGAGGATCTATATTCATATCCTCGCTAATGTCAGCAAATACAGGTTTAGCCCCCGTTAAGGCTATAGAAGAAGCTGAAGAAATAAATGAATTAGGTGCAGTAATAACTTCATCACCTTCTTTAACTCCTATTGCTTTCAATACAAGATATAAAGAAGAAGTCCCATTCGCAACGCCTACACCATATTTGGCATGGCAATATGAAGCAAATTTTTTTTCAAATTCTAAAACATTGGGGCCTAAGATATAATTACCACTATCTAATACTGCTTCAACAGCGCTTAACAGTTCTGTTTTGATCTCAGCTGTTTGAGATGACAGGTTTGTATAAGGGATAGAAAATGTCATATAAGATCCTTACAGTTAGGCAATGATTTGATGTTTTTGAGCTATTTTTCTCAATCCATTTTTAAATGCTACATATTTAAAATTGGGAAAAGCTTTATAAGTCGCCGAGATATCAAAATAACGATGTACAATTGAATTATTTCTCTTTGAAAAATGAATGATATTACAAGATGCTGTTTCTTGAATAATTGTCTCTGCTATTTCTTTAAAAGAATGTGAATGGCCCGTCGCAATATTTAATACGCCTGTACTCTGATTCCTGACAACTAATGAGACAACTTTAGCTACATCTTCAATATACACATGATCTCTTTTTTCTTCACCTTCGCCAAATAAATTGATATCTTCACCTTTTTCAATTTGTCTCAAAAACCTATTTGGTCCATAACTGTTATGTGGATCAGAATTGCCATACAGTACACTCGGTCTTAAAATGGCAAGAGGGATTTGATTTATGGATTGTTTTAACATTAATTCTCTACACATATGCATCATCCCATGCAAACTCGAAGGCATAGCAGGAGAATACTCAGATATCAAAGTGAGATCATCAGAGTACACCGCATCTGAGCTAATATAAATAATATGAGATAATGAAATTAGTTTAATAACATTGCAAATAATTTGCATCATACAAATATTATTCACTAACATTTCTGCATTTTTACATGGAACAATTGACGAAACAATTATTAATACATCATTTGGCTTTAAAACTTTTAATAATTTGGTTTCTGCTTCAGTCGCTAATAAATTAATATCGTTTTTCGAAATACCAAATATCTCAAATTTTTCTTGTTGTAATCGGTGCACAATATGACTTCCAACAAATCCTTTTGAGCCTAAAACAACCACACGTGAATGTGATATTTCTTTTGTATGCATTAACATAGGCAACCTTGTCCCAAAGTAAAATATTCAAATTCTGCTGACGTAAAATTAGTACCTTGTAAAGTATGGTAAGGATCAATGATCATCTTTCCACGCATATATTTTTTTAAATCATTCACTGTGAGTGCCTTGAATGCATCCCAAGGGGTCATAATAATTAAAACATCTGCATTAGAAATAGTTTCTTCTATGGAATATTTTCTAACCGCCCAAGGCACTATGACATAATCTACGACAGGATCATATACCTGTAGTCTATAAGATTTTAAATTTTCTAATAGTGCTAAAGCAGGTGAATTTTTGGTACTATTCGTATTTTCTTTATATGCAAGACCTAAAATAGCTAGCGTAGGATCATCATATTGCGAAAAGATTTTTTGATGTAATATTTTTAATACCCAGCTTTTTCGATATCGGCTATTATATAGCCAAGCTTTTGCAATGCTATTCTCAGTACCATATTGTGCTGCAATGTTAAGTATTGTAGTTATATCTCGCTCAAGATTACCACCTGCAATGCCTAATCCTGGCATAATATAGGAATGTTGGCCGATACGTTTATCTAATCTCAGTGCAGGAACAATTTGAGACCAATTTGCACCAATTTTTTCACATATTTCGCTTAACATATTTGCAACGCTAATATTGGCCACCAAATAACAATTGATTGATATCTTTGCTAATTCTGCGCTTTCATAATTCATTGTTAAAATAGGACAATTAAATGCAAGAAGTAATTGTTGAAAAGTTTGATTTAACTCCATATTCACATTCGCAGTACCCACTATGAATCTCTCGGGAAATAAAGCTCTATTAACTGCATTACCAAAAATTAATGTTTCGACTTGATAATATAAGCGAGAAAGTGGAATGATTTTTTGTAGTTGACGCGTAAATCCAGGAGGAACCTGACATAATACTACTAAAATAGCATTTGGACTAAGATTTTTGCATACCTTTTGTATAAGCGAATGTATAATCTCTAAATTACTCATACCTTGGCCATTGGTTGGAACATCATGTGATAGATAAACAATATCACATTGATAAAGCTGACTAGCGTCATCACTAAACTGCAATCGATTGAGCTCAATATTTTTTGAAAATAACTCAGGTAATTGAGGCTCAGTAATGTTTAATTCTTTATTTTGTAAGTTTTTGATTAATGAAGTATCCTCATCAAAGCAAATGGTATGAAATCCCCGCTCTGCTGTAGCTACCGCGGAATTAATTCCCAAATGACTCATCCCTGCAAATCCAATGATGGGTTGTAGCATATTTTTTCTCTCGTTATATTGGCTTCTAGTTTTTTTAAAACACGGCTCAGCCAAATATCTATACAAAGGTTAGTTTGAACACTTTCCTGACATAGTTTTTTAAAATGAGAATATTCGAGTTTCCAGGTAGGATCAGGTTGTACTAATGTCACAGCTTCTTCATGTGGAATTCCGCTAGGTAATTGCCGAACGCGATGGATAAATTGACTTGGCCCCCATTTGCATAATGAAGAAATATGAGCAGACCCTTTTTCAGCAAAAATATCGCAGACAAAATGATTCCGCCAGGAAAGTAAAGTCATCTCTAATTCAATTTTCGGAATAGAAGTATTATTAGCCACAATCATGTGATCTGGAGAACGATTTTCAAAACTATTATTCGCTACAACAAAAAAATTCTCTGGTTGTATACCAAACCAGAAATTTAATGTATCTAACAAATGGGAACCTAAATCAGATAACACACCAGCCCCCTGGTCTCGCCATGGGGATTGACGAACTAAATTCGCTGTGCCATTACCGTAAAAAAGGCGGCAATGATAAATTTTCCCTAACAATCCACTCTGGATTAAATTATGCATTCTAACAAAATGCGGTTCAAATCTATGATTATAAGCTGTATAAACAAGTAATTTTTTATCACGAGCTAATAATTCAATTTCTTTAATTTCTTTTTCGCTTTTCGCCCATAATGGTTTTTCAACTAGAACATGTTTATTATTTTCTAGCATATATCTAATGATATCTATTTTAGGATCATCTGGTGTACAGATAAGAGCAGCATCAAAATTATTCAATGGCACTTGATTTATGTTTTGATACTCAGCAGAGGCATTGATTGGATCTACAGAAGCAACATAATCCTGAGCAGCGATCAAACGACGTTTATTACCTTGGATACCTAAGCCGACGATAATGACACGCATTTATCGATCCTTTCTGTTCTACTCAAATCATAGTAAGCTTGTTTTTCTATCATTTTAATTTTTTCTAAGATCTGTTCAATCGTAATAGGAATATTGCCATCACATTCACATTCACATGCTGCTGCAAAAGATCCTATAATACTAGCCATCACTTCTGAACCTGTGGCAAGCATAGTCAATGTAGAATAAGCAAGTAAGGCATCACCTGCACCTACGGTATCTACAATTCGCTCAACAAAACTATCAATCACAAAAAAAGAATCTAAAGCTTCATGTTGATTATTTCGACAAGTTAATAATCCACGATCCCCTAGTTTTAAAATTAATGTTTTACAATGTGCTTTATCATAAAGATTAGCGGCTAATGAACGTATTCCCGTATCTTGATCTGCTAACGCAAATCTCGCTTCACGCTCATTCGGTGTAATTAAATCGAAATCTTGAAAATCGATAATATTTCCCCATCTACTGGCCACTTGGCTATCTGCAACACGATAAGTGCCGCGAGGAATAGCTGCATACAACTCTGGAATAGTTCGACGATTAAAAATACCATGTCTAAAATCGCTAAAAATGACTGCATTACTTGGCGCATTTCGAATTGTATTTGAAATGAGATATAAAATATGATCTGAAATAGAGCTATTTTCAAGTGTATCAATTTTTAATAATCGATAGTTATTAGCAACGATTACATTTTTATTGGTTGTGGGTCTTGTAGAATCAATAATGGGTTGAATCTCTATATCACCAAGATTAGATAAAACAAAATTTTTTAATTCATCATCGCCTAAAACAGTTGTTAGTAATACTTTAGCACCTGCAGCACGAATATGTTTAGCTACGATGCCTGCACCACCTATAAAATCTTTCTTCTCTTCAAAACGCACACTCATCGTGGGTGTCTTAATATTGCCGCCAATTAACGCAGAATGCGTATAACTATCCACTATCGTATCGCCAACTACATGAATATGAAGATGCTTATATTTAATGAGTGCTTCTTTAAGCATAGTAAATGTAACTTCTTCTTCAGCCATTAATGTAAGCAATTTTTCTATTTTTAATTTAGGTGGTGCAAGCTCAATAAGCTGGGACGAGGAATAAACGATGTCACCGGGTGTAAAAATAATTTCGCCGCCATATGTTGCGAGCGTTTTAGCTTCTTCAGAAGTTTTAAGTGGCATACCATCAGAAACATATTCATATCCCTTTGCAAAAAAATCCGGTTGTATATAAGAAATATTTTCTAAAGGAGTGGGATTAGTATCAATTAAAACATAATCAACCATTTCATAAGCAGCAAGGCTAATGGCTCTTAGCATCTGTGGCACATGAGGACGATCATATCCTTTATAGATATGTTTATCTGCTGTAATACTGGTTATTAAAATATCTGCTTTACTTTTAGCATATAGCATATGACGTATATGTCCTGGATGGACAACATCAAATACACCATGACACATGATGACTTTTTTCTTGCGAGGAAAATCACCAATTTCTTTTTTTAATTCCTCTACTGTTTTGATTTTATGCTGATATTGATTAATAAGATCAGACATGTTGTTGCATCTCTTCTCTCATATAGGTAAACCAAGTTTTAGTGGCTTCAGCAATCGAGGTAGGATCCCATAAAGGTGCTTCTTGCCAACAATTAATTTCCTTTAACATGTTACTAACACCTTCTTCAAATGAGACTATAGGTTTCCATCCTAATTCCTTTTTAATTTTAGTAATATCTGCAAAGGTACAATCAGGTTCTCCCGGTCGCTTGGGAACATACACGACTTCTCCTCCTAAGAGTTCCACCAACCGATTGATTGATTGTGGATTACCCGCACCTAAATTATAAATTTGTCCTATTTTTTTTGTCGTTAATGCAGCTAAGAAAGCACGTGCAACATCTGTCACATATAAAAAATCACGTTTTTGCTGACCATCACCTACAACTGTAAAAGGTTTCTTAGCAAGCTTCTGCTTAAAAAAAACGCCAAATACTGCGCCATATACACCTGTGGTTCTCACACGCGGACCATAAGCATTAAATATTCTCAAAGAATTGATAGGTAAACCATATACCTTATTCCAATGAAAACAAGCTTGCTCACCCATATATTTTGAAAGTGCATAAGGATATTGAGGAGAAATAACATGATTTTCACTTGTAGGAACACTCGCTAAGCCATAGCAAGAAGACGAAGCAGCATACACCATTTTCTGCGCTTTAGCAGCCCGAACAGCTTCCAATACACGCACGGTTCCCTGAACATTTGCTGATATATATTCTATTGGTTTTTCAATAGAAGGCACAATATCGCCAATGCCAGCGAAATGCATAACGTACTTAGCTTGTGAGAATATATTCGTATTTGAATCAAGATGACAAACATCACTCCATTCACAGCTAAGGTCTGAATTATTTTTATGTTGGGCAAGATTAGATTCTCTGCCACCCGTCAGATTATCTATCACTCTCACTAAATAGCCTTCACTTAACAACAGATCTACTACATGACTCCCTATAAATCCTGCACCGCCAGTCACTACGACAATGGGTTTACTGTTCATACGACTTCACTCTGTTGTAATTGCTTAACATTATAATACCAATTATTCTCAAAACTATTTTTTAATTTTCCTGCTTTAAATGCATGGCATAAATCCCGGACTGCATTTTCAACAGTACGCTTCGCTTCAAACCCTAATACTTTTTTAATTTTTTCTGAACTTATATGGTATGAACGATTATCATTCGACGCTGTAGTACTAATATTAATCGGTGTCACATCTTGAAATTCTTGTTCTACGACTTTTTTTACCATTTGGGCTAATTCCATAATGGTAAAATTTTGATGTCCCACATTAAAGGTTTCACCTTGTATCTTTTCAGAAGGAATTATGAAAAGTAATTCATACAGATCACACATATCTTCGATATGCAAATTAGGTCTTTTTTGAGAACCACCGAATACAATAATATGCCGTTTATTAACTGCATGATTTGTTAAAATATTAACAGATAAATCAAGACGCGTTCTTGGACTATACCCACAAATTGTAGCAGGCCGAATAGCCACACAAACAAAATCATCAGACATATGTTTAAATAATAATGGTTCACATAAACCTTTATATTTGTTGTAGAGTGTCAATGGAACCAGAGGTGTTTCTTCTGTCACTTCAGGCGCATCAGAAACACCATACACAGAACTTGATGAGCAATAGATAAAACGCTTAACACCTGCCTCTTTAGAAACAAGGACTAATGGTTCGAAACAATCATAATTAATGCTTTTAGATAATGATTCATCTAATTCAAAACAAGGATCATTAGAGATACACGCTAAATGTAGGACAATATCCTTATCTTTTACGATGGTTTTAAAAAGCTGAATGTCTCTGATATCACCTTTAATAACTTTTAGATTTGGATGAGAAAGTGGAAGCGTGTCTTTACCAAAATATAAGATATCATACACCGTGACTTTATAATTTTTAGCAAGTAATTTTGGTACCAATACATTGCCTACATAACCTGCACCGCCTGTAATTAAAATACTTTCCAATGTAATCACTCCTAGTTTAAAAATTCCTAAATATATCTCTAAAAATATCTAAGTTCTAGAGGCACCCCATATGTTACAATCAATGCTTGGTTAGAATATACGTTTGTACTTTCCAAATCAATTATCATTCACAGCAGCTCCCACTGACATTTATTTTTACACAGAGTCAACTTGTTTTAGTAATCCCAACCTAAGACATTCATAGATAGTTACGCAATCTCTTTTAGCTCTTCCTTAACCCACGATATATATTCTTTTAAGCCGTCTTTTAAACTAACAGTAGGAGAATATCCAAAAGCTTTTTTGGCAGCAGTAATATCAGCTAAACTATGACGCACATCCCCCAACCTCATAGGCGCATTTTCTATGTTTGGTTTTACTCCAGAAATATGTATTAATTCCGAAACCAAGTCATTAATCGTGATACTTGTCCCACTCGCAATATTAAATGCACCAGATAATCCATCAACTTGCGAAGCTTTAATATTTGCTTGCACAACATCATATACATTTACAAAATCTCTCGTTTGTTCTCCATCACCATATATAAATAATTTTTCACCTTGTAATAAATTAAACACAAAAATAGGAATGACATTTCCATAAGCATCAAAACGTTGATGAGGACCATATACATTAAAATAACGCAAACAAACTACATCCAGGTCGTACAAATCTGCATAAACAAGTGAAATTTTTTCAGCATAAAGTTTCGAGCATGCATAAGGCGTACAGGGTTCTACAGAATGATCTTCGCGAATAGGCAGCGTTTTTAATTCACCGAATATCCCCGCTGAAGAAGTAACAACCATTTTCTTAACCTGATGTTTACGCGCAGATTCCAATAACTGAAGCGTACCCATGGCATTCACATCAGCATCTAATATAGGATTTTCAATTGAACGTTTACTACCGACTGAAGCAGCTAGGTGATAGATCACATCCACTTTATGCATAATACTATCAAGCAATGATATATCTCGTATATCACCTTTGATAAAGTCAATTTCATGCAGAGAATGAATATTGTTTTTGTATCCGGATACTAAATTATCTAATACAATAACTCGATCACCTTGTTTGCAGAGCGCCTTCACCAAATTAGAACCTATGAACCCTGCGCCACCGGTAACGAGAACTTTCATTTAATTTCCTTTGAGATATTGGTTTTTTCCTGAATGGCATTTTACGAGTTAAAAAAACAATTTTCAAGGACAAAAAACCTCCAACCATGCTTCTGCAAGCAGAGTATTTTCATTTAACTCTTTTTAGGTAACCACCAGGCGCAACACTAATTAATAACTTATTATCAATCGACTCATCTCTTGCAAATTCCGGATGCGCTTTAAGATACTCATTAACAGCGGATTTGGGATTATTACCACGATCCCATGGGCGATCTGGGAATGAATTAAGAGGAAGATCTTCAATAATAGTATCAAATACCACACAATAACTACCTATCGAAGTTAATGGTGCATAGGCCTCAAGCTCTGCAAGCACATGCTCGTGAGTATGGTTACTATCTAAACACACTAAAATACAGGTTTTTTTTGCGGCTTTTTCTTTTACTCGCTCAATAATATCATGTGAAATACTGGATCCTTCAAACATTACTATTCGTTTGAACATAGGATGCGATTCAATCGCTTTTCTATTGTGCGAACGAATATCAATATCAATTCCTACTATTTTTGCATCTTGTGGACCTCCACAAATCGCATTTAATTCTAGCATTGATGCAGAAAAAATAAGAGAACCCCCATGTGCAATGCCTGTTTCTATAATTAAATCCGGTTTAATCGTCCAAATAAGCTCTTGCATTGCAACAATATCTTGAGGATATTGTATTATTGGTCGCCCAAGCCAAGAAAAATTATAAGAATATTTTGGTGAGGTGGATACTTCTATAAATTTTTTTGCTGCTTTACACAATTTTGTGTTTTTTTTGTTTTCACTAATACGTACATCCACTTCTTCTTGAAATGTATTCATACACTTCCTTTCGTTTTTAACATATAAAAACAAATCCTAGCCCGGATATTTCATCATGAAAGATTTAAGCCCATATCATAGGGTCATAATTTAAGCCGTCTAAAGATCCTTTCAGGAATAAACTTAATGACCATTATAATAAAATACCAAAAAAATGGTACATAAATAACATGGAATAAATTTATTAACTACTTTTTTAGATTGTTTATTGTAGTAAAAAAAATTAAATACACCAATACTGCAGCTATTTAGGGTGTAACTTGGAAAATAGAACAGAAAAGTTTAATTTTTTTTCAATCCTCTAACGCTAAGACAACACAAGAAAAAATGACATTTTCAAGTTTACTCATGCGTAGATTAATCTTGACATAAATTGGGTATTTTCATAGCCATAGCGTTTAATTTGGAACGTTTTAGCTCATTCGCTTACCATCAACCGCCTCTATTTAGGCAAAGACAATTATCTAATTTTTTACGCTCTCCCCAAAAAGCCATGGGCTCATAATCTTGGTATGGATAATAACCTAAGTTAAGTTTTATATCCCAATTATTTGCTAAAATCCAATTTTCAACCATTGTCCGAATAGAAATTGGAACACCTGAACAAATATTTATGATGTCATAATTTTGTTTTAATAAAGCCAGTGAAACAAGATATTCCGCTGCTTTAGATATGGGCAAATAATCGCGTAATTGCTCGCCCCCAGACATATTAAATGCATGCTCTCGATTAGCAACAGCTTGTTTCAGTTGTGATAGCAAGGAACTTTTCGCTTGCCCTTCTCCGTAAAGATAAAATAACCTTGCCCAAGTAAGGTTAAATGGATGGTATAATTGAAAACATTTTAATTGTTGAAAGAGTGTATTTTTAGCTAAACCATAAGGGTTATTTGGCTGAGGAATGATACCTTCATGTAAGGCCCCAGCCTGCATTCCGTATTCAAAGCAAGTACCTGTCACCAATAAATTATGAAGTCCATCTTTTATTAACCGAGTTAAAAACTTATATTGAATAGGCAATTCATTTTCAAAATGATGGCGTGAATTATAGTTAGGTAATCCTGCCCAAGCACAGTGGATAAGGATATCTGGTTTTCCAATGTATTCAAATAAATCACCCTTAGGCAAGCAGCATAAATCCATAGATACAATAGAATATTTTCTATTTGATAATAATGGAATTGAAGAAGGTCTAATAAGCAAAATAGGTGTGATAGATCGTTTTTCTAGTTCAGTTATTATATGTTGACCAACAAAACCTGTTGCACCGCTCACTGCAATTTTCATGGGATAATCTCTATTTGTGGAATAGCTATTACAAATAGCGCCCCCCATGTTCTAACATAGTTAAGCTGTTGCATGACTTCTTTCTTTAAATTCCACGGTAAAATTAAAATATAATCTGGTTTTGTTTGTCGTAATTTTTTTTCATCTACTATAGGAATATGACTGCCTGGCATAAATTTTCCCTGTTTTGCAGGATTACGATCCACAATGTAAGAAATCAAATCTTGTTTAATAGCCGCATAATTCATTAAAGTATTTCCTTTCGCAGCAGCCCCATATGCCGCGACTACTTTTCCTTGTTTTTTTGTTTCAAGCAAAAAATCCATTAGTTCTTTTTTAATTCTATCTATTTTAGATTGAAAGTTTAGATAAAAATTTTTAGAAAACATGCCCATTTTCTTTTCTTGTTCAAGTTGCTTAGAAAATCTAAAACAGAGTTTTTGGGTACCCGTATCTTTACGTTGTGCAAATACTCGCAAACTGCCCCCATGCGTTGGGAGTTCTTCCACATCAAATATATTCAGCCCGTTAGAGGAAAAAATTTGATTTACGGTAGTAAGCGAAAGGTAAGAAAAATGTTCGTGATAAATAGTATCAAATTGCGATTTTTGTACTAATTCAAGCAAGTGAGGGAATTCAAAGGTGGCTATACCCTGTGGTTTTAATAACCTTGCAAAACCAGAAACAAAATCATTAATATTGGGAACATGTGCTAATACATTGTTAGCAATCATCAAATCAGCTTGTTTATTTTTCTTGACTAGTTTTTCAGCAAGTTCTCTTCCAAAAAAATCTTCAATGATAGGGATTCCTTTTGCTCTGGCCGCCATGGCAGTGTTAGTAGTCGGCTCTATTCCAGTACACGGAATTCTGTGTGCTTGTATATATTGCAATAAATAACCATCATTGGCTGCCACCTCTATAACGTGATGAGTATCATTTAATCCAAACCGCTCTATAATACTGGTTACGTACTGTTTGCTATGTGTTAACCAGCTATCAGAATAGCTACTGAAATAAGCATATTCTTTGTTGAATAATTCTGAAGCATCAGTGAAGTCTTCTGTTTGAACCAACCAACATTCTTCACAGACTAGTACTCTTAATGGAAAACGTTTCTCAGGTAATCGAATAGTTTTTTCAGTAAGATAAGCATTAGAAGGAGACGTGATTCCTAAATCGACAAAGGGCAGCGCCACTTCGGAAAAACAATGTCGACATTTCATAACACCACTCCTTAAAGATTTGAATCTAGCATGCGTTGTATTAGCCTAAGTAATAATAATGGAGTATTAATGATATCAAAATGACAGCCCATAATTTATCCTCCTAACAAAATAGAGGAGCCGCTAGGTCTCACATATCAAAATTTATATGGCAATAGTGTCTGTTGACACTATCTTGCAAAGCGGTGATATTAAAATTAATTTTTAATTTTTTTCAAGTTGTGCAAGTATACTACGCGGCATAAATAATGGAGTCAACCGACCCATAATAATTACAGGAGTTCCTGCTGAAGACGGTGAGCTGGTGAGCTGATCCTTCGCTAACGCTCAGGATGACAATTTGGCAATTAAACTATCAAATTGTCATCCTGAGCGTTAGCGAAGGATCAGCTCACCAGCTCAC
>C687J35021_10002116_pt1 | contig 14228 bp, 10 predicted proteins | sample RifCSPhighO2_12_FD_35021 | JGI IMG/M metagenome (IMG submission 35021)
AGCTGGTGAACAAGGATTTGCCCGCGCTCGCGGCGCAGATGGAGCAGCCCTTCAAGTTCGTGCTGGCCAAGGGGCGCGGGCGCTATGTGTGCAAGCTCAAGTTAGAGCGCCTGGCGGGCACGGGCGAGGCGCACGGCGAGGACGATGACGACCTGTTCCCCGAAGAGGCCGCCAGCGCGCGCCCGAAACGCTCGCACCAGGAGACCGAGGCACGCATGCAGTTCTACGCCAGCATGGCACAGACCCTGGCCCAGGGCGCCTGGGATGGCGACCGCGACAGCCTGAGCACCCCGCCCGAGCCCGAGGTGTGGGGCCCCGTGGCGGCCGAAGGCAGTTCGTGCACCGGGCGGCACTGCCCAGCCTTCGGCCAGTGCGTGTATTACGACCAGCGCAAGGCGCTGGTGGGCGCGCAGGTGATCGTGGCCAACCACGATTTGCTGCTTTCGTCGCTGGGGGCGCGCGTGCTGCCCGAGCTGGACAACTGCCTGCTGGTGCTCGACGAGGCCCACCACCTGCCCGCCACGGCGCTGCAGCAATTCGCCTGCAGCGCCGACCTGAGCCACCTTACCTGGATCGACCGGTTATCGAGCCGCGCCCTGCGCATCGGCACACTGGTGGAGGTGACCGAGGTGGCCGACATCCCGCGCCACGCCAGCCAGTTGCGGCAGCACCTGCAAGACCTTGCACGGCTGGTGATGGACCTGTATGGCGAGGCGCTCAAGGGCCAGAACAGCGCCTGGGGCCCGGCGCGCATGCGCGTGCCACGCGGTGTGCTGCCCGAGGCGCTGCTCGAACCGCTCGGCCAGCTGGCGCACCACGCTGAAGGTTTTCTGGAATGCCTGCGCGCCATCTCCAAGGCCTTGCGTGCCGAGATGCGCGACAAGCCCGACGAATCGCGCCGCCTGTCGCAGCTTTACGCGCAGATCGGCACGCTCGCGCCCCGGCTCGAAGAGGTGCACGCCACGGCGCAACTGCTGCTGCAGGACGCGCCCGACGGCGATGCCCAAGGCTTCGTGCCCAACGCCAAATGGTTCACGCTGGAGATGGACGGCGACTTCATCGTGGTCAAGGCACACGCCAGCCCCATCCTGCCCGGCAGCACGCTGCGCAACCACCTGTGGAGCAGCGTGCGCGGCGCCGTGCTGACCTCGGCCACGCTCACCAGCTGCGGACAGTTCGACTTCTTTCTGCGTGAATCGGGCCTGCACGGAGATGAGGCCGCCACCACACTCGAAGTGCCCAGCCCCTTCAACTATGCCGCGCAGGGCACCCTGATTGCCGCCGAAACCCACGCCGACCCGAAGAACGCTGTCCAGTTCACCGCTGAAATGGTCGATGCGCTGCTGCACGATTTAGCGCGCGTGGAATACGGCGCCCTGGTGCTGTTCACCTCACGCGAGCAGATGCGCCAGGCCGTGGATGCGCTCGCCACCGTGATGCGCCCGCTGGTGCTGGTGCAAAACCAGATGCCACGTACCCAGCTGCTGGCGCGCCACCGCGAGCGCGTGGCGGCGGGCGAGCCCTCCATCATCTTCGGCATGCAATCGTTCGGCGAAGGGCTGGACTTGCCCGGACCGCTGTGCGAGTCGGTGTTCATCACCAAACTGCCTTTCGCCCCGCCCGACGACCCCGTGGGCGAGGCCCGCGCCGAATGGCTGCGCGCCGTGGGCCGCGACCCGTTCAGCGAACTGGTGGTGCCGGCCACCGCCATCCGCCTGGCGCAGTGGGCGGGCCGCGCCATCCGCACCGAGGAAGACCAGGCGCATGTGTATTGCTACGACAAACGCCTGACGCGCACCAGCTACGGCCAGCGCCTGCTCAAGGGGCTGCCGCCGTTCACAATGGAACGGCGTGGCGCGCGCGGACAATAGCAGCCCTACACCACTACAACACAGCGGAGGAAATCCCCATGCCCCACACCGTGCCCGCCTGCCCGCAATGCGGCCAGGAAAACACCTACCCCGATGGCGACAACTACATCTGCCCCGACTGCGGGCACGAATGGCCCCAGGCCACCGCCGCACCGGCCGATGACGAGGCAACCGGCGACGGCGTGGTGCGCGACGCCAACGGCAACCCGCTGCAGGACGGCGACGCCGTCATCCTGGTGAAGGACCTCAAGGTCAAGGGGTCCTCGTCCACGCTGAAGAAGGGCACCAAGATCAAGAGCATCCGCCTGGTGGACGGTGCCGACGGCCACAACGTGGACTGCAAGACCGACCTGGGCAGCATGCTGCTCAAATCCGAGTTCCTGAAAAAGGCCTGAGCCTCCCGATGCCTGCGCCCATCGCCGTCATCGATTTCGAGACCACCGGTAGTTCACCCGGCCAGGGCGCGCGCGCCACCGAGGTGGCCATCGTGCTGATCGAAGGCGGGCAGGTGGTGGGGCAGTTCCAGAGCCTGATGAACGCTGGGGTGCACATTCCGCCCTTCATCTCACAGCTCACGGGCATCACCAACGCCATGGTGGCCGATGCGCCACCAGCGGGCGAGGTGATGGCTCAGGCACACCGCTTCGTCGGCAATACACCCCTGGTGGCACACAACGCGCCGTTCGACCGGGGTTTCTGGCAAGCCGAGCTGGCGCGGGCCGGGTGCGATGCCTTGCAGCCCTTTGCCTGCACCGTTCGGCTGGCGCGCCGCCTGTACCCCGAGGCACCCAACCACCAGCTGGGTACGCTGGCGCGCTTTCACCAGTTGCCCAGCGCGGGCCGCGCGCACAGGGCGCTGGCCGATGCGCAGGTGACCGCCGCATTGCTGCTGCGCATGCAGCAGGATCTGGTGGAGCGCTGGGGCGTGGCCGATGTGGGGCATGGCTTTCTGATGGCGCTGCAGGCCTGCGCCAAGGCCAAGTTGCCGGTCTTTCTGCAAAAGCACGGTGCGGCAGCGCCGCAGCCGCCTGCCAGCGGTTACACCGTGCGCTGGTAGACCAGCAAGCGCCCCTTGTAGAGCGGCGCGGTGGCCGTGGCAGCGGTGTCGAGCCGCTGCTGGGTCAGGCCAAAGCCGTTCTCTTCCATCAGGCGCGAAAAGGCGGGGCGGTTGCCCCGGTCGGGGTCCACGATCCACACCTCAGCCGCAGGTTCGGCATGGCGGCCGATGAAACCGGCCAGCGCCACACTGGCATCGCGGTCGTACAGCAGGTCGCTGCCGATGAGCAGGTCGTAGCGCTCACGCACGGTGGTCGAGTGTGCAGTGGCCGCCGTTGCGGCGGCGGTCTGCGGTGCATCCCATGCGCCGTGCCGGTATTTCATGGGGGCCAGGTGGTTCAGGCCCAGGTTGTTGCGCAGAAAGCGCGCAGCCAGGGGGTGATGGTCGCTGGCTGTCATGTCCATGCCCCGGCGGTGCCCCACCAGGCTGGGCAGGGCCAGGCCGCAGCCGATCTCCAGCACACGCTCGCCAGCGCGCACGGTCCGCTGGGCCATGCGGGCGGCCAGTTGCGCGCCCGAGGGCCAGAGCAGGCCGAACAGTGGCCAGATGGCCGATGAGATGCCCAGGCGCAGCGCCAGGCCCAGCGGGTCGGCAAACTGCTGGCGGTCAAGCAGCGAGCGGATGTGCAAGGGGCCCACACCGGCCACAGCGACGCTCTCTTGCTTGGTCTCATAGCCGGGCATCGTCGGGGGGCGAAGCCTGCTTGACGTGCTTCGAGGGGGTGCGGGTAGGGCGGCCATTATGCGCCGCGTGCCTGATCGTCCTGCAATTTCCCGCCATCTGCCGATAATGGGCAACCCAACACCACCCAAAAGGCTATTTCCCCATGTCGATCCTGATCCTCGGACTCGTTCTTTTCCTCGGCGTGCATTCGGTGCGCATCGTGGCCGATGGCTGGCGTACACAGACCCGGGCCCGGCTGGGCGAGGGTGCATGGAAGGGTGTGTATTCGGTCCTTTCGCTTGTGGGTCTGGTGCTCGTTGTCTGGGGATACGGCCTGGCGCGCCAACAGCCCGTGGTGCTGTGGAATCCGCCCGTGGCCATGCGCCATGCGGCCTCGCTGCTGACGCTGGTGGCCTTCATCCTGCTGGCGGCCGCCTATGTGCCACGCAACGCGCTCAAGGCCAGGCTGCACCACCCCATGGTGCTGGCCGTGAAGACCTGGGCCCTGGCGCACCTGATCTCCAACGGCAACCTGGCCGATGTGGCACTGTTCGGCGGTTTTCTGCTGTGGGCCATTTTTGATTTCCGCGCCGCACGCCAGCGCGACCGTGCCCTGGGCACCAGCTACCCGAGCGGCACGCTGGCAGGCACGGGCATTACCGTGGTGCTGGGCCTGGTGGCCTGGGCTGCTTTTGCCTTCTGGGCGCATGCGATGCTGATCGGCATCTCGCCCATGGGCCGCTGATTTCAGGGAGGTTCCCCATGCGAGGCAATGTGGCAGCCATTGTGCTGATCCTGGCGGGCAGCTTCATGCTGCTGACGAATCTGGGCGTGATCGACATCAGCCTGCGCGAATTGCTGCGCACCTGGTGGCCGCTGATCCTGATCGCGGTGGGCGTGGGCCTGTTCCTGACACCCGAGCGCATCAAGAAATGACCGGCATCGACCATTTTGCTATTGATTAAATAGCTATTAACGCTTATCCAGTATGCGCAAAAGGCATTTTTTACTCATTTTTTTATGCGGGGCATAAGTGTCTTCGCCCGGCATGCCCCTTCACCGGGGCGGGCTTGGTACGGCCTGGGCCTGGCGTGTGCCCTGCTGCTGGGCGGTTGCAGCACCCCCCCTGCGCCCACGCCTGTGCGGCCAGCGGCGTCGTACCTGACGGACGAGCAGGCACACGACATCGCCATCCATGCGCTGGGCCTGGTGGGCACGCCCTACCGCTACGGCGGCAACACGCCCGAGAGCGGTTTTGACTGCAGCGGTCTGATTGGCTACGTGTACCGCCACCGCGTGGGCACGGCGCCGCCGCGCACGGTGGCCCAGTTGAACGGCTGGGGCCGCCCAGTGGACGCGGGCGCACTGCGCACCGGCGATCTGGTGGTGTTCGGCCCCGACCGCAGGCCCACGCATGCCGGCATTTATGTGGGAGAAGGGCGCTTTGTGCACGCGCCCTCCAGCGGCGGCGATGTGCGGCTGGACCACCTGCAGTCACGCCACTGGTCACGCCAGAACCCCGCCTTCCGCAGGCCATGACGGGCCGCACGGCGTCCGCGCGACAATCGGGGGCATGACCCATGCCCACCGCCCCGCCACCCCGCTGTCCACGCTGGACACCACCCGCATCGACGACACCCGCATCAAGGCCGTGCGTCCCCTGATCACCCCCGCGCTGCTGCAGGAGTGGCAGCCCGCCCCGGCTGCCGCGCAGGCGCTGGTGGAGGAGAGCCGCGCCGCCCTCTCGCGCGTGCTGCAGGGCCAGGACGACCGGCTGATCGTGGTGGTGGGGCCGTGCTCCATCCACGACCACGACCAGGCCATGGAATATGCGCGCCAGCTCAAGGTGCAGTCCGACGCGCTGCAAAACGATCTGCTCGTCGTGATGCGCGTGTATTTTGAGAAACCGCGTACCACCGTGGGCTGGAAGGGCTACATCAACGACCCGCACCTCGACGGCAGCTTTGCCATCAACGAGGGGCTGGAGATGGCGCGCGAGCTGCTGCTCGACGTGCTGGCCCTGGGCCTGCCCGTGGGCACCGAGTTCCTTGACCTGCTCTCGCCGCAGTTCATTAGCGACCTGGTGAGCTGGGGCGCCATTGGCGCACGCACCACCGAGAGCCAGAGCCATCGCCAGCTCGCCAGCGGGCTGTCGTGCCCGGTGGGCTTCAAGAACGGCACCGACGGCGGCGTGAAAGTGGCCAGCGACGCCATCCAGGCCGCCCAGGCCTCGCACGCCTTCATGGGCATGACCAAGATGGGCCAGGCCGCCATTTTCGAGACACGCGGCAACCAGGACTGCCATGTCATCCTGCGCGGCGGCAAGCAGCCCAACTACAGCGCGGCCGATGTGGATGCGGCCTGCGCCATGCTGCAGGCCGCCGGGCTGCGCCCGCAGGTGATGGTCGATGTGAGCCATGCCAACAGCAGCAAGCAGCACCAGCGCCAGATTGCGGTGGCCGCGGACGTGGCCCGGCAGATCGCTGCAGGCGACACGCGCATCACCGGCATCATGATTGAAAGCCACCTGCAGGAAGGCCGCCAGGACATCATGCCCGGCCAGCCACTGGCGCATGGCGTGTCGGTGACGGACGCCTGCATCAGCATGGCACAGACGGTGCCGGTGCTCGAAGGTCTGGCCGCCGCCGTGCGTGCACGCCGCACACGGGCCTGACCCCCCGCCACACCGGATTGCCATGGGGACGAACCACCATGGTGGCCCCCTGGGCAAGGGTGTAGGATTCGCGAGTAACAAAAAGTATTGTCTGTGCGGGATGACATGACCCGCAGACGCCACGAACCGATGCACATCCAACGGTTTACCCTGCCGCAGCTCAGCGTCTGTGGACTGCCTGCAGAGGCAGACGGCTGACCATGGCACCCATGCCCGCCCTGTCCGAACTGGCGCGGCTGGAGGCCCTGCATTCCCGCGCCATCCTGGACACCCCGCCCGAAGAGGCCTTTGACCAGCTTGCCCAACTGGCAGCATACATCTTTGATGTGCCCATAGCGGTCGTCAACCTGGTGGACCAGCAGCGCCAGTGGTTCAAGGCCGTGGTGGGTCTGCCCCTGCGCGAGACAGAGCGTTCCGTTTCCTTCTGCGCCCACTGGCTGGACGGGCAGCGCAACCCGGTGGTGGTGCCCGACGCCACGCTGCACCCACTGTTTGCCGACAATCCGTTGGTACTGGGGCCGCCCCACATCCGTTTTTATGCCTGTGCCCCGCTGGTCACCGCCGAAGGGCAGGCTCTGGGAACGCTGGCGGTCATGGACACGCAGCCCCACACGCCCAGCCCCGACCAGTTGCAGGCCCTGCAGGCCCTGGCCCGCCAGACGCTGGACCAGATCGAAATGCGCCACCAGCTGGCCCGCCTGGCCCAGGAACGCGAGAGCATCCAGTCGCGGCTGCAGGACCAGGCCGCCACCCTGCGCCGCAGCGAGGAGCGCTTCGAGCAGATCTCGCGCGCCACCACCGATACCGTGTGGGACTGGGACGTGCAGACCCACACCCTGTGGTGGGGCGGCACCTTCCGGGAACTGCTGCACATGCCGCCGCAGGCCGACATTCCCAACCCCGAAGCGTTTGCCGAACGCCTGCACCCCGACGACCGCAAGCGGGTCATCCAGTCCATGCTGGCCGCCACCCGGGGGCAGGAAAGCATCTGGCAGTCCGAATACCGCATGCGGCGCGACGATGGCCGCTACATCTGGATCCACGACCGCGGTTTTGTCATCCGTGACAGCGCCGGCAAGGCACTGCGCATGGTGGGCGGGATGTCCGATATCAGTGATCGCAAGCAGGCCGAAATGGCGGCCCAGAATGAAGCCCGCACCCATGCCGAACTGGTGCGCGTGCAGCAGCAGATTTCATCACTGTCGGTCGCGTTGCCCGCCGTGCTGGAGCTGGTGGCCCAGACGGCCTTGCAAGCCACCGGCGCCAGCGGCGCGATGGTGGAAATGCTTGAAGGGGACCGCCTGGTGTCGCAGGCTTCGGTGGGCCTGATGGTGCGTCCGCTGGGCGCGGCACTGCCGCTGCAGGACAGCCTGCTGTGGTCCGACCTGAAGGAGGGCCGCGCCGTGCTGTGCAACGACACGCAAGGCGAAGGCTGGACCATGGGTGCAGCCTACCAGCGCGAGGGGGTACGCGCTGCCCTGGCCGTGCCGCTGCGCGTGGATGGCACGGTGGTGGGTGCCCTCAAGGTCACCTCCAGCCAGACCGGGTATTTCAGCCAGCGCGACCTAGCGCACCTGCAGATCCTGGCGGAATCGCTGGGCGCCGTGGTGCAGCTGCGCCAGGTGGCCGCGAAGCTGCAGGCGTCCGAGCAACAATACAAACTGCTGTTCGAAGCCCATCCCCAGCCCATGTGGGTGTATACGCATGATGACAGCCTGCGCATTCTGGCCGTCAACCAGGCCATGCAGGACCTCTATGGCTACGGTGCCCACGAACTCCTGCGCATGAGCATGCACGACCTGTGGCTGCCCCACCAGCGTGCCCATCTGCACGAGGAAGTGACCCGCCTGGCTCCCGATGCCCCGCGCGACTCCGTGCTGCGCCGCCACCGCCGCAAGGATGGCACGGTGATGGAGCTTGAACTGTCCTCGCGCAGCCTCGTTTTCAATGGTGTGCTGGCGCGCCAGGTGATGGCCACCGATGTGACCGAGAGGCTGCGCACCCAGCGCGAGCTGGCCCGCATGGCCCGCGCACGCCACATGCTCAGCAGCTGCAACGAAACCCTGATGCGCGCCACCTCCGAAGCCAGCTTGCTGCAGGCGGTCTGCCGCATCGTCGTGGACATAGGCGGCTATCAGCTCGGCTGGGTGGGATTTGCCCATGACGATGCACAAAAGACCATCGAAATCGCAGCCCATGCCGGTGACCACAGCGACTACCTGCATACCTTGCACGTATCGTGGTCGGATACCGACCCCCGGGGCCAGGGCCCGGCGGGCACCACCATCCGCTCGGGCCAGCCGACCATCGTGCGCGATGTGCGCACCGATCCCTCGTTTGCCGGCTTGTCCGAGCGCATGCAGGGCCATGGCTTCCATGGCGTGATCAGTCTGCCGCTGCGCACGGCCCACCACACCTTCGGCCTGCTGTACCTGTACGCACCCGAAGTGCTGCACATCGGCACGGAAGAAAGCGACCTGTTGCAGGAGTTGGCCAACGACCTGGCCTTCGGCATCATGAGTCTGCGTGCGCGCAAGGAACAGCAGCAATTGCAGGCCTCGGTACTGAAGATGGCAGCCGCCGTATCAGCCGCCACCGGCACCGAGTTCTTCGTGCAACTGGCACGCAACATGTCCGAGGCCTTGGGCGCCCAGGTGGGCGCCGTGGGCCGCCTGCTGCCACGGCAGCCCGGCGGCAGGCAACGCGTGGTGTCGCTGGCCCTGGTGGTAAATGGCGAACTGCTGCCCAATGTGGAATACGACCTGGAAAACACCCCCAGCGAGCACCTGTTGTCGCAGCGCCAGTTTGTCGTCACGCACGGCCTGGCACTGCGCTACCCCGAATCGCCCGTTGTCTCAAGACTGCAGGCACAGGGCTATGCCGGGCAACAGCTGTGCAACAGCACGGGCGAGCCCACGGGGCTGATCTTCGTGCTGTTCCGCCAGCCGTTGACCAACGCCGAGTTCGTATCGACCACACTGCAGATTTTCGCCACGCGCGCCGCGGCAGAAATCGAGCGCCAGGCCACCGACGCACGCATCCGCCACCAGGCATCGCTGCTGGACAAGGCCCAGGACGCCATCGTGGTGCGCGACCTGCAGCAGCGCGTGACCTACTGGAACCACGGCGCCGAGCGGGTCTATGGCTGGCCACAGCAACAGACACTGGGCCAGCCCATCGATGCGCTGCTCTACCCCGACACCACCCTCTTCCAGCGCGCCACCGAAGCGGTGCTGGCGCACGGCGAATGGGCCGGCGAGATCGTGCAGCACCACCAGGACGGCCAGGCCATCGACATGGAAGGGCACTGGACCCTGGTGCGGGATGAGAACGGACGGCCTGAATCGATCCTGGAGATCAACACCGACATCCGCCAGCGCAAGGCCACCGACCGGGAAATCCAGCGCCTGGCCTTCTTCGACACCCTCACCGGCCTGCCCAACCGCATGCTGCTGCTCGACCGCATGCAACAGGCGCTGGGCAACGCCGAGCGCCAGCACCAGGGGGGAGCGCTGCTGTTCATCGACCTGGACAACTTCAAACAGCTGAACGACACCCTGGGCCACGACAAGGGCGACCTGCTGCTGCAGCAGGTCGCCCAGCGCCTCAACAGCTGTGTGCGCGCCGTGGACACGGTGGCCCGCCTGGGGGGCGATGAGTTCGTGGTCATGCTCGAAGCCCTGAGCCCCGACCCCGATGCCCTGGCCATCGAGGCCCGCAGCGTGGGCGAGAAGGTGCTGACCGCGCTGTCGGTGCCTTACGACCTGGCGAACTACCACTACCGGAGCACACCCAGCATCGGCGTGGCCCCCTTCCAGGGGAACCAGACCAGCGTGCTGGATCTGCTCAAACAGGCCGACCTGGCGATGTACCAGGCCAAGACCGCCGGACGCAGCACCCTGCGTTTTTACGACCCCCACATGCAGGCCGTGGTCTCGGCACGCGCCGCACTCGAATCCGATCTGCGCACCGCACTATCGGAGCAGCAGTTCCTGCTGCATTTCCAGCCCCAGGTGAGTGTGTCCAACCAGTTCATCGGCGTGGAAGCGCTGGTGCGCTGGCACCACCCCGAACGCGGCCTGGTCTCACCCGCGCAATTCATTCCGCTGGCCGAGGAAACCGGTCTGATTCTGACCTTGGGACGCTGGGTACTGCATTCAGCCTGCAAACTGTTGGCTCAGTGGCAAAGCGACCCCCAACTGCGCGGCCTGACCATGGCCGTGAACGTGAGTTCGCGCCAGTTCCGCAACAACAGCTTTGTGGACGATGTGGCCCATGCCCTGGCCTTCAACAATGCCCCCGCCCACCAGCTCAAGCTGGAACTGACCGAAAGCCTGCTGGTGGAAGACATGGACGTGGCCATTGCCACCATGACGGCCCTGCAACAGCTGGGGGTGTGCTTTGCACTGGACGACTTCGGCACAGGGTACTCGTCCCTGAGCTACCTCAAGCGCATGCCGCTGCACCAGCTCAAGATTGATCAGAGCTTCGTGCGGGACCTGCTGACCGACCCGAACGACGCCGCCATCGTGGACACCATCATTGCACTCAGCCGCAGCCTGGGGCTGGATGTGATTGCCGAAGGCGTGGAGACCGCCGAACAGCATGCCCTGCTGCTCAAGGCGGGCTGTACCGCCTTCCAGGGCTATCTGTTCAGCAAACCCATGCCTGCAGCCACCCTGGAACGCCTGCTGCGCCAGCCCAGGCACTGACCGGCCCCTGCACACCGCCAGGACATGGCGTGGCAGCCCTGTATTTCTTCTTCTCTTTCTATAAAACCATAGTAGTAGTAGTAAGCCCGGGCGCCTTCTGTGGACAAGCCGTTTTTTGGCTTGCCAGACAAGGACTTGCCGCAGCTCCCATGCTGTGTGCAAGCGCTGCTTCGGGGTGTACTGCCCGCAGGGATAACACCCTGGTGAGTCCCGTTTGTGTGGATAAGTGGCTGGTTGTGCCAATGTTGTCCACAGACTTGTTATGCGATCCGGGCTGCTGCACATGTGTCCGTCAGGTTTGCATGAAAGTCGCCCATGGCACGAGGCGGTCACCAGAAGGCCCGTAACGGGGTTGGCATGGTCTCACCACCCGCGTACTGTCCAAGGCCCTTCCAGCCCTTGCCAGAGCCTCTGTTGGCCCTGTCGTCCCTGGCAGGGCCGGTGCCCGGGCCAGCGGCAAAAAAAACTTCTTTGAAAAGGCACATATCGGGGGCCCGCGCCGGGCTTCGAGTTATTCCTTAAGGACTCTATATTTCAATAGCAGTAGTAGTAGAGCAATCGGTTTTTTGTGGATAACCCGGTTTTTCTTTCTGCTGACAGGTGTTTGCGTGCCGCCAAAGGATGTGGGTGGATGGGTTTTTCTGCTGCACTCTGAAATGAACAACCTGGCGCAATGGCGCGGTTCTGTGGATAACAGGCTGGTTGCTCCAGAAGGATGCACAGGTTTATCCACAGGGCCAGGGATGAGGGTGGCCACGCGGCAGCGCCACCCTGCCTGGACGGGGTGGTTTGTTTATGGGAAATGAAGGGGAGAGTGGAGCGCCGGGTGTGCCCCGTGCCTCAGAAATGCCGCGCGTAACGCAACTGCAGGAAGTTCTGGCCCGGGTTGGGTTTCTTCAAACCACCGTTGGAACTGTGTTGCACCCGCAACTGCCATTCATGCTGGTGCTGTGCTCCATGGTTGAACCCCACCGCGATATGGCTGGCAAAGTTGAAGCGGGTGCTGAAGGCCTTGGACAGCGTCACAAAGCGGGGTTTTCCGTAGTTGGCGCCCAGGCCCCCTTCCACAAACCAGGCGCTGTGCCCTGCGTCGGGTCGCCAGCGCAGGGTGGGGCTGATGCCCAGCACCGTGGTGTGCACACGGCCTGCAGTGCCGTCAGCGTGCCATTGGCTGGCGTACATGTCCCAGTGGCCACGCACCATGCCTCCCCACCATTCCTTTTGCCACCCGTTCCAGGGCAGGGTGGCGCCGATCGCCAGTGCCTGGGTGTCTTCCCGGGCAACCCCGGTCTGCAGGTAGAGGCTGGGACGGTCATCCTGTGGCGATGGATGGGTTTGTGCCTGCAATGGCGCGGTGGCAGTCAGCGCCAGAAGACAAATTGCGAAGGTGCGGTGCGCGATGGGTGTAAAAAGCATGGCTCGGGGCTTCCATGGCAAACAATGTCACTCTGGAAGTGTAGACCCCGCACCCTGGAATGCAGGAACCGCCATGGTCATTTATGGCGGCTCCTGTTGTTTCCAGGTTCACATGCGGTGCATTCCATGGTGGTGCATACCGCCCTGGTCGCCACGGCCCATGCGTTTGCCATTGCCTTTGCGGTGGTGGCGTAGGGTTTGCTCGTCCATGGTTTTTTGCTGCGCTGGGGTGAGGGCGGCATACAGTGCCTTGGTGGCATCGCCGTGGCGGTCGGCTTCGGCGGCGCGTTCGGCACGCAGGGCGCGCATGCGGTCGATGCGCTCGGGTGTGGTGAGCTGGGCCATGTCCTGGCGGTTCATTCCAGGGGCCCATTTGTGCGATTGCACGGTGTTGGCAAATGCGGCCCATGCGGCTTCCTGGGCAGGAGTGATCTGCAGCTGGGTCTTGAGTTCGGCCAGGTGCTGCGCTTTACGTTGTTGCATGCGTTCCTGCATGCGGGCCGGGTCACGGGCCTGGCGGGCCTGGGGTGCGGTGGTGCTGGTGGCGTTGCTTTCGCCAGCAGGAACCGTGGAGGCGTTTTGCGCCAGCACCGGCAGGGCCAGGGCGGCGATGAGGGCGGCAGTGGTCAGGCGGCGGGAGGTGAATGCCATGGTGGTGTCCTTTCGTTGCAGTGAAATCCGCCGGGTGAAAGTTCAGGCGGCAGGGTTTCAGTGTGCGCTGCCACTGTATCGCCGCCGTGCACCGGGGGTGAGACTGTGTAAAGTTCGGTCAAGAAGCGCCGGGTTGAGGCGCTCTGTTTTTTTGGATGAAAATAGGCTTTTGCGCTTATGAATAAAGCGCCTAAAGCTATTAAATAAATAGCGAACAGGTACGGCATGTGCTGGCTGACCCGCAATGCAGCTCCATGCTTTGATTCGACAGGTTTAACGTAAAGGGTGTCCGTGTTCAAGAACATGATCGTGTACCGCATCGCGCCGCAGTGGCAGGTGGGGCTGGAGCAGGTGGAAGAGGCCTTGAACAAGGCGGTTTTCATGGAGTGTGGCGCCACGCAGGAGCGCTCGTTCGGTTTCGTGCCGCCGCGTGGAGATGCCCATGGCCCGCTGGCCGAGTCGGTGGGGGGGCAGTGGATCCTGCGCTTCATGGTCGAGGCCAAGGTGCTGCCCGGCTCCGTGCTGGCGCGCCGGGTGAAGGAAAAGGCCGAACGCATCGAGCAGGAAACGGGCCGCAAGCCCGGCAAGAAGGAAAGCCGGGACCTCAAGGACGAGGCCAAGCTCGACCTGCTGCCCATGGCCTTCACCAAGCAGGGATCGACCTGGGTGTGGATCGACCCGCAGGCGCGCACCCTGGCGCTCGACACCAGCAGCCAGGCGCGTGCCGACGAGGTGGTGAGCACGCTGGTCGAGCTGCTGCCAACGGGCTTTGCGGTGGCGCTGCTCAGCACCCAGACCTCGCCGCAGGCCGCCATGTCGCACTGGCTCAAGGAGCAGGAGCCACCCGTGGGCTTCTCGGTGGACCGCGAGTGCGAACTCAAGGCCGCCGACGAGGAAAAGGCCGTGGTGCGCTATGCGCGCCACCCGCTCGACATCGAGGAGGTGCAGGCCCACATTGCGGCCGGCAAGCTGCCCACCAAGCTGGCGCTGACCTGGGACGACCGCGTTTCGTTCATGCTGACCGAGGGGCTGCAGCTCAAGAAGGTGTCGTTTCTGGACACTGTGTTCGAGGACAAGGCGGCGGACGACGGCGGTTTTGACACCGACGTGGCCATTGCCACGGGCGAATTGAGCAAGCTCATCCCCGACCTCATCGAGGCGCTGGGCGGCGAGGCCGAGAGCGG
>C687J35021_10002119_pt1 | contig 14219 bp, 16 predicted proteins | sample RifCSPhighO2_12_FD_35021 | JGI IMG/M metagenome (IMG submission 35021)
TTCTCTTGTGTAGATTATTTTTACACTGCATTTTTCACTTTCTTATTGCTAACTTATTGTTTTATAATCATTTTTAATTGTTTTGTAAATCCAGATAGTTTTTCGGTGTCCATATCTTTTACACTCTAAATAAAAATGCTCTATTATCTTAACTTTAATTGCCCCTCTAATCAAAATATCTCTTTATTATTCAATTGGTTAAATTAATATACGATTATTACTCCATTCTTTGGCATGAGGCTTGCAATCTTTTATTATCAAAGTTTAGGAGGCATGATGGCTATGGGATATGTTGATGGACTAAAGAGAGATATCAAGGCTTACAACTCTCTGACTATAGACGAGCTGATGGATATATTTTATTGTGAATCAGTCCATATATGTTCTGACGAGACTGAGGCATCAGCCCTTGCCATTTCTGCCCTCAATGATTTTCTGGAGAGCCATTCAACGTTTATCTGCTATTCATAACAATATATAGCAAGTTTATCAAACTATAAACGAACTAAATAAAAGGAGAAAGTGAGAAAGATGAAAAAGAGTATTAAAGGGAAAGTGCTTTGCAATTTGGCGATAGTAGCTATTATCATGCTGGTTGCTTCTCCTGCTTGGGCGACGTATTATACATTGCCTGCGAGTGTATTTACAGATGATGGCTGGAATATGTTTGCTAATGATGATGGTGTTGATAGCGGCGGGTATGTCAATCCAGGCTATGGTGGCCAGAAGTTCGATGCCGAATATTTCTTTTACAAGATTGAAGGTTCAACTCTATCAATAGGCTTACAGGCAGGATTCAATGTTGTTACCGGTGTGCAAACTTATTCATCATATACATATTATGCCGGAGATATAGCTCTATCGTTTGATGGAAACACGGCTAATGGCTATGAATACGCTATAGACTTTGGCAATGTAACCAAGGATTATCAGTTGGATAATGTGGGGACAGGAGGTGTTCATGCTGCCGGATTATATTCTGTAACAACCTGGAATAATGATTTGTATCGTTGGTATGCTCCTTATAGCAGTCCTTTTGCAATGGAGACTGGAACTAAGGTATCTGATATCACTACTGTAACGGGTGATGGTGGTACTTCATCAAATCATTATTACTATGAGATAGCAACATTTGATATTTCCGGAATAGTGGGCAGCAATCCTTTTATTATGGATGCTCATTGGACCATGTCCTGTGGAAACGACTCTATTAACGGACGTGCAGAGGTTACGGTTCCAGAGCCTTCAACACTTATTCTCCTCGGCTCAGGCCTTTTAGGTCTTGGAGTGTTTGGAAGAAGGAAAAGAGCGTAGATTAAAGGGGACGGTTCTATTTATTTTTTCCGCCATCCTATCTGTCTCCCTCTCTGCCTTATTACCTCCTGAATTTTATACTTCCCCTTTATTTTCTCGGTGAATCCTTCACTGCCATACACCACTCTTTTGTTCATCTCTCCCTTCATTGCACCTTTTACTTTAAGCATACCTCTTACAAACTCTCTATATTTTACCTTTCTCTGTCCTTCATCTTCCGATAGCTGAAGGTAAATAGAATGCTCATCTACAATTGTATCCTTCTTCCCATAGGCATATGCCCGATAGCTGCTCCATCGGTATTCCATCGGATTGTCAACCATCCTTGCCCGCACCGGATTCAGTTCCACATAGCTGCCGCAGGCAAGTAAATATTCATCCATGGAAATAATGATGCTCTTGTATCTATCCTGCCAGAAATGGCCCGTATGACTATACTTGCGTTTATAGTGTTGGGCATACGCAAGGTTGATTCCCTTCATTATTTCCGACAGGTTTCCACCATTTTCTGTAGGTTCAATTACTAAATGCACATGGTTTGTCATCAGAACATAATGATACAGCTTGAAAAGATATTTCTCTTTATAGCGAAGGAGCACTTCTAAATATTTTATATAATCACTGTCGTCTGCAAATACATCCTGACGGTTATTCCCTCTTGTTAACACATGATACACATACCCGCTTGGGGCTACTCTCGCTGTTCTCGGCATAAAGCAAATTTATCATGACTCTGCTTAATTTGTCAATTAAATAGAACCGTCCCCTTTATTCCATAAACCTCTTTCAGTATCTTATCTGCCCCTCTGTTCAGAAGTTTCTCCGCAAGCCTTATTCCAAGCTCTTCAACCCTGTCGTCTTCATCAATTTCGCTGTCCCTGTGCACTATTTTTCCATCTACACTTGCAACCAGTCCATCTAACTTTATAGCACTTCTATTAATTGTGCCTAAGGCTGCAATAGGAACCTGACATCCCCCTTCCAATCTCTTCAAAAATGCCCTTTCAGCCCTCACACAGAGAGAGGTTTCTCTGTGATTAAACCTGTTGATAATATTCCTTACATCTCCATCTGATTCTCTAATCTCTATTCCGATTGAACCCTGACCAATGGCAGGCAGAAATATTTCATACGGCAAATACTCTGTTATTTTATCTTCCCATCCCATCCTTTTAACCCCCGCTGCTGCAAGTATAATGACATCAAAATCCCCTCTCTCAAGCCTATTTATTCTTGTATTCACATTCCCTCTCAACTGGTGAATCTCAAAATCTGACCTGAAATTGAGGAGCTGCACCTGCCTCCTGAGACTGCTCGTCCCTATCCTTGCCCCTTTTTTTAGTTCCTTTAACCCTGCACCATCTTTTGAAATAAGGACATCACGAGGGTCCTCCCTCTTAACTATTGCGGATATACACAATCCTTTTGGCAATTCAGTTGGGACATCCTTCATACTGTGAACAGCCGCATCAATTTTTTCATAGAGGAGTGCCTCCTCAATCTCCTTTACAAATAACCCCTTTCCTCCCACTTTTGCAAGAGGCACATTGAGTATCTTATCGCCGGTAGTTTTTATCTTCTTTATCTCTACCTCTATACCAGGGTTCCACTCCTCAAGCCTGCTCTTAACCCAGTTTGCCTGCCAGAGCGCCAACTGGCTCCCCCTCGTGCCTATACAAATTTTCTTCATAAAAAAACTCCCGATAGATTGGTTAACTATAAACCTCTTTACAGATTTAAATTATCTTACAAAGTTTCAGGTATTTCAAGGATTTTAATTTTTAAGCTGGGGTATTTGTGTGTCAAATTTGACTTGACAAATATCGGGTATTGAGATGTAAAATGAAGTTATATGAATAAAAAGCAACTAAAGTTTATCATCGGTTCGGTAGTAATTGTAGCAGCGATTGGTTATCTGGTAATAACCGGTATAAGCAAAACATCGGTGTATTATCTTACTGTAGATGAACTTCTCTCAAGGGGAGATTCTGTTTTTGGGGAAGGGGTAAGGGTAGAGGGAAAGGTTTTGGATGGGTCAATAAAAAAAGACCCTTCCGGATTAAAGGTAGATTTTAGAATTACCGATGGTAAAAAAGATATAGCAGTTCATTATGAGGGTATTATCCCCGACCTTTTTGTAGATGGCAGAGATGTAGTTGTTGAAGGAAAATATAGAAGGGAAGGTATCTTTACAGCACACACCCTCCTTACCAGCTGTCCATCCAAATATGAATCTGCCGGGAAAGACCATCCACAGGAAGTAAAAAAAATATAAAAGCATCCACAGATTTCGCAGATGACGCAGATTAAAAAGATTAAGGTTTTAAAATCTGTGAAAATCTGTGTAATCTGTGGTTAAACTAGTGTAGGTTATATGAATGAAATCGGTGAATTGTGTATCCTGCTCTCGCTGGGCATTTCAATATATTCGTTTATAGTTCCTATCCTTGGTGTAAAAAAGAAAAAGGGGGAGCTTATTGCCAGTGCAGAAAACTCCATATTCACCATCCTTGGACTCATAAGTATCTCCTCTTTCATATTAATATATGCCTTTCTCATCAGGGATTTCAGTGTAGAATATGTAAGCAGCTATTCAAACAGGGATTTATCTACCTTTTATACTATATCCGCATTCTGGGCAGGGCAGAAGGGTTCTCTTCTATTCTGGACATGGCTTCTAAGCATATTTGGGGCTGTAGTCGTAATACAGAACAGAAAAAAGAACAGGGAACTGATGCCCTATGTGCTGTCAACAATATCCCTCACCCTCTGCCTTTTCTTAGCCCTTATGGTCTTTGTGGCAAGACCATTTGGATTAATATATCCCCCTGAAGATGGTCACGGTCTAAATCCAATGCTCCAGAATCCGGGGATGGTATTTCATCCGCCTACACTTTATATTGGCTATGTAGGATTTACAATACCCTTTGCCTTTGCAATGGCATCACTTTTAACAGGGCAACTCGGTGATGTATGGATAAAAACCACCCGTCGCTGGACAATCTTCTCATGGTTTTTCTTAGGTATGGGGAATCTATTGGGGGCATGGTGGGCTTACAGGGTTCTTGGATGGGGGGGATATTGGGCATGGGACCCTGTAGAAAATGCCTCTTTCATGCCATGGCTTACAGGCACAGCATATCTCCATTCTGTCATGATTCAGGAAAGGAGGGGTATGCTCAAGGTATGGAATATGGTTCTTATCGTAATGACATTCTGTCTTACAATCTTCGGAACCTTTCTTACAAGAAGCGGGATTGTTCAGTCTGTCCACTCCTTTGGTGAAAGCACTGTAGGATATTACTTTCTTGCATTCTTAATAGTAACAATAATTTTTTCATCCTATCTCATAATAAGCAAGCTTTCACTCTTAAAGAGCAATAATGAACTTGATTCTATTGTTTCGAGGGAGAGCAGCTTTCTCTTCAATAACCTCATATTGGTTGGTGCTGCCTTTGCCACATTCTGGGGGACTATGTTCCCGGTAATATCAGAGACAATAAGGGGCGAGAAGATAACAGTAGGGCCACCCTTTTTTAATCAGGTAAATATACCCATAGGACTTGCCCTTTTGCTATTGGCAGGTATATGCCCGCTCATCTCATGGAAAAGGGCATCAATAAATAATCTTAAAAGAAATTTCTTAACACCGTTTTTAGTCTCAATTATATGCGGCATAGCACTTATACCTATCGGCATTGGACATATCTTTGCATGGTTCTCATTTACAATATCCATATTTGTTCTAACTACCATACTCATGGAGTTCCACAGAAGTGCGAAGACAAGGAGAGAGACAACCGGAGAGGGTTTTGTAAAGGCACTGATTACTCTATTTAGAAAAAACAAGAGAAGGTATGGCGGTTATATAATCCATATAGGTGTTGTCTTAATGTATATAGGAATTACAGGGACATCTTACAATATTGAAAAAGAGGCTACCCTTAAAAATGGTGAATCAATGAGTATTGGCAATTACAAACTTATATATAGAGGTTTAAATTATAAAGAACCAGTTCCCACAAAGGCTGAGGTTATTGCCACAATGGATGTAGAAAAAAATGGAAAGATTATAGTAACTGCTCTGCCAAAAAAGGATTTTTATAAGACCAGTGAAGAGCCTATTTCGAGGGTGTATAACCTATCAGGACTAAAAGAGGACCTTTATATTATTCTTGCAGGTTTTCCCATACCTTTTCAGAAGGATAGTCCGGCTACATTCAAAATTCATGTAAATCCATTAGTTAAATGGCTGTGGATTGGCGGCATTGTATTGGGGATAGGGACATTTATAGCTATGCTGCCCGACTGGAAGGAGAAGAAGTGATAAAAATTTTGGATTGCGGATTGCGGATTGCGGATTTTAAAAAGCTCATTGCTCATTGCTCATTGCTCATTTTGCTTCTTAGTGGTAGTGCATCGGCAGTAACCATAGATGAGAAATATAAACCCTTATATGAAAAAGTCTCTGATAAATTTATGTGCCTCTGTGGGTGCGGCTCCACTATAAAGACCTGTCCTATGGAGAAGTGCGGTTTTGCTGTGCCTTTCAAGGAGGAGATGGTCGGCAGAATTCAAATGGGTGAAACGGAGGAGCAGATTATTAATTATTTTGTGGGTAAGCACGGTCAGCAAATACTCTCAGCACCTACAAAAAAGGGGTTTAATCTAATTGCATGGATTACCCCATTTGCCGCAATAGTTGTTGTTGGGCTGTTGATGAAGAAGATTATAGATAAATGGACGACAAAAGGGCATATTCATGAAGAAGAAATAAAAAGGATTGAGAAAGAGGGTTTTGTGTCAGGGGATAAATATAAAAGGATTCTGAAAAAAGAACTGGAGGAGTTTGAGTGATTACCTTTGTTGAAATACTGATATTCATATCTGCTATGTTTTTTGTTGGATACCCCTTTTTTAAAAGGTCACCTATAGGGCAAGGCTTTAGCCCCGCTGACAGAGGCGAAGCTGAAGCTTCGCACTACAATGAACTTGTTCACAAAAAAGAAACAGCATATATCACCATTAAGGATTTAGAGTTTGATTACAGGACAGGTAAATTATCACAGGCTGATTATATGGAATTAAAAAACAGATATGAAGCGGAGGCACTGCAGACACTGAAAGAAATAGATGACTTTAAGGTTCAAGAAAAAGGTGCTGTCTTCTGTCCTAAATGCGGGACAAAGACAAAGGCAGAAGATAACTTTTGTTTCAAATGCGGTGCAAAATTACCGCAAGGGTAGGATTATTTTAGAGTATGGTATCTACAATACTGCTTTAAAAAGATCAGTCCATTTTACACACAACATACAGCTTTTGCCTTGACAATACCTGCCTTTTAACTTACCATTTTTTAATAAGGAAGATTACAGAGATGTTTAATCGCTGTAATCATTTTTTTTATCGCTGTAATCTTATGTAAATATGGAAAAAATTGCAATAGCCTCTGACCATGGTGGTTTTGAGTTAAAAGAGGAGATAAAGTTATTTTTAAAAGAACTCGGCTATGAGCCGGTGGATTTTGGGACTCACAATAATGATTCAGTAGACTATCCTGACTTCGGTATTAAAGTTGCGGAGGCAGTTTCAAATGGTAATATACCATCAGGTATTTTAATCTGCGGCACAGGTATTGGTATGTCTATTGTGGTAAACAAATTTCCCGGTGTTCGCGGTGCATTATGTAATGATATTTACACTGCCCGCATGAGCAGGGAACACAATGATTCAAATATCCTGATACTCGGCGGCAGGGTTGTAGGAAAAGGACTTGCGATGGAGATGATCAGAATATGGCTGACTACAAAATTTGAAGGCGGCAGGCATCAGAAAAGACTGGATAAGATAAAGGAACTGGAAGAAAGGATAAGAAGGGAAGGGATATGAAAAGATTAATTGATGTTGACCCTGAGATTTATAATGCGATAAGAAAAGAAACAGAGAGGGAGGCATATACCCTTGAGTTGATAGCCTCTGAAAATTTTGTAAGCGAAGCAGTCCTTGAGGCACAGGGATGTGTAATGACCAACAAGTATGCAGAAGGGTATCCTAACAAGAGATATTACGGCGGTTGTCAGAATGTGGATATCGCTGAATCTCTTGCCATAGAAAGGGCAAAGAAACTGTTTAATGCCGAATATGTAAATGTCCAGCCACATTCAGGGACTCAGGCGAATATGGCAGTTTATTTTTCTGTATTAAAGCCGGGAGATACCATGATGGGCATGAACCTTTCTCATGGCGGACATCTCTCTCACGGGCATCCGATAAACTTCACAGGACAGATGTACAAGGTCATCCCTTACGGCGTAAATAAAGAAACCGAGACTATTGATTATGATGAGGTCTTGAGACTGGCAAAAGAACATAAACCAAAGCTGATTGTAGTTGGTGCCAGTGCATATCCGAGATTTATTGATTTTAAGAGGTTCAGGGAGATTGCAGACGAGGCAGGGGCTATGATAATGGCAGATATTGCCCATCCGGCCGGACTGGTAGCAACAGGACTTCACCCGACACCCATTCCCTATGCAGAATTTGTAACCACCACAACTCATAAGACCCTCCGTGGTCCGAGGGGTGGTATGGTCATGTGTCAGGAGAAATATGCAAAGGTTTTAGATAAGAATCTTTTTCCGGGCATTCAGGGAGGTCCACTGATGCATGTTATTGCTGCAAAGGCAGTAGCATTAAAGGAGGCGTTGACTCCTGAATTTAAAGAATATCAGAATCAGATACAGAAGAATGCAAAGGCAATGGCGAAAAGGCTTCTGGAGAGGGGATTCAGACTTATAAGCGGAGGGACTGACAATCACCTCATGCTGGTAGATATGAGAAATACGGAGATAACAGGTAAGGATGCAGAGGAGGCACTGGATAAGGCTGGGATTACGGTAAATAAAAATACAGTCCCTTTTGATAACAGAAGTCCTTTTATAACAAGCGGTATCCGTATAGGGACACCTGCAGTAACTACAAGAGGGATGAAAGAAAAAGAAATGGTAAAGATTGCCGATTTTATAGCCGATACCATTGATAATCTCAAAGATGAGAAACACCACGAAAAGACAAGAAAGACTGTCAGGGAACTGTGCGAGCAGTTTCCAATATATAAAGAAAGACTTGTATAAAATAATTTTAACCACAGATAAACACAGATTTACACAGAAAATACATAAACATGAATTATTTAAAAAATCTATTAAAATCCGTGAAAATCTGTGGTAATTTTTTGTAATTTATGAAATGTCCATCCTGCAGTGATATGGAAAATAAGGTGGTAGATTCCCGTCTCAGCAAAGAAGGGGATATGATAAGGAGAAGGAGGGAGTGTCTCGGCTGCTCAGAGAGATTTACAACATACGAGCGGATTGAGGAGATACTACCACTACTTATAAAAAAGGATGGTAGAAGGGAGCCATTTGATAGACAGAAAATTCTCATCGGTATTCAGAAGGCATGTGAGAAGCGCCCCATCAGTATAGAAGAACAGGAAGATTTGGTAGATAAAGTTGTAAAGTCAGTGCAGGATAGCGGCGAGAAGGAGATTTCCAGTCAGGCAATAGGTGAAGAGGTTATGAAAGAGTTACATAAACTGGATGAGATTGCCTATGTCCGTTTCGCATCAGTTTATCGCTCCTTTAAGGATATTAATGAATTTATAAGCGAGGTCAGGGATATGCTGAAGGATAAGAGGAGATAGGTGTGCCGAGATATTATCCTGCCTGTCTTGATATTAAAGGAAAAAAATGTGTAGTTGTAGGTGGTGGAGAGGTGGCAGAGAGAAAGGTCAATCTGCTTTTAAGGTGTGGTGCCGATATCACTATTATAAGCCCTGATTTAACCGAAGGACTCGAGGAATTCAGTTTGAATGGTGAGATAAAATATATAAAAGATGAATTCAAAGAAAAACATCTTAAAAATGCCTTCCTTGTTATCGGGGCAACAGATAATCATAAAGTCAATTTAAAAATCTATAAAGAGGGAAGCAAAAATGAAATTCTTGTAAATATTGCAGATTCACCCGACCTGTGCAATTTTACAGTTCCTTCCGTTGTAGAGAGGGGGGAGCTTGTAATAGCCATATCCACAGGGGGAAAGAGTCCTTCCCTGTCAAAGAAGATAAGAGAAGAACTTGAAGCCAGATATGGTATTGAATATGCCGAATTTCTGAAAATGATAGGTGAACTGAGAGAGCGGATACTGCATATGATTCCTGATAAGAATAAAAGAGAGGAGATTTACAAAAAACTGGTTTACTCGGATATAATAGATTTAATAAAGAATGGCAATGGTGAATCAGCAAGAAGGAGAGTTGAGAAAATAATCAACTCATATAATTTATGAAATTTTTCTTTACCATTACCCTTTTCTGCTATTTTATAGGAATGATAAAATATTTCTTTTACCTTGCCCTGAGAAAAGCCTTACTCTTTATAATAGCGACAGTTTCCATAACCATCGGATTTGTATTTCATACAGGACTCCTCATAACAAGGTCAATGGAGACAGGTCACGGACCATATATTACCACCTTTGAATATTATGCCTTTTTCTCCTGGGCAATAGTGCTTGTTTATCTCATTGCAGAGATAAGGTATAAAATAAAGGACCTCGGCTCATTTGTTATACCAATAGCATTTATCTCTCTTGCATATGCCTTTTTCATCTCACGATATCCATCAACAACCGGAGAACCTATGGTTCAATTCTGGCTTACTATTCATCGGACTCTTTCTTTTATTGGTTATGCAGCCCTTGCACTGACCTTTGGTGCAGGTATCATGTATATAATTCAAGAAAAACAACTTAAGTCAAAACATCCAGGTGCCTTTTATTATCGTCTCCCATCTCTTGAAATCCTTGACGATATAAATAAAAAGGCTGTGGATATTGGTTTTCCCCTTATTACCTGTGGTTTTATATCCGGCATAATATGGGTATGGCAAAGGGATGGATATTTTTCTTTGGATATCAAACGTACAATCCTTATGATTATTACCTGGTCTATATATGGAACATTATTCTTTGGTAGAATAATCGCTGGCTGGAGAGGCAAAAGGGCAGCACGTTTTGTAGTATACGGATTTATAATAGTAATAGTCGCATACATGGTGCATATATATTAAAAACTTACAACTTACTACATACAACTTACAACTTTAATTCTCATGTTGTTAGTTGTCAGTTGTTGGTTGTCGGTTATTGGTTTTAACATGAACATCATCGTATTAGGTGTAAATCATAAAACTGCATCTTTAGATATCAGAGAGAAACTGGCTTTTACTGAAAAGCATATAGAGGAATCATTGGATATACTGCACAATTTTAATGTGATAAAGGAGAGGGTTATCCTTTCCACCTGCAACAGGGTTGAGATTTACGCCAGTGTAAATAATATTGAGGATGGTATAAAGGGACTAAAAGATTTTATCTATAAGTATCACGAGATAGCCTATGGTAATCTTGAAGACTGTTTTTATACATATTTCAGTGAGGATGCTGTAGAGCATCTGTTTAAAGTATCATCAAGCCTTGACTCCATGGTTGTAGGGGAACCACAGATTCTGGGGCAGGTGAAGGATGCATATACACTTGCAAAGGAACACAGGGCTATAGGAATGATACTTAACCAGCTCTTTGAAAAGGCATTTTATGTAGCAAAAAAGGTAAGGAGTGAAACCCGAATAGCTGAAAATGCTGTATCAATCAGTTATGTTGCAGTAGAACTGGCAAAGAAGATATTTGGTGAATTAGAGGCTAAGACAGTAATGATAATCGGTGCGGGTGAGATGGCAGAGCTTGCAGCAAGACATCTGCTTTCAAACGGCTCAAAAAGTATACTTGTCTCAAACAGGACATTTGACAGGGCAGTGGAACTGGCCCGGGATTTTAAAGGCAGTGCTATAAGATTTGAAAGCATAGAAGATGAACTGTTGCGAACAGATATTGTAATAAGCTCTACGGGTGCACCCCATTTCATAATAAAGAAAAATATGATAGAGAGAGTTATACATCAGAGACGAAACAGACCAATGTTTTTTATTGACATAGCTTTTCCGAGGGATGTTGAGCCTGCAATAAATGAAATTGAGAATGTCTATCTCTATAACATAGATGACCTTCAAAATGTGGTGACGGCTAATATCAAGGAAAGAGAGAGAGAATCGCAGAAGGCAACAGAGATTATAAGAAAAGAGGTGGGACAATTTTTAAACTGGCTTGATGGACTTGAGATAACTCCCACTATTACAGCGCTGAGGGAGAAGGCAGAGGCAATAAGATTAGAGGAATTAGAGGAGGCACTTTCAAAACTTGGTACTGTCTCTGACAAAGAAAGGCTGATAATTGATAATCTATCATCAGCAATTGTAAATAAACTCCTTCATGCCCCTACCATGAATTTGAAAAAACAGATTGAATCCACCGACGGGCACTGGTATATAAAGGTGGTAAGAAACCTGTTTAACCTGGATTAAAGAAATAAAACCATCTCAGTAGGCATACAGTTTTTCATAAGGTCTTTTGGAAACAGGGATGAGTTTTTTAAATGGTTTATTAAAAACAGATTTTGTATCAATATTGAGGTCTTTGCAGAACTCACTTATAAGTTTGTTTAAGACAATATTATCCGCCTCCTTTAATTCTACAATTCCCACCCCTTCGCCAAGCTGGTATTTATCTATATCTCCCCTTATGTAAATTACACCGCCGTGCATCCCTGTGGCAAGATAGCTTCCCACCGCCCTCTCAGGTTTTTCATTGTTGAGATTTAAAAGTATCAATATTCCGCCAGCCATATATTCGCCGAAGAAATCACCTGCCCTGCCGCCTGTTATAATTACAGGGATTTTATCCTCATACTCTTTCATGTGGATACCAACCCTGTAGCCGACATCCCCCTTCACAAAGAGTTTTCCTCCCCTCATTCCGTAGCCGAGGACATCTCCCGCATGACCTTTTATAACAATCTTTCCATCATTCATCGTATTTGCTACTCCGTCTTGTGCAAATGTGTTGACGATTATAGTGGGTCCGCTCATAAAGGCACCGAGGTCATTACCGGGAACACCGTTTATTATAATTTTCGTTTCCCCGCTGATACCATCGCCGATATACCTCTGTCCATTGACATTGAGAAGCTCAATACTCTTCTCGCCTCTCTTAACGGCATCCTTTATCTGCTGATTCAGTGTTCTATAATGACACCCTGCTGCATTTATTTGCATAATTATAAAATCTTTAGCCACAGATTTTCACGGACAAAATCAAAACAAGAAGTTGAAAAGATTAAGAAGATTGAAAAATGAAAATTACAAAACCTCATAACTTCTTAACTTCTCATCATCTTATCTTCATGTTGTTAAGTCTGTGTATGTCTGTGGCAAAAAATTAGTTTTGCTTTTCCAGTTCTACAATTACTGGTTCTCCTGCATCCGGTCTGTAAACCTTGTCAGGATTCGGACATATTGCAGTTATTGCCGACTCCTCACTTGCCATATAAACCATATCATCCTTTTCCCCGGCTACCAATGGTCTCAATTTTACCCTGTCACTTAAACCTACCAACCCCTTGCTGTGTGCAAAGAGTATGGCAAATGGACCATTTAAAAGTGCGCTTCCGTAAACCATCCTCAGTGCTGTCATCAATTTCTTCCCACCTTCATCCATCCTCTTTATATCCTTCCAGAAAGGTGATGCGAGGGCTGAACAGGCAAGTTTTATTGGAAGTCCGTGCCTTCTGATTAAAAGGTCAAGCATGTATGTAACCACCTCTGTATCTGTGAGGAGTGTGCATTTATACCCGAACATCTCAAGGTATCTCTTGTTTATTCCATATGACGATATTTCACCATTGTGGACGATAGACCAGTCAAGCAGTGTAAATGGATGGGCACCCCCCCACCACCCGGGCGTGTTTGTCGGGAATCTGTTATGTGCTGTCCATATATAGCCTTCATAATTTTCAAGCATAAAAAAGTCTGCAATCTGATAGGCAAACCCAACACCTTTAAAAGCACCCATATTTTTTCCGCTTGAGACTACAAAGGCACCAGGTATCTCTGAATTTATGTGCATCACAGTCTTTACTATGTAGTTATCTTCCCTTAATTCTTCTGACTCGTGAGCCATATATTCATGTATCTCCACGGGAGGATTTACAAAATACCTCATAAAATATGGCGGATTGACTATTGCCTTGACCTTTCTTGTGGGTATCTCCTCCTGATGGGCTATCCTTACAGCCTCTCTTAGATATTCCTCTGTAACAGGGATACTCTTTTTGTCGTTATACATTATATGAAGGGCATAGTGATTTTTATAATCAGGATATATGCCATAGGCAGCAAAACCTCCGCCGAGTCCATTTCCTCTCTCATCCATACAACTTATGGACTTTATGATAACCTCGCCCTTTATCTTTCTCCCCTTTTTGCTGATGATGCCTGTCAATCCGCAGGCGGATATATCTTTTTCACAATAGGGGCTTAAAATTCCTGGTTTCATAATTAAAGTTTAAACTGTTTAATCTGTTTGAACCGTTTAAACGGCTTGAACGGTTAAATTGGTTTCTCCAATTTCTCCCTTCTATGCTCCCTTGACATATGAACAAATCCAAAGTTTCTGTCCAGAAGTTTATCTTTAAAAGATGTTACAGGTGTTTGCTCTTTTATAAGTCCTGTCAATATCCCTGCCCTGTCAACATCAGCCCCTACTAATATAGCACCGACAAGCCTTTCATTTTTAATAATTATCCTTTTGTAGTTTCCATTTACTGAATCATTTTTTATAAGGGATTCGTATCCCTCACCACGCGGGTCAATAATACCTATAGAGATTGTGGGAGCTCCGGGAAATTCTATTGAGTTCATAGGGAAACCGCCTTTATAAACCAGAGACCC
>C687J35021_10002121_pt1 | contig 14214 bp, 13 predicted proteins | sample RifCSPhighO2_12_FD_35021 | JGI IMG/M metagenome (IMG submission 35021)
TTTTCTGGCCACGCCGCGCAACGGCAAGCACCCTGTGCTCCACGTCCAGGATATTCAACAAGATTAATTTTCGAGAGGTCCGAAATGGCCGCATTCAAGAAATTCAACAAAGACAAGCGCCCCAAGCGCAACACCCAATCGCTGCTGTTCAAGCGCAAGCGTTTCTGCCGCTTCACCGTCACGGGCGTCGAAGAAATCGACTACAAGGACGTGGACACCCTGCGTGATTTCATCGCTGAAAACGGCAAGATCATCCCCGCACGCCTGACCGGCACGCGCGCCATCTTCCAGCGCCAGCTCAACACCGCCATCAAGCGTGCCCGCTTCCTGGCCCTGGTGCCGTACAGCGACCAGCACAAGATCTAAGGAGCACAACCCATGCAAATCATCCTGCTCGACAAGGTTGTGAACCTCGGTAACCTCGGCGAAATCGTCAAGGTCAAGGACGGCTACGCCCGCAACTTCCTGATCCCGTCCGGCCGCGCCCGCCGTGCCACGGCAGCCGCCAAGGCCGAGTTCGAAGCCAAGCGCGCCGAACTCGAAAAGGCTGCCGCCGAGAAGCTGGCCGCTGCCCAGGCTGAAGGCGAAAAGCTCGCTGGCGGTACTGTCAAGCTGACGCAGAAGTCCGGTGTGGACGGCCGCCTGTTTGGCTCCGTCACCAACCACGACATCGCCGAAGAGCTGAACAAGCAAGGCTACAAGGTCGTGAAGTCGCAGATCCGTCTGCCCAACGGCCCGATCAAGATGGTCGGCGAAAGCACCGTGAGCGTGGCACTGCACACCGATGTGGTGGTGGACGTGACGGTTTCGGTCTACGGCGAAACCGCCTGATCGTTTACCCTGCGCCTCGTGCAAGAACCGCCTCCGGGCGGTTTTTGTTTTTCTGGCCCACTCCTGGGTCATGCACTGGCTGTACATGCCTTATCCCGTGCTTGTCCACAGGCTGCGCACAGGGTTGTGCAATGACGTCTGCCGCTGCCATTGTTAGGATCAAAGGCTTGCCCTGAGGACCCCCATGTTTGATGTACCGATGCCCGTGGACGACGGTTTTGCGCCCTATGACCGCCAGATCGCGCAGCTGCGCGTTCCGCCGCACTCTATCGAGGCCGAGTCGAGCGTTTTGGGCGGGCTGCTGCTGGACAACCATGCCTGGGACCGTGTGGGTGATCTGCTGGTCGAGACGGATTTTTATCGGCATGAACACCAGTTGATCTACACCGCCATTGCGGCGCTGGTCAACGCCAGCAAGCCGGCCGATGTGATCACGGTCTACGAACGGTTGCAGAACCTGGGTAAGTCGGAGGAAATTGGCGGACTGGTCTATCTGAACTCGCTGGCGCAGTACGTGCCCAGTGCCAGCAATATCCGCCGTTACGCCGAGATCGTGCGCGAACGCGCCATCCTGCGCAAGCTGGTCACAGCCAGTGATGAAATCGCCACCAACGCCTTCAACCCGCAGGGCAAGCCGGTGGACAAGATCCTCGACGAAGCCGAACAAAAAATCTTCAATATCGGCGAGGAAGGCTCGCGCATGAAGCAGGGCTTCCAGGGGATGGACACCCTGGTGGTCGATCTGCTCGACCGTGTGCAGGAGATGGCCGACAACCCGAACGACATCACGGGTGTGCCCACGGGCTTTATCGACCTTGACCGCATGACCTCGGGCCTGCAGGCGGGTGACATGGTGGTGCTGGCAGCACGTCCGTCGATGGGCAAGACGGCGTTTGCCGTGAACATTGCTGAGCATGTGGCGCTGAACGAAGGCCTGCCTGTCGCGGTTTTTTCGATGGAAATGGGCGCTGCACAACTGGCCGTGCGTATCGTGGGCTCCATCGGCCGCATTGACCAGGGGCATCTGCGCACCGGCAAACTGACGGATGACGAATGGCCGCGCCTGACCGAGGCCATCGAGCGCCTGCGCAATGTCTCGCTGCACATTGATGAAACCCCGGGACTCACGCCCTCTGAACTGCGGGCCAATGCCCGGCGCCTGGCACGCCAGTGCGGCAAGCTCGGGCTGATCGTGGTGGACTACCTGCAGCTCATGAGCGGGTCCAGTGGCTCGCAGGGCGAGAACCGGGCCACCGAACTGGGCGAGATCTCGCGCGGCCTGAAGATGCTGGCCAAGGAACTGCAGTGCCCGGTGATTGCGCTTTCGCAGCTCAACCGCAGCGTGGAAACGCGTACCGACAAGCGCCCCATGATGAGCGACCTGCGCGAATCGGGCGCCATCGAGCAGGACGCTGACATCATCATGTTCATCTACCGCGACGACTACTACAACAAGGACAGCAAGGAGCCGAACGTTGCCGAGGTCATCATTGGCAAGCAGCGTAACGGCCCCACCGGCACGGTGAAACTGTTTTTCCAGAAGTCGCAGACACGCTTTGAGAGCCTGGCCATGGGCTCAGGTGACGATTTTTAGTAAAAAACGGCGCCAGCGCTTATGAGGTAAGCGCTGACAGCTATTGTTTTAATAGCGTTACAGCACTTCGCTGGCAAAGTCCGCCAGACGCGAGCGCTCACCGCGGGCCAGCGTGATATGGCCGCTGTGCGGCCAGCCCTTGAACCGGTCCACGGCAAAGGTCAGGCCCGATGAGCCCTCGGTGAGGTAGGGTGTGTCGATCTGCGCCAGGTTGCCCATGCAGATGATCTTGGTGCCTGGACCCGCGCGCGTGATCAGGGTCTTCATCTGCTTGGGCGTGAGGTTCTGCGCCTCGTCGATGATCACGTATTTGTTCATGAACGTGCGCCCGCGCATGAAGTTCATGCTCTTGATCTTGATGCGGCTGCGGATCAGCTCGTTGGTGGCCGCGCGGCCCCATTCGCCCGCATTGCCGCCATCACCCTTGGCGAGGAATTCGAGGTTGTCGTCCAGTGCGCCCATCCACGGGCCCATCTTTTCTTCCTCGGTGCCGGGCAGAAAGCCGATGTCCTCGCCCACGCTCACGGTGGCACGGGTCATGATGATCTCGGTGTAGCGGCGGTCATCCAGCACCTGGGTCAGACCGGCAGCCAGTGCCATCAGCGTCTTGCCGGTGCCGGCCGTACCCGCGAGGGTGACGAAATCGATCTCGGGATCCATCAGCAGGTTGATGGCGAAGTTCTGCTCGCGGTTGCGCGTCGTCACGCCCCAGACGGCGTTCTTGGCGTGGCCGTAGTCCTTGAGGGTCTTGAGCACGGCAGTCTTGTCGCGGATCTCGCTCACACGCGCGTACAGGCTGGGTTCACCAGGGGCTTCGAAATAGACGAACTGGTTGATCATCAGCTGTGGCACGATGGGGCCGCTGATGCGGTAGAACGTGTGCGCACCGCTCTGCCAGCTCTCGACGGACTTGCCGTTGCGGTTCCAGAAGTCGGGTGGCAGTTGCAGGACACCGGAATACAGCAGATCGCCGTCTTCCAGCGCCTTGTCGTTCTGGTAGTCCTCCGCGGGCAGGCCCAGGGCGCGCGCCTTGACGCGCATGTTGATGTCCTTGGACACCAGCACCACCTCGCGCGGCGCATGCTGCTTGCGCAGGGCTTCCACCACGCCCAGGATCTGGTTGTCCGCCTTGCCCTGGGGCAGGCTGGTGGGGAGCTGGTAGTCGAGCGTGGCGGTCTGGAAGAACAGGCTGCCGCCTGCGCCTCGCTGGCCGGTGGAGTCGAGCTTGAGGCCCTTGCCGATGTCAGCACCCTGGGCTGCGGCGAGGGCGTCGAGCGCGCGGCTCACCTGCCGGCCGTTGCGGGCAACTTCGGTCATGCCCTTCTTGTGGGCGTCGAGTTCTTCGAGCACGATCATCGGCAGGTAGATGTCGTGTTCCTCGAAGCGGAAGAGGCTGGTCGGGTCGTGCAGCAGCACATTGGTGTCGAGCACGAACAGCTTGGCCGGGCCCGTTCCGCGGGTCTTTCGGGGACGGGGTGCGGGGGCAGGCGCGGGGGCTGCCAGAGGAGGCTGTGGTGCCAGGAGGGGGGCGCTGGCTGGGGACGCTGCAGTAGCGGTAGCGTCCTCGGCCTTGGTACTGCGGCGGCCGCGTGCGGGTGCGCCTTCTGCGCTGGCACGGGGGGGGCGTGGCTGGACGGGTACATCCTGGGGGGTGGATGCGCTTGTCTTGCGAGCAGAACTGCGCCGGGGTGCTGTTTCCGTCGCCGTGGCGGGTGTGGCGTGGGTCAGAAAGGCTTCGGGGCTGAGCAGGGCGGCGCGGCGGGTCGGTGCGGGGGGCAATGGCATGGTGCGAAGGGCTTCGATCAGTGTTCAGAAAGCAAAAAGCCGCCTGGAGGCCAAGGCGGCTTTGCGAAGGGAGAGGGGCGTTGCGCAGTGCAGCGGCATCGGACCATTATGCATGGCGATGGTGACAGCCACCACCGAGCCAGCGCGCACCGGTCTCAGGCGGCTTTTTTCAGGGTTTTGAGCGACTTGACCGCCTTGAGCACTTCTTCGACGTGACCAGGCACCTTCAGGCCACGCCATTCCTGCACCAGCAGGCCATCGGGGCCGATCAGGAAGGTGCTGCGCTCGATGCCCTTGACCTTCTTGCCGTACATGATCTTGTTCTTGACCACGCCGAACATGTGGCACATTTTTTCTTCGGTATCAGCGATCAGCTCGAACGGGAGTTCCAGCTTTTCCTTGAATTCGTCGTGCGACTTCATGTTGTCGCGCGACACGCCGAACACGGCGGCGCCTGCCTTGACGAAGTCCTTGTACTTGTCGCGAAACTGCATCGCCTCGGTGGTGCAACCAGGGGTGTTGTCCTTGGGATAGAAGTACAAGATCAGAACCTGGCCATTATGGGAGGTGTTGGAAACCTTGACCCCGCTGGTCGCGTTGGCTTCGAATTCAGGGAGGGGCTTGTTGACAACGATCGCCATATGTCTTCTATCTCTCAGGGTGAGGTCGTTGATAAGCCGGTGGTGCGTGAATGTTTTTGTTCTTGGGCGCCACCGACCGCAACCAGTGATTTTACCCTGAAACAATTTCAATAGGTCAGGAAAGCGGGGTATCGAGGATCAGTGCGGCAATCACATTGCGCCCTTCGCCACTCAGGATATTGAAGGTGCGGCACGCCGCCCGGGTGTCCATGGTTTCGACACCGATGCGCCGCGCCATCAAGGGTTGCAGCCATGAAGGCGGCACAAAACGCAGACGAGAGCCGCTGCCGAACAGGATCAGTTCGGCGTCGTGCTGCGCCAACTGGGCAAAGTGTTCTGGGCCCAGGTCTTCAAAGCGGGAGCAGGGCCAGGGGGTTCGCAGGCCGCGTGAACCCAGGAGCAGGCTGGAGTGGATCTTCTCGGGCCCCACGCTGATCCACCCTGGACCGTAACCGGTGATGCTTTGGACGTCGAAGCGTTCGGGCTGGAATTTCATGCTGTGAGGTTGAGAGCTGCAGGTGCGCCGGGTTGCCCGGTATGGGCCATGGAACTGTGGTCAAATTATAGGTTTCGCCGGGGCGTTGCCTGCGGCGGGCCATTGCCACTGCACCACGACTGCGCATGAAAACCATCCTCAAGTCCACCAAGCTCAACAACGTTCTCTACGATGTTCGCGGCCCCATCGTGGACGCGGCCCGGCAGATGGAGGACGAGGGCCAGAAGATCATCAAGCTCAACATCGGCAACATGGCGCCGTTCGGCTTCGATCCACCCGAAGAAGTGGTGCAGGACATGGCGCGCAACCTGCCCGAGTCGGCCGGCTACTCCGACAGCAAGGGCATCTTTGCGGCGCGCAAGGCCGTCATGCACTACACGCAGCAGCAGGGCATTGCGGGCGTGACGCTCGACGACATCTACCTGGGCAACGGCGCCAGCGAGCTCATCGTCATGGCGACGAATGCGCTGCTCAACGACGGTGACGAGCTGCTGCTGCCCGCGCCCGACTATCCGCTGTGGACGGCGGCCACCAGTCTTTCGGGCGGCGTTCCGGTGCATTACGTATGCGACGAGTCCAACGGCTGGATGCCCAGCCTGGAGGACATGCGCAGCAAGATCACGCCGCGCACACGTGGCATTGTGGTCATCAACCCCAACAACCCCACGGGCGCGCTGTATTCCGACGCTCTGCTGCGCGGCATCGTGCAAATGGCACGCGAGCACGACCTGGTGCTGCTGGTGGACGAGGTCTATGACAAGGTGCTGTACGACGGGGTGCGGCATACGGCCATGGCCAGCCTGTCCACCGATGTGTTCACGCTTACCTTCAACTCGCTCTCCAAGGCCTACCGTTCCTGCGGCTACCGCGCGGGCTGGATGGTGGTCTCGGGTGACAAGCGGGCCGCGAGTGACTACATCGAGGGGCTGAACATGCTGGCCAACCTCAAGCTCGGTTCCAATGTGCCGGGGCAGTGGGCCATCCAGACGGCGCTGGGCGGCTACCAGAGTATCAACGACCTCATCAAGGAAGGCGGGCGCCTGCGCCGCCAGCGCGACCTGGCCTACGAGCTGATCACGAAGATTCCGGGCGTCACCTGCGTCAAGCCGCAGGCGGCGCTGTACATGTTCCCGCGCCTCGACCCCGAGATGTACCCCATCGAGGACGACCGCCAGTTCTTCATGGAGGTGCTGCGCGCCACGCGCGTGATGCTGGTGCAGGGCTCGGGCTTCAACTACCCCGATAACCAGCACTTCCGCATCGTCTTCCTGCCGCACGAGGACGACCTGCGCGAGGCCATCGGCCGGTTGGCGGGTTTCCTGGCCCAGTACCGTCAGCGCCACGCGAAGGCTTGAAACTATTGTTTTTGTAGCTGTTTGCGCTTTATTTACGCGCGTTTGATGCATTTTTTACCGAGAGTTTTCTGATGAAACCCATCCAAGTAGGCCTTCTGGGCATTGGCACCGTCGGCAGCGGCGTGTTCAACGTGTTGCAGCGCAACCAGGACGAAATCAGCCGCCGTGCAGGCCGTGGCATCGAAATCACCATGGTGGCCGACCTGGATGTGGAGCGTGCCAAGTCGGTTGTGGGCGCGGACATTCAGGTCGTCAATGACGCCCGCGCCGTGATTGCCAACCCCGACATCGACATCGTGATCGAGCTGATTGGCGGCTATGGCATTGCCAAGGCGCTGGTGCTCGAAGCCATTGCGGCCGGCAAGCATGTGGTCACCGCCAACAAGGCCCTGCTGGCCGTGCATGGCACCGAGATCTTCGCGGCCGCGTCCGCCAAGGGCGTGATGGTGGCCTTCGAGGCCGCCGTGGCCGGGGGCATCCCGATCATCAAGGCGCTGCGCGAGGGCCTCACGGCCAATCGCATCCAGTGGATTGCCGGCATCATCAACGGCACCACCAACTTCATCCTGTCCGAGATGCGCAGCAAGGGCCTGGACTTTGACGTGGTGCTCAAGGAAGCCCAGCGCCTGGGCTATGCCGAGGCCGACCCCACCTTCGACATCGAAGGCGTGGACGCCGCGCACAAGGCCACCATCATGTCGGCCATCGCCTTCGGTATTCCGGTGCAGTTCGACAAGGCCTACGTTGAAGGCATCACCCAGCTCAGTGCGCAGGACATCCGATACGCCGAGCAGCTGGGCTATCGCATCAAGCTGCTGGGCATCACCAAGCGCACCGACAAGGGCGTGGAACTGCGTGTGCACCCCAGCCTCGTGCCCTCCAAGCGTCTGATCGCCAACGTCGAAGGTGCCATGAACGCCGTCGTGGTGCAGGGCGATGCCGTCGGCACCACGCTGTATTACGGCAAGGGTGCGGGCTCGGAGCCCACGGCCAGCGCCGTGATCGCCGATCTGGTGGACATCACGCGCCTGCACACGGTGGACCCGCTCAACCGCGTGCCGCACCTGGCCTTCCAGCCGCACACGCTCGACCAGGCCATGAGCGAGCTGCCCGTGCTGCCCATGAGCGAAGTGGTCACCAGCTACTACCTGCGCCTGCGCGTAGCCGACCAGGCCGGTGTGCTGGCCAAGGTCACGGGCCTGCTGGCCGGGGCGGGAATCAGCATCGACGCCGTGCTGCAGCGCGAGGCCGACGAAGTGGGCGGCGAGGGTTCCACCCAGACCGACCTGATCATCCTCACGCACGACACACGCGAAGGCACCATGAACGACGCCATTGCCCAGATGCAGGCCCTGCCCACGGTGCTGGCCCCCATCACGCGCATCCGCAAGGAAGAGCTGAACTAACCCCTCACCGGACGAGACCGCCATGCTGTACCTCTCCACGCGCGGCCACCCGGACCGCAAGCATTTCTGCGACATCCTGCTTGAAGGCCTGGCGCCCGATGGCGGCCTGTACCTGCCCGAACGCTACCCGCAGATCGACGACACTCAGCTGACCCAGTTGCGCAAGGCCTACCACGAGCAAGGCTACGCCGAACTGACGTTCCAGATCCTCTCGCTCTACATCGACGACATTCCTGCCGCAGACCTCAAACGCCTGTGCGAGAAGACGTACACGGCGGAAGTGTTCGGCACCGGCGAGATCGTGCCGCTGCGCCACCTGGAAGACGGCCTGTGGCTCGAAGCCCTGTCCAACGGCCCCACGCTGGCCTTCAAGGACATGGCCATGCAGCTGCTGGGCAACCTGTTCGAGTACGAACTGGGGCGCCGGGGCGAAACACTCAACATCCTCGGCGCCACCAGCGGCGACACCGGCAGCGCGGCCGAGTACGCCATGCGCGGCAAGGCAGGCGTGCGCGTCTTCATGACCAGTCCGCACGGCCGCATGAGCCAGTTTCAGCAGGCGCAGATGTTCAGCCTGCAGGACGAGAACATCCACAACATCGCCATCGAGGGCGTGTTCGACGACTGCCAGGACATCGTCAAGGCCGTCAGCAATGACCTGGAGTTCAAACGCAAGTACAAGATCGGCACTGTCAACTCCATCAACTGGGCGCGCCTGCTGGCGCAGGTGGTGTACTACTTTGCGGGCTATGTGCAGGCCACCGAGAGCAATGACCAGAAGGTCAGCTTCACGGTACCGTCGGGCAACTTCGGCAACATCTGCGCGGGCCATGTGGCGCGCAGCATGGGCCTGCCAATTGACAAACTCGTGGTGGCGACGAACGAGAACGACGTGCTCGACGAGTTCTTCCGCACCGGCGTCTACCGCGTGCGCGGTAGCGCCGACACGCATGAAACATCGAGCCCCTCGATGGACATCAGCAAGGCCAGCAACTTCGAGCGCTTCGTGTTCGACCTGCTGGGCCGCGACGGTGCGCGCGTCAAGGCGCTGTTTGGTGATGCGCTCGGCAAGGAAGGGCGTTTCGATCTGAGCGCCGACCCCGCTTTTGCCCAGGCGGCGCAGCGCTACGGTTTTGTCAGCGGCAAAAGCCTGCATGCCGACCGCCTGGCCACGATCAAGGACACCTATGGCCGTTTTGGCGTGACCATCGACACCCACACTGCCGACGGCGTGAAGGTAGCGCGTGAACACCGGGGCGACGCCAGTGTGCCCATGATCGTGCTGGAGACCGCCCTGCCGATCAAGTTTGCCGAGACCATTCAAGAGGCCCTGGGCCATGCGCCCGAACGCCCGCCCAGGTTCGACGGCATCGAAGACCTGCCCAAGCGCGTTCAGGTCATGCCCGCCGATGTGCAGCAGGTCAAGGCCTACATCGAGAAAAATTGCAATTAAAAACGACTTTAGCGCCCGTCCAGTAAGCGCTTATAGCTATTTAATCAATAGCATTCAAAGGACTGACGGATGAAGGTTGCATGCTTTGCCGGGTATTCCAACTCCGGCAAGACGACGCTGATCGAGCAGGTCATCCCCCTGCTGCGACAGCAGGGCTTGCGGGTGTCGGTGGTCAAGCACGCCCACCACCGCTTCGACATCGACCACCCTGGCAAGGATTCGCACCGCCACCGCGAGGCGGGCGCCTTCGAGGTGGTGATCGCGTCCGACCGGCGCCTGGCGCTGGTGCGCGAGTTCGAGCAGCCCACCCAGCTCAGCGTGCACCATCTGCTGGCCGAGCTCTACGACGGCGTGGACTGGGTGCTGGTGGAAGGATTCCGGGAGAGCGACTTGCTCAAGCTCGAAATCTGGCGTGCACCGCGCGAAGGCCAGACCGATCGGCCCGTGCGCTATCCCGAGGACGATTTTGTGGCCGCCGTGGTGACCGACACTCCGGACCAGTTGCCGGCACCGACCCAGCTGCCGGTGCTGGATCTGAACCAGCCTGCGCAGGTGGCCCAGTGGCTGTTGGCGCAGGGAGAGCGCTTTGAATACGACTGGGAGCTGCACGGAGGCCTGCTGTGACCCGGCCGCCCCTGATACCGCTGGACGATGCGCTGGCAACCCTGCTTTCGCAAGCCATTCCCCTGGCGGACACCGATAGCGTCAGCACCTTTGAAGCCGATGGCCGCGTGCTCGCGCAGGACCTGGTGTCGGCCCTGCAGGTGCCCCCGTGTGACAACAGTGCCATGGACGGCTATGCCCTGCGCTGCGCCGACCTGCTCAAGCACGGCAGCGTGCTGCCGGTGTCGCAGCGCATCGCCGCCGGGGCTGCCGGCGCACCGCTGCAGCCGGGCACGGCCGCGCGCATTTTCACGGGCGCACCCGTGCCCCCCGGGGCCGATGCCGTGGTCATGCAGGAAGAATGCATGACCCTGGACGACGGTAGCGTGCGCGTGCAGGCCGCGCCCAGGCTGGGGCAGAACATTCGCCGCGCGGGCGAAGACATCACCCAGGGCGCTGTGGTGCTGCAGGCTGGCACGCGCCTGACCCCGGCTGCGCTGGGGCTGGCCGCCAGCATCGGCATGGACCGCCTGCCGGTGGCGCGCCGCCCGCGTGTGGCGCTTTTTTCAACGGGTGACGAACTGGTCATGCCCGGTGATGTGCCTCCTCGGCAGATGCCGCCTGGCGCCATCTACAACAGCAACCGATTCTTTCTGCGCGCCCTGCTGCAGCGCATGGGCTGCGAGGTGACCGACTGCGGCATCGTGCCCGACCAGCGCGATGCCACCCTGGACGCTTTGCGCACGGCCAGCACGGGCCACGATGTCATTCTGACCAGCGGCGGCGTATCTGTCGGCGAGGAAGACCATATCAAGCCCGCCGTGCAGGCCCTGGGGCGGCTGGACCTGTGGCAGATTGCCATCAAGCCCGGCAAGCCCTTTGCCTGCGGCCAGGTGGGGCAGGCGCATTTTCTCGGGCTGCCGGGCAACCCGGTGGCCAGTTTCATCACCTTCCTGCTGCTGGTGCGTCCCTTTGTGCTGCGCCTGCAGGGAGTGCACGATTTTGCTCCTGAATCAATAGCTGTTCGCGCAGATTTCACCTGGTCTAAAGCCGATAAACGCCGTGAGTTCCTGCGTGTGCAGCGCAATGCAGCGGGCGGCGTGGACCTGTTTCCCAACCAGAGTTCGGGGGTGCTGACCTCGGCGGTGTGGGGGGACGGTGTGGTGGACAACCCCGTGGGCCAGACCATCGCCCCGGGGGACATGGTGAGATTCATCGCATTTTCGGAATTGTTCACATGAAGATCACTGTGCGCTATTTCGCCTCCATCCGCGAGGCCGTGGGGCAGGGCAGCGAGGCGGTCGAAACCGCTGCCACGACGCTGGAAACACTGCGCGACGAACTCATCGCGCGCGGCGGCCCGTATGCCGCCAGCCTGGCGCGCGGCCGCGCCGTGCGCATGGCGCTCAACCAGGAACTCAGCGACGAGTCTGCCGCCCTCGTGGAAGGGGCGGAAGTGGCATTCTTCCCGCCAGTGACCGGGGGGTGAACCTCCGTCCGGGGTTAGGGAAAGTCCCGCCCTGAAGATTGTTCCGTGCGCGTTTGAAAAAACATCCTCGGGCTGTGGTTCCCATTTGCGGAACCGTCCATTAGGCTTGCGCCGCTGGGCCTGCTTGCAGGTCCTGGAACACGCTCCACGGTTCACGCCCTCGTGACAGGTCTGGCAAGGCTGCTGCCGTGGCTGCGTGAAGCAGTGCACGCGGGAGCCAGCCCGCCATCAACCGGATGCGGTCGGCCCATGCGAATTCTCGATCTTGCCTTTCTCCCGGTGGCCTGGCTGCTGCGCCCCTTGGGCCTGCACGTCCGGCTCGCCTTGCTGGGTGGCCTGTTGCTGGCGCTGGCTCCCATCGCCGTCGCGGCAGCCTGGGGCGGTGTGCCGCTGTGGCTGGGGCTGGGCGCTGCGCTCTGGTGTGTGCTGCTGTACCTGTTCGCCGGATGTGCCCGCGAACTGCTGCTGCAGGCCGGGGCGCTGGCCCGCATCGCCCGCAACAACGCGCGGGGTGATCTGTCCCAGACCGTGGTGGTGCCAGGTCGGGGCGAACTGGCGCAGGCCGGGCAGTATCTCGAATCCATGAACGAAAACTTTTCCGGCCTGGTGGGCACGGTGCGCAACCAGGCCGTGCATGTGGCCCAGGCGGGTGCCTCCCTCACGGCAAACATGCAGGACCTGTCGCAGCGCACCGAGGCCCAGGCCGCCAGCCTGGAGCAGGCCAGTGCCAGCATCGTGGCGCTCAGTGAATCGGTGCAGGCCACGGCGCAGCGGGCCAAGGAGGTGGATGCACTCACGCGCCGTGTCCGTGCCGAGGTGGATGCGGGTGCTGGCGCTATGGAGACCGCCGTGTCCGCAATGGGTGAAATCGCTGCAGGCTCGCGGCGCATGGGCGAAATCGTCAATGTGATCGATGGCATTGCTTTCCAGACGAACATCCTGGCGCTCAACGCTGCCGTAGAGGCGGCGCGGGCCGGAGAGAGCGGGCGGGGCTTCGCCGTGGTGGCCAGCGAGGTGCGCACCCTGGCGCAGCGCAGTGCCACTTCGGCCCGCGAGATCCGTGCCCTGATCGAGCGTGCCGGGAACCAGGTGGACTCGGGGGTGGCACGCACGGATGCCGTCAAGAACCATCTGCGGACTGTCGTTCAGGGGGTGCGCGAGGTGGCCGACGGACTGAAAGTCATTGCCGAGGCCAGCGATGAGCAGAGCATGACCCTGAGAGAGGTTTCACAGGCGGTCAAGGAACTCGACCAGATCACGCAGCGCAACGGCAGCATGGTCGATGAGGCCCTGCATTCCACCCTGGGGCTGACAGACCGGTCTTCCAGCCTCAGCGCCTCGGTGGCCGCCATACGGCTGCGCCGGGGAACTGCGGACGAGGCGCATGCCCTGGTGTGCCGGGCGGTGCAATGGGTGGAGCAGAGGGGGCTGGCGGCTGCAGCCCAGGCGTTTCACGACCCTGCGGGCGCGTTCCGCGACCGCGACCAGTACATCTTTGTGTTTGACCGGCAAGGCGTCTACCAGGTGTTCGGTTCCACACCTGAACGGGTGGGGAAAACTGTGCATGATGTTCCGGGCCTGGACGGTGCCCTGGTGTTGCGCGAGTTTTTTGCGGCAGCCCAACGCGGGGGTGACTGGGTGGATTACGAGGTGGTGAACCCGATCACCGGCGCCGTGGATGAAAAAACCTCTTTCATTCTTCCGCTGGGCACCGACCGTGTGATCGGTTGCGGGGTGTTCAAGCCCAAGGGCGGCTTCAGCCTACAGGTGGCGTAGAGGTGGCCGCTGGCTGCAGCAACAAACTTTCAGCGCCCTTCGCGGATGCGCTGCTCCGACAGCTCGTGCAGATACACCTCCAGGTTGGTGTAGCCGGGCACGCCGATCACGGCCATCGACAACTGCGTTCCATTGCCGTCTTGTGCCAGCGGGTTCAGTCCGTGGGCGGTTTCCCAGGCGTCGGGCATGCCGTCGCCATCGGTGTCGGCGGGCGGTGTGGGGGGAATGGTGAAGGGTAGGGCACTGCCATCGCCCGCCGGGTTGATGTGGCGCGGCTGCAGGCTGATCTGCCCCCGGGCGACGGCATCCATCAGCCGTCGATCCATGGGGTCGCGCGGAAATGCCCCAGCGCGAGCCACCGCCAGCGGGGCCAGGTGCTCCGCGCGGTCGTATCCGATGAACGGAAAGTCGTGCCGCTGCGCCACGCCAAAGCCGGGCAGGCTGGCCGGTGCAGGAACATCGGGGTAGTCGTTGCAGCAGTACATCAGCGCGTAGTCGTTGCGGTCGGGGTAGAGATTGAGGCGGTTGCCTGAAAACCATGTGGCGGTGAGAGGTTGCGCGCCCATGGGCGTGGCCATGTGGATCAGTCCGAAGCGGAAGGGCTCAGGCTGGCCAGCATTGCGGACCACGGCCTGGTTGGCGGCCAGGTTCATGCGGTAGTAGATGGGCTGGCCCGCGTCCGATGCCGAGATGGTGGTGTTGTTCACGTCGATGAAATAGCCCATGTCCCAGTACAGGTTGTTGGACAGCTCGATGTCCATCACCGAACCGGCCGCTGCGGCGCT
>C687J35021_10002123_pt1 | contig 14213 bp, 8 predicted proteins | sample RifCSPhighO2_12_FD_35021 | JGI IMG/M metagenome (IMG submission 35021)
TCCTGAAATATGGTTCGACTCGCCTACAGGCTCGCTGCCTACTCCGCCGTAGTTGATTGCAAAATCAGTTGACTTTGCATAAGGGCTACGAAGGCCGGGCACCATGATCCCACTACGCATAAACCAGCCGTCGCCAAAGGCTATGGCGGTCAAGAGCTACGCAGGACAAGCCGGTCACACTGCTTGCCCGTCGAAGCTTTAGCGAAGACTGGGAGCGAATGTAATGAGTCGAAGTGCAGGATGACAATAGATAACAATACTCGAAATCAAAGAATATTTATTACTGAGTTAATCAAAGCATCAAAAATCAGATAAAAAAAAACTCATTTAAATTTGCGATATGAGCAACGTTTTTGAAGTAATTAAGAGACTTAATCAAAAATAATAAATCTTGTTCCGATTTTTTAATATTGCAGCAATTGATGAAATGTAAGCCATTTGTCATTAAGGCGTTACAAAGCTCTAAAATTTCTTTCTGATTGTATTTAATGCAATTACTATTCAATATTATTTTAATGCACTATCCAAATACCCTACAATGTCAGATTTTTTGCCGCCACCTAATACTTTGTTTATGCAATCTCCATTTGGACATAACAGACAAGCTGCCTTTTGATTCGAATCAGATGCTTTTAAGCATTTTACACTTAGGTCATAATTAAATGCTTTGTCAGTTAATTGCGTAATATCAGGGCTTTGGAAAATAGATAAAATATACTGCTTAAACGGTTGACTGTTGGTAAGTTCAGATTTATCTGTGAACGCTAAATAGGGAAGACTAAATATATTATATAAGTTCTTCTTAAGCGCATTTTGGGGATAAAAGTAAGTGTCAAAAATTGGAAGCATATCTTTGTTTATTATATCATTTTGAACATCAGTATTAACATTGTCACCTATGGCATTCAAGTAGTTATATACATTGCTGTCCACATAATATTTAAAATATTCTGACGAACAGTAATGTTCTATAAATTTCTGATTAGCTTGCACAATTGGTGAATTTGAGTCCGTAGATAATGTAACTGCCGTAGCGGTTGTATTACCGTTGTTACATGATTTACAAATAGTATCTTTGTAAAACTTAGGCAACATCAGAAATGTTATTGCAGAAATGTCTTTGCAAATATCACCTTCTTTATTCGTTATGCAAGCCGAGCATTGACTCGCATCTGTGTCTATGTCGCCATTATCGCTTTTGGTGCACTCACTCGCTTTAACGCAAGCCTGCGCAGCATAGGCAGTTGATATACTATTATTTGCATCAGCATTTTTATCTTTAATATCTTGGGCTGTTAAGGGGCCACCTTCAAACATATATGCCCATTTCCACTGATTTATAATTTGCCATACGTTTCCTAATTGTTCTGCTATAGCACTAAATTTATTTAGTTGATTGTTTATATCAGTCTGAGTTAGTTTTGGGATATTTGAGCAGCTATCAGAAGTGCAATTTGGAAAAGCATCTTTAACAGATAATCCCATATATTGCATCGCGCTTCTGATTTTAGTAAGAGTTTGCATATAAGTGCTACATGCAACGATGCACGGAGTCAAGAAGTTGCCACCAGGGTTACAGCATGCAGTGCACTCTGGAAATTCGTAAAATAAGCCTTGAGCTATGCAAGGCTCGCCAGAACTTATGCATGTACCTATTTCAGCCTGCTTTGCTAAAACGTCACCATAAGTTCCATTTTTACCTATGCTATTCAATAGGCATTGATACGTTTTATATGCTATCTGATCAGAGCCCATAAAATTTTTCTGATAAGTCTCATTTACTACAGCGTAAGCATCGCATAGAAAATTTTTGTCAGAACTACATGATTGGCATGCTGCTGGCTGAAATTCTAGTAAATTATTATTTAGATCTAATGTAGGAAATAGACCCTGTTGATTACAGTTAGTTGTCAAGCCTGCAGGGATATTATAAGTTCGTAAGCAAGAAAGAACTTTGTTGTATGTGTCCGAAGTGGAAAACGATATAGGAACATTTGAAGCTACTATATACTGAAATAACGAATTAACATCATTTTGCTGTAAACAATATTTTACATTCTCGCCTATTTCGTACAGCATATCACCAAAACACCATCCAACTGTGTATCCGTCATTTAGCGCTTGTGTTATAGATTGGTTCATTGCTGCGGCAAACGTACAATTACTGCAGCCTCCACAACATCCGTCACAGTTAGAACTTGTGTTAAACTTCTTAGGATCCTCAAACATTCCCTGTTGCGCACAGTTTCCAACATGGTCACTATAGTTAACATCAGCAAGACATCTTATAATTTTATATTGCTGATCGCTACTAATATCTGATAATTTGTCGCTTAATTTGACTCCATTTTGCATAAAGCAGCTGAAAATTACAACCTTCCTAATATCCGGAGTGATGGTGCCGTTTAATTGCAAACTTAACAAAATTAAAACTAATATTTGCTTCAATTTTTTCTCCATCACTTAGGAATAGCATCTATACCCGCATCTATGCTTTCTAATGTAACTGTAAGTATGGTGTCAGCATCAGCACCAGCGTTTATTGCTTCATTAAACGTATCTGTTACTAAATCAACTACCGAATCTTCCAGCTCTCCTAACGATGCCTCCGGCATCATTCCATAATCCCCCTTAATAACGGCATCACTGAAAACAGACCTAAATGCTGTTCTAATCGCAGTCTGAACACCATCCGCATCCAGGTCTGCGTTGTCTTTTATACCGTTTAATTCATCTTTAAGGCTCCTCATAGTTTTTTTGCTTACATTGGACCAGCTTTGCATAGAACTTAATCTATCTTTTAGTAGATTTATAGCTGCCTCTTCTGCATCACTTCCACTAGCTGAACCTGCTCGGGCCGCAATCCTAGTTGCAACCTTTTTTATCCAATTACCAATTTTCTCAGCAAATGGTAGTATAAAAATACTTGTGATCATTAACGCTGAATTAGCAATTTGGAGTTTTTGCGCTATTTGCCCAAGCTCAGAACCTATGGTTAGTTCTCTCATTAATACATGACTTGCAGCTATTAGCGCCGTATTAGCTGCTTCCATTTTTTCCTTGGTTAAATTTGCTTTGCATGTTCCTAATGAGTTTACAGATTTGTTTAAAATTGAGTTGATGGCGCAGATGGTTGCCTGAAGATACTGTAGAACATCATTTAAAGTAAATATTTGATTCGTATCCCTTATAACACAATATCTTTTTGCTTTTCCATCTAAGAAGTAAGTGCCCCTAACTCTGATATTATACTTAAGCAGCTTATTAATATTTACGTTTTTTATCTGATTAAAATTTAATTTAGATAAATCCATCTTATTGCATGGGCATTCTGTATTTATAATGGAAGTGCATTTAGACTGCAGATCTAATAAAATTGTGTATATATCATAAGAAGAGCCCATAATTTCATAAGTGCCTGAATTCAATACAGATTGTATAAATTTTAAGATTATATATTTAATCAGTATTAAATTATTTTCAGCGTTGTATATATCTTCGCATCCAGGGCATTGCATTGTAATAGTACCATTGTTTGCTGCTAATCCTGTTAATTTAATATGATTTGCAATGATATCTGTAAATTTAGGCTTTGCACAAACACATCCAGACACACAAAATGCCGTAGTATTTGCAGGAGTTTGATTACTACTGCAGGATCCTGGAGAGCCGCATCCAGAACTTGTACTTGTACTAGAACTCTGTTGGCTTTGTTGCGGCAAGAGAGTGTTACTTATATAAAGCGGTTGATTACCACTTACAACGTTATAATTAGAATCTACATTTAAACATTGACATCCATCAGGTAATGGACAAAAACCTCCACCAGAATTGGAAGCATTATTGCAACAATTTAACATGCTTTCAGAAATTTGCGCACTGTTATATTCTGTAATTTGTGTAGGCAAATTATTTGTTTGACTTGCGTTTTCAACTTGATAGTTCATATTCGTAAATTGCAAGGTTGCTTCACCATCAGAACATGTACTAAATGGCGAATATGTTGTCGGTAATGCCGTTGTGCATGAAAATTCATCTTGCAAAAATTGATCATCAATTGAAGATCCATCATTAACATAGGTATTGTACAATGTGTTATAATTAAATGATGGCGCAACAGTTTTAGAACATGTAGAATCTGAAGCTTGATCTGCAGGACAACTGCAATCAAATGTAAATGTAGAATCTGATTTAGTGTTTTCTAAATCAGCTACTATGAAAGCGGCTATTTTTAACAAATTACGTAAGTCTATTGCTTGTTGACCAATTGCCGGCAAAGTCTTTGTTGCAACATCCAGTCCTGGGCAACTTGAATTGTCATCAGAAATTAGGCTTGTAAACATTAAACCTAATAATATACTTTTATATTTCAGATTAAACTTCATTTTTAACTACCTCCACTTTGACTTGGCCTTAAAAAGCCTTTCATTTTTATACAATTACCATTAAAACATTGATACTTATCAGACAAAGTTTGCGCAGCCATTAAAGCTGCACCACTTTTAGATATAGTGACACCTATTGATGTTATATAGTTTTCCTCTAAAGCTAATTTATCATACTCTATTTGACCTACCCAAACCGTAGATGATTCTGGTATTTTACTAAATGTAAATGCATTTAATCTCATAGATCCATCTGGAGTTGGAGCAGGTGTACCTGCACCCCATTTATTTTGATAAGTTATATCTTGCGGCTTATTAGTACCGTTATATGCAACACTCGCAGGTGTTGATTGCAATCCTGAAATAGGTTGTAAATTATTATTAAGCAAAGTGCAATTTGGATTTGCTAGAGAACATTGCACAAATTTAGAAGCTAACGTAGGTTCATCAAAATTATTTATTATAGCTGTATTTGGCGGTGTTGATTCTCTCAAGAATAACAATGGCCTTCCTGTTAATGAAGTGCTATAATTCACGTAATTTACATATGTAGCAATATCATTAATGGTAACATATGCGCCGACACAGCAACTGCTAGATTTTCCATCACATTGATTAGACGTTGGAATTGCATTGTTACAAGTTCCTGCAGATACGCCGTTAACCCAGTTGTTATAATTGGCATGACTTGCTTGCAACATAGAAATCGTTTTTGATTTATTTTTATCAACGGATAGAGATTTTAAACCGTCACCTTCTGACGTTTGCATGCCTCTTGCCCATCCCCAGACTTGATTATAATTTAATGTTAAGTCTTGCAATGAAGATGAGTTATAGACTCTAAAATTATTTAATACATCATAATTGTCCGCTATAGCTGAACTAAATAGAATTATTATCAATATTAACTTTTTCATGACAGTTCTCCTAAATAGGCGGTTAATCCTCCCAAGCATATAGGAGGACGGCTTGTAGCTGTTTTAAATGGAACAATTGTAGCAGCATTTGACAACTCAAAGGTTATAGCATTAGTTCCTGAGCCTATTTTTGCGCTATATGGCGTTTGGTTTTCTGCTTCACCTGCAAAACCACATGCTGTGACACTATTGTTAACTAATATTGAAGCTGGCGTATTACAATAAGCTGATATAAGTTCCATTTCCGTGCAGTTTCCATTTTTACCACAACCAACTTGATCTTTAGGAACTGTAAACATAAAAGTGCAGTCGTAAGCCGGTGTAAAAGGCAGACTGCCCACAAATGTTAAAATCGGATCCCCATTTGCAGAATATGCAACATTTCCTGTGAAAGGTATACCCAAATTAGCTTTGTCAGCAGTAAATTTGTTCTGCTGATCTGAAAATTGTTTATAGAATTTATCCCATTGAGTTTGATAATCTTGAGTAGTATGTTTAGCGCCGGCTGCTATAAAATTTTCATAATAAGTTCTCATTAATGTTTGTTCATGAGTTGTTAGACTTGAGAGATCTGATGAAGAATTAGTAATAAGACTATGTCCAGGAAGTTGTAATTTGAAATAACCGTTTACTGCATTTTCAGTCTCTTGTTCAACATTAAACAAATTTTGACTGTATAAGTTATCTATTTGCTTTTCATATGCGGCTGGCTCAAAAGTGCACTTTAGAAAACCCAGTGGCTGAGGTATTACAATGCCAGCTTGTTGAGTAACATTCTGACTTATCGAAAATATATTATTACTTATCCATTCATTTACTGACGTAATATGCATATAAAAACTGCATGATGGTGCATTATTTTGCATTCCTATTGTTGTAAAATTACAATCAGAATAATTTGTAGCTTCAGATGCTAAATCTGGATAACCAGTTGGTCTCGGGTTTTCTGGAGCCAATGAACATACACCAGGTTTATCATTTCCAAGCACCAAGCTTAAATTTGTATCAAAACTTATTTGTAAATTATCTTTAGGTATAAAAGAAATAGCACAATAACTTACGCCGCCATCACAAGCTGCATATTCTGAAGCTGAATGATTAGTGCTACTGGGATCCGCCCAGTTTTTTTGAGCGTATGTGTATAAATTTTGACATGGCGGACTAACATGCAAAACTGTTTCTTTGCCTTGTATTTCTACACCTGAACCTTCCACTACAACCGCGCCACAAAGAACTTCATTTACACATTGTGTAGGATCTTGTTTGCACTGTTGCATTTCAAGTTTGCTTGCGCATTCTGCAGGAACCGTAATACTGCTACCTTTTGTTGTTTGTTGCCCTGAGACTGTACATTGAGGAATAATAAATCCAAGCTTTGTTAAATCTAGCGGCATTAATAGAGTTAATAATTGACCCTTTACAATTCCCTGAGCACAATGACCATTATCTGTAGTTTCATCAATATAACCTCCTAATAAAACCCCTGAACCGGAAGAATATGCACTAGGATCATATACAGCTAAATAATTTGTATTATCGCTATTCTGTTTTCCATTATTTTGAATTACATAATTGCCAGCTGCCAAACAGTTGTTTGATATACATATTAAGCTTATTATTTTTTTAATTTCCATCTTAACCTTCCGTTATGTGCACTAAGTTATCAAGTTGATTACTTAAATCTGAAACAAATCCATCACTATAGGGTGCCGGGGAATTTAAAGTAGTAAATGGTGCTAATTCTGGAAAATCTCCCGATTCAATTGGATTATTAATTTGGTTATTACCCACCGTATAAATTTCTGCCATACTACTAAATCCGCAATCAAAATCAGCATCACCTTTTTGCGGACTTTGCACAAAAAGCGATATTGGGATATCGCAATATGCGGAAGTTAATTGCATTGCACAATCTCCATTATTGAAACAACCAGGCGTTGTAACTGTATAGCTAAAATGACAATTATAATTTGGATTAATCCCAGAAGTTTTACATGTATAATATACCAAGGGGTCAGATTCGGGTGTCGAATAAGAAACAGCTGTGCAAGCGGCGCCATTAAAAGTTGCTGATGGAGGCGTACTACCTGGATCAGAAGTTGTGTTTCCTGGAGTAAATACGTTAATAGCCCAGTTGTTTAATGATTGTCCTGTTACATCGAAATTGTAATTAACATTAGAAATTTTTTCCCCGTTTTCAACCATTAGGTTACAATAAGATTGTACTCCTGTATTGTTTGCAACAGATACTGCTTCAGTGTCAATTTGAGCTTGACTTCCAGGTAGAGCGCTTCCTATTGAGCAGACTCCAGGCAAATAATTACCATCAAACATTAAATAATCTGTATTAATTCGTAATTTACTATTTTGTGTTTTGGGCGCAAATTCTATAGCACAATAACTTGTAGCGCTGGGTGAACATGATGCAAACTCACCAATTTTAAAATTGGCATCGGCTGGTATATCTTCGCAACTCGTTAGATTTATGGCTTTCCCATTTTTATCTACAGCAAAATTATTTATGAAATCTAGAGCCAAACTGCAGCATACGTCACTGACATAAATTGTTAGATTCTGTTTTTTGCCGCTATCATCGGGTACTTGAATAGTTTTATTATTTTCTACATACGCTCCGCACATAACTTTGTTTAATTTATATTCTTCAGTTTGATTAGATGTATCTTTAGATTTACCCTTTTTAACTACTGGAACTGATATAGCTGTGGCACATTTTGACAATTCTACATCATATGTACCCGGACTTACGATACAATCATCACTGATTCTTCCAGATTTGCCTAATTTTTCTGGGATTACTAAAGAAACTCTAGATCCAGGTCCTGTAATCGCTTTTGCGCAATGTCCATTATCCGATTCTCTGGAGTTATAACCAGCTATTAGCGTACTAGTTTTGTAATTCAGGAAATTATAAAATGCGATTTCATTTGAATTTCCACCCTGACCGCCATTACTTACGAGAAAAGTTGTCTGATCATCTGCACATTGAATATTTATACTATTTATCAAAAAAATTATTAGTGATTTTTTCATTTTTTTACCCCCCTAAATCCTGTTCACTTTCTTCTAGAGATCCCATATTCATTAAACTTTGCTGAAAATTTTGAAATATATCTGACGGAATAGTAAGCCCATATTGCTGAATCATAAGAAATGGATCTAGTCCACCATATAAAGTGGTTATAACTTCACTAGCTAAAGTCATAATATCCATAATAATGTCCACCGCGGAAACTGCTGAAGGACATTTAGAATAGGTGGCCTTCATCATATTTGCTATAAATGACATTGATTTTGACAATTTTTTTTGAGCAGCTTGCCAATCTGGAACGTCATAATAATTTATTGGTTTATCTGATTTACAAAAAGCCAAACATTTTGTTTCAAGGCACTTTTTATAACAATTTTGAACAAGGCAATCTATTTTATCTTTACCACTTTTAGCTTGGCACGTATCGTAATCAGATTGGTTATAACATGAGTTTTGACAATCTGTATCATCTGACGCGCAAGACGAACATTCCATGCATATGCCGGGCAATTTAAGAGAGGGTAAAGCTGAATCTAAGGAGTATTTCACTACAAAATGAGCATATTCAATTTTTGCCAAGGCCATTCTATTGAAAGTGGTAGCCATCGCATTAATTACATCAGTCAATGGCCCATTGGCCAAATGCTTTTCCACGCAATTATAAAAATTTGTTAGCGCATTGGGATCTAGTGTGCATTGTTTGTCTAAATAGCTTTTTACACAGCTTGCACAAGCTTCACTATCACTATTTTTGCCACAAGATGATGTGCACGAATTAATAGCTGGTTGACTGTTATTGTCTCGACATGTATTATATCCAGTTATAGCTTGGCTTTCAGATTCACATTGATTTTGAATAGTGTTTTGCAGATCTTCAAAAGAGCTTTGTTGAAAGCCTACTTCTTGCTCTTCTAATACAAGTTTTAGCATATTATATTGCCTAGTTGTTAAATCACACATAAATTGATCAGAAACTTTAGCTGTCCCTGAAGTAGATCCATCACTATTTTTGTTATCTACGCAACAAGCCAACAATACATCATATAGAGAGACCGGAGCATCTTTGCCATAATTTGTACCACTGTCATACCAATTATGATAGATTGCTTTATAAGCGTCACATACAGGGTTAAAACTTCCGGCAGTGATATAACATCCTAATCCATTAACTAGCTTATAACATTCCGGGCTACTCCACATAAATATTGGACATTTACCTTGAGATGCCCCCGCTTGACAAAGTTGGAATCCATCTGGGAAATCTTGAGTAATTTTATTGTACAAATTTGTATTAGTCTGAAATACTACCCCCATGTATGATTGCATGTCGATTCTATTAATGACAGAAGAAAATAGGGGCGCTAAATTTTCCGATGCTGTAATCGTATTTCTTACTTGCTCGCCATTTTGAGCGATTAATATAAAAGGCAATATCACCCACTGATAGAACTCGTTAGGAAAGTCTTCACTAAACCAATTATAATATGGACGTTGATTTCCACTTGAATCTGTAGGTGTACCTGATAACACCCCACTATTTACAACCTCTTTAACAAAATCATAAAAGCTTGTAGTGTTGCCATTTAATGTAATCGCATATTTTCCATCACTATTTAAACAACTGCCATTTTCCTCACTTTCCATAGCATTACATAAATAAAAGAACATTCCTGGACAATTTTCAAAGAATGAATTTGGGTATGAAAGTGAAAAGCCTGGCATCATATTTCCAGTTAAATCCTGTATAAAAAACCACTTCTTGAACAATGCGGCAATCGCTGGCATTGAGCAATATGATTCGTTTTGCGTAGATACAGCCGCTTGCGTACAATAGGTATCGACAGTCTGCTTTACAGAACTTAATTCAGATTTTAGATGTTGTATTACACCATTCATATCTGCGGTAGTTTCAAATTCTTTAACCACCTGATATTGTTGAGCTGCTACATGGCCGAGGCAGGCAGCTGAAGTCAAAGTAGCTAATGAATCTCTAACGCCACTTAAAATTTTTATACAGTTATGATGAGTTGTCTTTAGATCCTTACAGACAGAATAATTAATTCTTGGTGGAGGCAAAGCTTTGCAACAAGCAATTGGATCTTCTTGGGTGCTACAGTCTGTAGCTGAGGTTTGCCAAACATAATGATACCCTCCAGCTTGACCCACATTGGATTGTTGGTCTCCTGGAATCAGATGGGCTGATAAAATTAATGATACAAAAATTACTTTTTTCACAATCTCTCCATTTCACACTTTTAATTCTATTGAAAAAGAATAAATATTTGCAATATTTTTTAATTTACAGATTGATTTATCGCTGCATTAAGCCATTATTGCTCGAAATTATGAGATAATGTTAAGGGAGATGTAAATTTTTCTTGACTTTTGAATATCAGGCCTGATATTATTAATTCCAAATAGTAATTTTAATAAAATGGAGACGGTATGAAAAACATACAATTCTTGTTAAGTAAAGCCGCAAGAGGCCTAAATCTGATCTTAGTGTTAGGGTTGATGATACCCTTTAATTATCTGCACGCTTCAGATTCCTCAACCCCCGCAGTCTGTTCCGGTGTACCTACTTTAATATCTCTGCAGCCATCGAATAGTGCGGGTACTCAGTTACTTAGTGCATGCGCAGATCAAGCTCCAGCTGATCAACCTGAGCTTTCATATTATATTGATCCTCAAAGTCCTTTAACCAGTAGTGTAATAGCTGTAAAACAGGGACTAACTTGTGATTTAAAAGCTACAATAACTAGTGTATATTCTGGTTTCTTTACAGATTTAACAAATGAAATTAAGAATGCTTCAACCACAACAGCCCAAAATAACATTTTTAATAAATTTTTTATTGGTGATGGCAATTCATTATTGAATATAATTAAGAATCATTGTTGTAACCAAGCATGTAAAATCTCGACGCCATTTGAAGTTCCAAATTGTAATGCTCAGTCAACAGCAGAAAATAACGCTATAAGTTCTGTATCAACTACTCAGCTACAATCTGATATATGCACATTAAGAGCGAATGTTAGCAATTTAATAATGTGCGTACAGGGAGAAGATGGCATTAACTCCAATTGTCCAGCAGATTCATCGTCAGAACTTAAGGCTTTCACAGCTGCATGTCCCAATCTTACAATCTCTACTGCGTATGAATGCCCATTAATTAAATGCTTGCAAGCAACTCAGACTAGCGCAAATCAATCTTTAGCTACAAATTGTGGCCCGGATGTACAAGATTGTGCTACTTCACTTAGTACCGTTGCTACAGATCAGCAAACTTTATCTACAGCAATAAACACAACTTTGAATAATCTGCTTACAAGTATGAACCAGGTTCTTAAATCTGAAAGTAAATCTACAATAACAATGAATGATATATTAAAAAAAGCGGCTACTAATTATCTACAATCTAATATAAATTGTCCAACACCAACTGCATCTACAAACCAAGTATGTTGTACGTTGCCAACTAAAACTCAACCAACAACAGCGGCTGAAATCGTGAATATTCTTACGCCATTATTAAATGTAACTTCAGTTACAGGAACAGCTAATAATTCTGGCCAATTAATATATGGAAATCCAAGTGGCACTAACCCAACTGGAGGAGCTTATACATATAATTTTATGGCTTATGCCGATTCAACTGGTAATCCATTAATTTGTCCAGTAAAAACTGATAAAAGCGGAAATCCAATCTTAGATAAAAATGGAAACCCAAGCCTAGATACATCAAATTGCAAATCATCTTCAAGTCCATCTACATTAGAAAGTGGCTATGGATTCCATGTTGTTGAACCGGGTTATATAAATTACTTTGGTTGCCTAGTAAGTAATTATTTAGCAGCTTATTATCAAGCTGAGACAACTCGATGCTCAGGTTATTTGACCAGCAGTAACTTTGCAGCATTTCAGAAAGCTCAAGCTGGTAACGAACAAGCTGCTTCACAGCAAGCTCAACAGCAGCAAAATTTAGGATTTCAGATATCAGGAACTATAACAGGAATTATCATTTCAGCACTCTTTGGACTATTCATGTATGTACAGCACCGTAGCCAACAAAATCAACAAAAGGCACAGGCTGAAGCAAATAAAGCTGCTCAGGACAAAGGCTTTACAAATGCTGATGAAATGAATGCAGCTAAAGCAGCCGGATTTGACGAGACACATGCAGGTGCACAAGAATATAGAGAATTCAAATCTTTACAGGAAAAGGGCTATAAAGTAACAAATGCGGATGAATTCCATCAATTTAAAGCTGCCGGTGGCAAAAAAGCATTTACTCAGGACCAATGGAGTGATGCTATGGAAGAACTTCCAGCAGCCAAAAGGAATGGAATATCTGATAGTGATTTCTTTGATTACTTCAAAGCAAGAATAAAAAATCCACGTTTAAGATTTCCTACATGGAAAAAGGTTCAGGCCATAAAAGCCGAAAAGGCGAAGGCTTTAGACTTTACAGAGAAAAGCTTTGAAGACCAATTCCCAAGCTTAAATACGAAAGACTTTAAAACTAAGCTTAGCACCGATTATGCTGACAATGATTTTGTAAACTTTGATGGCAAATTAACAACAGTGGTGGACGGTGAACTTAAGCAATTTAATGAAGATGGAGAGCTAGTAGATCCAAATCCGCCATTGACACCTGAGGAGGAACAAGCGGCACGAGAAGCAATAGATGAAGATGGGATGTCAGGAAGTGATATGGCTGATGATATACATCCGGAATAATTAAAACTTTAAATGGTGAACATAAGTTGGAGGCAAATTGCACAATACAATTGAAGTCTTGTGCTTATTTGCCTCTTTAAACTTCTTCATTTTCTTAAGTTTCTTTTTGTAAAGCCATCTTGCTTTGCCCCACATCTTCAAAAAAGTAATCTTAGAAAATCCGATATATTCTATATAAGAAAGAAATCCATCTTTTTTAATAAGCTTTTTATAATGATTAATAATTTTTTTTACCAATTCTGGCGCTAACGCAGTATGTGGCAACGTAGAAATAATAAAATCATATTTATAATCTGGTGACCAATCTAGAATACTGGCTTCAATAATATTTACATTTTTATAATGACCAAATTTTTTTCTTAAAATTTCGCAATATTTTGGATCAAATTCTATAACATCTAAAATATCATCTGACCTTAATTCTTTTAAGATAAATTTGGTAATATTGCCTATACCAGCACCAATTTCCAAGATATTTCTGGGATCGCTATTAATCTTTGTATATCTTAAAATTTCATTGGCCACATAACTGGAAGATGGCGCTATTGCCCCTATCTGCCCAGGTTTTTTAAATGCTTCCAAAATAAATGAAAAGAGAGGTATTCTTATCAATAAATCTGATGCTGAGCTGGTTATTACCAAAAAGCTTAAAAATAGTAAAAACAGTCTATTTCTTGAAATTCTCACGACTATCCCTTTATGATCTATGGATTCGACTCGCCATAATAGGCTCGCTCACCATGACCGGTCACCCTGAGCGAATTTCATGAGTCGAAGGGTCTAAAAATCCCCTTACAAAGAATTTTATAACAATAATGCTATTTGTGCAATGGGGCTTAGACTAACGTAAAATTAGTAAATCTTTTTTTTAGATGAAATTAATGGCATATTAATGGAAGTTTAATGGCAGAATAATGGCAAAAAATCATGATTTAGCTCAAAGTTGGGTACAATCAGGCTTTCTTGTAGTTGCTAATCCTTCCAAGAAGGCACGGAGATATTCTTTATCTAAAGAATTTGATTATTGAGTTTTTTATTGCAAATAAACGCTAAATTGATTATTACACCTAGTATTGACTAATATATTAGTCACATGATATAATTAGAAAAAAAACTTAAAAA
>C687J35021_10002125_pt1 | contig 14209 bp, 13 predicted proteins | sample RifCSPhighO2_12_FD_35021 | JGI IMG/M metagenome (IMG submission 35021)
TAACTTCTTGTTTTACAAGAGGTTTTCCGAGAGGCCTGCACCGGAAGAGGTGCGCATTATAGGCCCAGCAGAAACTGCGTCAAGCCTTTATTCAGCCTTTATGGATATTAATGCCTCATCGCCTTGCAGAGGCCAGATCCACACACCAAAGCAGATGTATTACATAGCCAGAAGGCAGGCGGTAGATACATGACGCAGATACGACAAAGCCGCTGATGCAAATCATCAACGGCTTTGTGGCAACAACATAATTACTCAGCAGTTTTACGACGCCGCAATTGCAATAAGTATTGCACCGGACCAGAAGCAGCATAAGCCAGGAAGATGATCAGCAGAATCCGTGGAGGATCACTAAACACCACAGCGAAGACCAACACCACCGCAAGGATCGCCACAAATGGCACTCGCCCTTTCAAATCCAGATCCTTGAAACTGTGGTATTTGATATTGCTGACCATAAGCATGCCGGCGGTTGCCACCAATATGGCGACGACAAAGGCCATGTTCGATCCCTTGATACCGAAGTCACTGAAGGCCCACACAGTACCCGCAACCACGCCAGCCGCAGCCGGACTAGCCAAGCCAATGAAATAGCGCTTGTCGGCACTGCCTATCTGCGTATTGAAGCGGGCCAGGCGCAATGCCGCGCCGGCAACATAGATGAAGGCGACCATCCAGCCGACCTTGCCCATGCTGCCCAGCGCCCACTCGAAGGCCAGCAACGCCGGCGCTACGCCGAAGGCAACCATGTCGGACAACGAGTCATATTCGGCGCCGAACGCACTCTGCGTATTGGTCAGTCGCGCCACTCGACCATCGAGACTGTCCAGCACCATGGCCACGAACACGGCAGCTGCGGCCACATAGAAATTGCCGTTCATGGCGTTGATGATGGCGTAGAACCCAGCGAACAGGTTGGCGGTAGTGAACAAATTGGGTAGAAGATAGATGCCACGGTGACGGACCTTGCGACCCTCGGCATCGTGGCCCTCCTCGATATGCTCATCGATAGGCAGCAAGCTTTCGGCGTCTGGGGCCGACTGGGGCTCTTCTGGACGTTCGCTCATGAACAACACCTTGCAACTGATTTGGAGAATTTCGACAGACGTTACCAATCAGGGTTCGCCGTCAGCTTTGACTCAATGATCAGGCTTTATACCAGAAGCCTTGCCTCATAATGAAAAAACGCGGCCTTGGCCGCGTTTTTTCTCACATGGACAGACCTTAGTTCTTGGTCTTGTCGACGATCTGGTTGGCAGTGATCCACGGCATCATGGAGCGCAGTTTCTCACCGACCACTTCGATACCATGGGCCGCATTGTTGCGACGATAGGCCGTCATCGACGGGTAGTTGGCTGCGCCTTCCTGGATGAACATCTTGGCATATTCGCCGTCTTGAATGCGCTTCAGGGCGTTACGCATGGCTTGACGGGACTCGGCGTTGATCACTTCAGGACCAGTCACGTACTCGCCGTACTCGGCGTTGTTGGAGATCGAGTAGTTCATGTTGGCGATACCGCCTTCGTACATGAGATCCACGATCAACTTCAGCTCATGCAGACACTCGAAGTAAGCCATTTCCGGTGCATAGCCCGCTTCCACCAGAGTCTCGAAGCCAGCCTTGACCAACTCGACGCAACCACCACAGAGAACGGCCTGCTCGCCGAACAGATCGGTTTCGGTTTCGTCCTTGAAGGTGGTTTCGATGATGCCAGTACGGCCGCCACCGACGCCCGAGGCGTAGGACAGGGCAACGTTCTTGGCATTGCCGGAGGCATCCTGATAGATCGCGATCAAATCAGGGATGCCGCCGCCCTTGACGAACTCGGAGCGCACGGTGTGCCCCGGAGCCTTGGGCGCGATCATGATCACGTCGAGGTCGGCACGCGGTACAACCTGGTTGTAATGGATCGCGAAACCATGGGAGAAGGCCAGGGTGGCGCCTTGCTTGATGTTCGGCTCGATTTCGTTCTTGTACAGCTGGGACTGGAACTCGTCCGGAGTGAGGATCATCACCAGATCGGCAGCGGCTACAGCAGAAGCAACGTCGGTCACCTTCAGGCCATGAGCTTCAGCCTTGGCGACNGTGGCAGAACCTTTGCGCAGGCCGACAGTGACGTCAACGCCGGAATCTTTCAGGTTGCACGCCTGGGCATGGCCCTGGGAACCGTAACCGATGATGGCGACTTTCTTGCCCTGGATGATCGAGAGGTCGCAGTCTTTGTCGTAATACACTTTCATGGAAAAATTCCCCTATTTACCTGGCCTCAAGGGCCGTTCGCTAAAGGTTTAGATGCTAAGTACTTTGTCGCCACGGGCAATCCCGGTGACGCCACTACGTACGGTTTCCAGGATCGAGGCTGCGCCTATTGCCTGGATAAAGCTGTCCAGCTTGTCGCTCGTGCCAGCCAGCTGAATGGTGTAGACGCTGGTGTTCACGTCAACAATCTGCCCGCGGAAGATGTCGGTGGTGCGCTTGACCTCGGCGCGCTGGGCGCCGGTAGCCTTGACCTTGACCAGCATCAGCTCGCGCTCGATATGCGCGCTCTCCGACAGATCGACCAACTTGACCACTTCGATCAGTTTGTTGAGGTTCTTGGTAATCTGCTCGATCACCTCATCATGGCCGACGGTAGTCAACGTCAGACGCGACAAGGTCGGGTCTTCGGTCGGCGCCACTGTCAGGCTTTCGATGTTGTAGTTGCGTTGCGAGAACAGACCAACCACACGGGACAATGCGCCGGGCTCGTTTTCCAGCAGCAGGGAGATAATGTGTCGCATGATTAGGTACGCTCCGTCTTGCTCAGCCACATATCGCGCATCGCACCGTCTTTGATCTGCATCGGATAGACGTGCTCGCTGGTATCGACCTGAATGTCGAGGAACACCAGACGATCCTTCAGCGCGAACGCCTCCTCCATCTTCGGTTTCAAGTCTTTCAGATCGGTGATACGCATGCCGACATGGCCATAGGCTTCTGCCAGCTTGACGAAGTCAGGCAGCGACTCCATGTAGGAATGTGAATGGCGGCTGCCGTAGTTCATGTCCTGCCACTGACGCACCATGCCGAGGGCGCCATTGTTCAGGTTGACGATTTTCACCGGCAGATCGTACTGCAGGCAGGTCGACAGTTCCTGGATGTTCATCTGGATGCTGCCTTCACCGGTCACGCAGGCTACGTCGTCGTCCGGGAAGCTGAGCTTGACCCCCATCGCCGCCGGAAAACCAAAGCCCATGGTGCCCAGACCGCCGGAATTGATCCAGCGATTGGGCTTGTTGAAGCGGTAGTACTGCGCCGCGAACATCTGGTGCTGACCCACGTCGGAAGTAACGAAGGCATCGCCGCGGGTCACCTCACTGAGTGTTTCGATCACGGTCTGCGGCTTGATGATGCTGCCGTCCCCTTTATCGTAAGGGAACATGCCGCGGCTGCCGCGCCACTCTTCGATTTGCTTCCACCAACTGGAAAGCGCCTCTTTGCTCGGGGTTTCGCCGATTTCCTTGAGAATCGCAACCATCTCGGTCAGTACGCTCTCCACCGGGCCGACAATCGGGATATCCGCCTTGATGGTCTTGGAGATCGAAGCCGGGTCGATGTCGATGTGGATGATCTTGGCGTTCGGGCAGAACTTGCCGGCGCCATTGATTACCCGATCATCGAAACGCGCGCCGACGGCGAGGATCACATCCGCATGGTGCATCGCCAGGTTGGCGGTGTAGCTGCCATGCATGCCGAGCATGCCGAGGAATTGACGATCAGTACCTGGATAGCCGCCCAAGCCCATCAGGGTATTGGTCACCGGCAGGTTGAGCATTTGCGCCAGCTCTGTCAGCGGTGATGCTGCGCCGCCCATGATCACGCCGCCGCCCGCATAGAGGATCGGCCGCTTGGCGCTCAGGAGCAGTTCCGCCGCCTTGCGGATCTGCCCGGAATGACCACGCAGGGCCGGGCTGTAGGAGCGCAGCTTGACCTTCTTCGGGTAGACGTATTCGAATTTTTCCGCCGGATTGGTCATGTCCTTCGGAATATCCACGACAACCGGACCGGGACGACCGGATTGCGCTAGATAGAAGGCCTTCTTCATGACTTCCGGGATTTCCGAGGCGTGCTTGATCATGAAGCTGTGCTTCACGATCGGCCGGGAAATACCGATCATGTCGGTTTCCTGGAAGGCATCGGTACCGACCATGTTGCTCGGCACCTGGCCGGACAACACCACCATCGGAATCGAGTCCATGTAGGCCGTGGCAATACCGGTAATGGCATTGGTCGCACCAGGCCCCGAGGTCACCAGTACCACACCGGCTTTACCGGTGGCACGGGCATAACCGTCGGCCATGTGGGTCGCCGCCTGCTCATGACGAACCAGGATGTGATTGACTTCCGGCTCCTTGAACAAAGCGTCATAGATATGCAGCAGGGCACCGCCAGGGTACCCGTAGATGTTCTTAACGCCTTCGTCACGCAAGAAGCGGACGACCATTTCAGCGCCGGATAAAAGCTCCACGTTGTTCACCTCTAAAACGCCAGAAAACCGCCCGCATTGGGACGGCCTAAGATAGGTTTACTGCCAAGCAGAGCATGAGCGACGGTGGTCGCCGACTACGTCAGCTACTACTGAGCAAGTATTGGGAATACCCCAAGATGTTGCGGGGTCTTCCCACCCAGCGCGAGGTAACGCGTTGCGGGTGAAACAGGTCGGCGCGGGTACGCGCCTCATGTCTGCTGAGCTAAAGCCTGCTTGCGGCGGACTCCACTACAGCGAACGTTGAATTGTTCTGATTCGACGAGGGCAAGTCAAGTCATCCGTGACGGATTCTGCAATCAAGGATGTATTTTCGATTATCTACCGAACTGAACCAGCGCCCTTTGGCTTGCGCTTGCACAGCAGAGGACAAATAGTCGAGCAGACGCCCACGTGCTGTGACACAGCGCAGGATGACGATTCAACCGTTTTGGTTATAGTAGCCACCAGGTATCGCCGCTCTTAAAAAGGAAACAGCATGCGCCGTATGATCCTCACCAGCAGCTTGCTGCTCGCCCTGAGCGCAAGCGCCATGGCCAGCCAGGTATACAAATGGGTCGATGCACAAGGGGTCACGCATTTTGGCGCGCAGCCGCCACAAGGCCAGCAAGCCACCACCATCAATACCGCGACCCCACCAGCGAAGACTGCCGAACCTGCAGCCACGCCAACTTTCGAGAGCAGCGCCGACCCGGAGCAAGCCGCTATCGATGAAAAAGTGAAGCAGGAAATCGCGACCCAGGAAGCAGAGCGCAAGAAATACTGCCAAACCGTGCGNACCAATCTGGCGCAGCTGGAAAACAACCCGCGTGTGCGCNTGGAAGTCGATGGCGAAGTACGCCGCCTGAACGAAGAAGAGCGTCAGCAGCGCATCAGCGAAGCCAAGCAGGCAATTACCAAGAACTGCAAGTAACCCGCCCCACGCGGACTAAAGCGCTGGATCGGATGCGGCCTCAGGCCGCATCACAAATCAGTTGATCGAACTCNCCCAGCAACCTGATCAGCACCCGGGCCTGCTCACTGCGGCCGCCATAGACCTGCTCAGCCATTGGCTGAATGCCGCACGCCTCTGGCAGCGCGGCACCGCTCTCGAGCANGTACTTCATGCGCGGCAGGAAAATCCACTGCAACCATTGCTCAAAAGCCAGTGTATCGACGCAAAAAGGTTGCTGGCTGGCCAGCGCTTGATCGCTCGGCGCCTGATCGTCCCACCAGCCTTGCAGGCGCAACTCGCGCTCGATCAGCAACAACTGTTGCGCAATCGCAGGCACGCGAGTGTCCATCAGAGACTGACCTTGGCCCGCTCACGCGCCTGCGCCGCACCAGCCGAATCGCCCTGACGCTCACGTGCCTGGGCAATCAGGTTCCATAAGCTGGCCTGCAACGCCGGACGCCCACTGGCATAGCTCAGACCGCGACGCGCGAACTGCTCGGCCTGCGCCGCGTCGCCTTGAGCCAAGCGCACTTCTGCCAGACGATAGAGCACTTGCGGCTCGCGCGGGGCAATCCGCTGGGCACGCTCCAGACTGGACGCGGCACCATTCAAGTCACCGCTACCTTGCTGTTGCTGGGCCGTGGTGAGCAATGCCAGCACGGGACCGTCCAACTGCTCATCGGCNGCCAAACCGCCGGAACTCGGTATGCCGCTCGGCATCGAAGGCGGCGGTACGCTGGAACTGCCCCCACCCGCAGGCTCGCTGATAACGGGGGCCGTGCTGAAAGGCTCACTGCCCACAACACCACCGCCTATCGGCGAGCCTGGCGCCGGAAAGGTCTGAATCGGCGCCGAACTGCCGCCGGCACCAGGCACCATCACCACCACACCGGAATCCTGCGGCTGACTCTGTGGCGGCTGAGCAGTCGAACTGCCATAACCACCCGCACCGGCTTGCTGCTGGCCATAGACCGACGAACTCGCATCGACAACGGGAATGGAGCCGCGCGGCACACTGGCACAACCGCCCAGCACTACCGAGGCGGTTAAAGCAGGAATCAACCACTTGATCACTTCACACCCTCTTCACTTAATCCAACCAACCACGTACCCAATCCATCACCGAATCGACCGGAGCCTGAATACCGCAGGCCTGGCCGGGGACAGGCTCACTGCCGCGAATATACGGCATCTGCACGGCATTCGGGCAGCTCGGATCAGAGCCNTGGCCGCTAGNGGCATTNACCCAGGCCTGGACAACGTTATCCGGCAGCGGCATATCCAGCGGCAGCGGATCAGCCTTGACCATGAAATCCGTCCAGACCTGCAGGGCGCCGGTTGCGCCAGTCAACGGCGTAGGGCCATTGTCGTCGCGACCGAGCCAGACCACCGCCAGNAGATCCTGACTGAAGCCGGCGAACCAGCTGTCCCGTGAATCATTACTGGTGCCGGTCTTGCCGGCCAGCGCCAGGGAGCTGGGCAGGCGACTGTAAACCGAACGACCGGTGCCCTCGCGCATGGTGCGTTGCATGGCATTTTGCAGCAGGTAGATCGCCCCGGCATCGAAACGCTGCTGGATCTGGTAAGGGTAGCGCTTGAGCGGCTCACCCTCGGCGGTCAGCACGCTACGGATACCGCGCAAGGGCGTATTGAAACCGCCGTTGGCCATGGTCTGATACATATCTGCCACCTCCATCGGAGTCAGCGCGCCAGCTCCCAGCAACATCGACGGATAAGCCGGCCATTTACGCGTAACTCCTAGACGCTCAAGAGTTTTGAGTACATTTGGCACCCCCAGTTCCAGCCCCAGCTTGGCACTGGACAGGTTGTAGGAATTGGCCAGCCCCTGGTACAGGTAAACGGTGCCATGGGCCTTGCGATCATAGTTTTGCGGGCTCCAGACCTGGCCATCCTGTCCCTTGACCGAGAAGGGCTGATCCTCCAGCAGACTGGTCAAGGTGTATTGACTCGGACGTTCCAGGGCGGCCAGGTAGATCGCCGGCTTGATCAGGGAGCCGATCGGTCTGACTGCATCCAGGGCGCGATTGAAACCGGCATAGCGCGGCTGGCGACTACCGATCAGCACCTGTACTTCGCCGGTTTCCGGGTTGGTCACGACCATTCCGGCTTCAACCAGCTCCACCCCCTTGCGACCGGACAGGCGTTTCAGCGAGTCGGCCAGGGCGCTTTCAGCCTTGAGCTGGAGAATCGGGTCAAAGCTGGTGAAGATGCGCAGGCCTTCCTCGGTCAAATCCTCTTCGCGGTAATCCTCACGCAACTGGCGCTTGACCAGATCGAGGAACGCCGGGAACGAACTATCGGCCATGCTGCCGCGCTGGGTCACGCCGAGNGGCTTCTGCTTGGCGGCGACCGCTTGCTCGAGCGTGATCACGCCCTGCTCGACCAGCACATCNAGNACCAGATTGCGCCGCTCCAGGGCGCGTTCTGGATTGCGCCGCGGGTTGTAATAGGTGGGGCCCTTGACCATGCCGACCAGCAAAGCCACCTGTTCGAGCTTCAACTCGGACAGCGGCTGNCTGAAGAAGTACTGACTGGCCAGCCCGAAACCGTGCACCGCGCGCTGGCCGTCCTGCCCCAGGAACACCTCGTTGAGGTAGGCCTCGAGAATGTCCTGCTTGTCGTAATGCAGTTCGAGCAGCACCGCCATCATGGCCTCGGTGGCCTTGCGGATCAGGCTGCGCTCATTGGTCAGGTAGAAATTCTTCACCAGCTGCTGGGTCAGGGTGCTGCCACCCTGGACAACCTGCCCGGCCGTGGCGTTGACCCAGACGGCGCGGGCGATCGACTTGGGCGACACCCCGAAATGATTGAAGAACTCGCGGTCCTCGATCGCCACCAGGGTTTCCACCAGATAGGGCGGCACCTGTTCCAGCTTGATCAGCAAGCGGTCTTCCTGGTGCGCCGGGTACAAACCACCGATCAGCATCGGCTCCAGACGGGCCACAGCCAGGCTGCTGCCATTGGCCTGGCTCAGGCCGGCGACGTAATCGCCGGAAAAGCGCACGCGCACACGCTGTGACGGCTCACGGCTTTCATANAACTGGAAGCCGCGCGTGTGCAGCTCGAGGTTATTGCCGGCTACCGACACGGCGCCCGGGCCATCGGCCGCACTCTCCCGGCGATAACCGAGGGCATCCAGCTCCTGGAGAAAGTCACTCTTGGTCAGTTTCTGGCCGACGAACAGCTCCAGCGGCCTGGCATAGACCTTGGCGGGCACAGTCCAGCGCTTGCCGGAGAACTTCTCCTGCACCACTGCATCGAGGTAAACCGCAAAGCCGGCGAGCACCACCAGACCGACCAGACCGAGCTTGATAGCCCAGCCCAACCAGGGGCGCATGCCACGCGAGCGGCGCTTTGAACGAGAACGAGGAGATCGGGTACGAGTCATGGCGCGGCATTATACGCACTTTACCCAGGACAAGCAGGAGCAGCCCGGCGGTTTGCACAGCGGCTCTCAGCGGCCATAATGCCGCTCTCCTATTTGTTTGAAAGCCAAGGATCGCCCGTGAGCCAAGCCCTGATTGCCGCCCTGCAGAACCCGGCCCTATACCCCCATCCGGTAGAGGCTTTCCAGGTCATCGAGACGCATATCTCCTGGGTAGTGTTGACCGGTCCCTATGCCTACAAGATCAAGAAACCGGTGAATTTCGGCTTCCTCGACTTCACCGAACTGGCCGCGCGCGAACACTTCTGCAAGGAAGAGTTGCGCCTCAACCAGCGCCTCACTCAAGGCCTGTACCTGGCAGTTTTGCCGATCAGCGGTAGCGCCGAAGCCCCGCAACTGGGCGGTGATGGCCCGGTCATCGAGTACGCCCTGAAAATGCGCCAGTTTCCGCAGGATCAGTTGCTTGCCGAAGTGCAGGCACGCGGCGAGCTGAGCGAAGCGCATATCGACGCCCTGGCCGAACAGATCGCCCAGTTCCACCTCGACGCGCCGCAGGTGCCCCTGGCCCATGAGCTGGGCTCGCCGCAAGCGGTCATGGCGCCAATCCGGCAGAATTTCGAGCAGATCCGTCCACTGCTCGCGGACAAGGCCGACCTGCAGCAACTCGATGCCCTGCAAGCCTGGGCTGAAAGCAGTTTCGCCCGGCTCGAGCCACTGCTGGCCCGACGCAAGGCCGAAGGCTTCATNCGTGAATGCCATGGCGATATTCATCTGGGCAACGTCACCCTGCTCGACGGTCAGGTCGTGCTGTTCGACTGCATCGAATTCAACGAACCCTTCCGCCTGATCGACATCGCCTCGGACGCCGCCTTCCTCGCCATGGACCTGGAAGACCGCGGCCTCAAGCCTTTCTCCCGCCGTTTTGTCAGCGCCTGGCTGGAACGCACCGGCGACTACGCCGCGCTGGAATTGCTGAATTTCTACAAGGCCTACCGCGCCATGGTGCGCGGCAAAGTCAGCCTGTTCCGCCTCGGCCAGGAATCGGATGCGGTTCAGCGCGCCGTGATCCTGCGCCAATACCGCCGCTATGCCACCCTGGCGGAGAGCTACAGCGCCATCCCGTCGCGCTTGCTGGCCATCACCCACGGGGTTTCCGCCGTTGGCAAGAGCCACGTCGCCATGCGCCTGGTCGAAGCCCTGGGAGCCATTCGCCTGCGTTCGGATGTGGAGCGCAAGCGCCTGTTCGGCGAACAGCAAGGCACCGACAAAGGCCAATTAAGCGCCGGCATCTACAACCAGGACGCCAGTGCGGCCACCTACCAGCGCCTGCATCAACTGGCCGATGCCGCACTGCATGCCGGTTTCCCGGTGGTGATNGATGCCACCTACCTCAAGCAGGCGCAGCGCCAGGCGGCCTGCCAGATTGCCGAAGACACCGGCGTACCCTTCCTGATTCTCGATTGCCACGCCCCCGACGCCGTGATCGCCAGCTGGCTGGCACTGCGCCAGGACAGGGCTCAGGATCCCTCCGATGCCACCCTGGAAGTGATCAAGGCCCAGCAAGCCAGCCGCGAAGCACTCTCCCAGGACGAACTGGTCCTCAGCAAGCGGGTCGACACCCATGAAAGCGCCAGCCTGGACAGCCTGATCGCGCGAATTCGTCAGCATCTGCCAGGGCTGTAAGCGCCCCAGCCGCGGCGAGCAAAGCGCGCCGCGGCTTCTATACTGGCTGGGAACCCACAACGGACGTCCCGCACATGAGCCAGCCCGGTCAACTCGATAGCCCGCTCTATCACCTGCTGCACAATGAAGACATTGCCGGGTTCAACGCCCACAAGCCCAAGGACGCCGAGGTAGACCTCTGCAATGGAGACTTTCGCGGGCTCGACTTGCGTGCTATCGACGCCAGGCGCATCAATTTCAGCGGTGCCTATTTTCGCGGTAGCGATCTGCGCGGGCTCGATCTGCGCGAGGCACTCCTTGAAGGCGCCAGCCTGGCGCATGCGCAGATTTCCGGCGCCTACTTCCCCGCCGAACTGAGCGCCGACGAGATCCTCATGTCGGTTAATTTCGGCACGCGCCTGCGCTACCGCACGCGATAATCATGAGCGAAATTGCCCAACTGTTCGGCGCCCATGCCGGTGCCTACGCCAGTTTCCGCCCACACTACCCGGCCGCCCTGTTCGACTGGCTGGCCAGCCACTGCGCCGAACGGCAACGCGCCCTGGACATCGCCTGCGGTAATGGCCAGGCCAGCGTGCCCTTGCGTCGGCACTTCGCCCAGGTGCTGGCCTGCGACGCCAGCATCGAGCAACTGCGGGCCGCAGAAACGCCTGCCGGCATCGCCCTGTTCGCCGCCAACGCCGAAGCGCAACCCCTGATTGGCGCCAGCCTCGATTTGATCGTGGTCGCCCAGGCCTTGCACTGGTTTGCCACCCCGGCTTTCTTCGCCGAAGTCACTCGACTGCTCAAGCCCGGTGGCCTTTTCGGCGCCTGGTGTTACGGCTTGATGCGCATAAACGACCNCACGGATGAACTGATCGACGACTTCTACCGGGGCACGCTGCAGGGCTATTGGCCGCCGGGGCGCGCCAGTGTCGACAGTGGCTACCGTGATATCCAGATGCCCTTCCCGCGCCTCGAACCGCCGGCGTTTGCCATCGAGGCGCACTGGAGTTTTACCCAGCTGACCGGCTATCTGCGTACCTGGTCGGCCGTGCAGTACTGGGAGCGCCAACAAGGCCGCGATCCGGTCAGCGAACTGGAACCTGCGCTACTCCGGGCCTGGGGCAATATCAAACAGCCACGTCTTGTCCGCTGGCCACTACACTTGCTGGTAGGCATCGCGCACTGAGGGTTGGTTCAACTGCTCGCAAACAGCGCAAGGAGGCTGGATGAATGACGAATTGCAACACTTGAAGAACCTTGGCAAAACGTCCGCACAGTGGTTGCATGCCGTCGGCATTCACAGCGCCAACGACCTGCGCCGGCTGGGGGCGGTCGATGCCTACCGTGCCGTACGTGCGCGGGGTTTTCGCGCCTCCAAGGTCTTGCTCTACGCCATCGAGGGCGCGTTGCTCGATGTGCACTGGAGCGAGTTACCGCCCGCCCACAAAGCCGAATTGAATGGCCAGCTCGATGCTTGCCCCGNGNACAACAAGAGCTAGATCACAACCTCTACGCACAACGATTTACCTGTGACTTGTCAGCACTTATTGTCTCAGGGANGTTCGTGCGCTTTAGCCAGACTAGCCAGTTCAAGGAATTACGCTCATGTATCTACTCGGGGAGCAACCGGCTTACGCCGACCAACTGATCAACCGACTGCAAAGCATCCCCACCCAGTTACTGGAAGGCCTGACCCCCTGCGGAGCCGCCCTGCATTTGCCGCGAGCCGAGGATCTGGCTCAAGAGCTGCCAGAGAACCAGCTGTTCATTATCGAGAATGGCTTGCTGCACGCCCTGGTCGACGAACGGCCGCTGTTCTACCTGCAGGAAGGTGATCTGGTCGGCCTGCGCCAGGGCATCGATCTGCCCAGCTGCCGCTACAGCAGCGAAGAGCCACTCAGCCTGATCCCCTATTCACGCAGTGAAGTGTTCAAGCACATCTATGTCAGCGAGCCGCGCCAGGAGCTGTTCATCCAGTACCTGATCGGCCACACCGCCCTGCTCTCCGACGCCTTGGCGCGCCTCAAACAACCGGATATCCGCCCCGCAACCGGCTTCCAGCACTTCGCCGCCGGTGAAGAACTGATCCACCAAGGGGATGCCGCCGATCATGTGTTCATCATCATCGAAGGCCATGCCACAGCCTATGTCGACGGCCACAGAGTCGGTGACGTGCAGAAAGACGAGATCTTCGGCGCCATGGCCGTGTTCACCCGCGAGAAGCGCAGCGCCACCGTACTGGCCAGCGAACCTTGCACGGTGATGGTGATCCCCAAGGAGCAGTTCCTCAGCCTGATGCAGAGCAACCCGCGCATTGCCCACAGCCTGATCGAGAGCATGGCGCGACGGATCGACCTACTGAACAAGGAAGTGACCCAGTTGCGCCTGCCTGCCACCGCCTGACAGCCAGTCGTGCGCCGCACTCGCAAACCCGGCCATGTGCCGGGTTTGCTGTTTATATCCTGACCCTGGCGACGCACTGGGATAACTTTGACGAAAACGGTTGACTTGCAAATGATAATCGATATTATTAGCAACAGCCGGTCGCGAGATCGGNGGGTAAGCTCAAGAGACCTTCAGTCGGCCTCTTCAGATTATCTCCTCATCAGGCTAATCACGGTTTTGACCCGGCTCTTGCCGGGTCTTTTTTTGCCCGCAGCTTGCGCTGCCCCTCAGCCCAGCAACCCGCCGTTGAACTCATCTCAGTATTCGAGCTTGGCGTAGAGCGTCTTGCGCGACGCCTCGCGCGCCTGCTTGAGGGTGTGGATGCCGCGCTCGGCCAGCAAGGGGATCAACTTGAGGAACACCTCGCCCGTGACCATGGCATCGCCCAGCGCGGTATGCCGGCCGACCACATGCACCCCGAGGCGCGCGGCGATCTGCTCCAGGCGATGTTCGTCGGCGGCATGCCCCGGATGCACCAGGGCCGACAGCAGCAGGGTATCGAGCACCGGCTGAATAAAGCGGATACCGGTCTGCGCCTCCTTGAGTTGCAGGAAGCGCATGTCGAAGGCGGCGTTGTGGGCCACCAGCACCGTATCCTCGGCAAAGCGCTGGAACAACGGCAGCACCTCGCCAATGCTCGGCTGCCCCGCCAGCATCTGCGCCGAAAGGCCGTGTACCTGTTGCGATTCGCGCGGGATTGGCCGGTGCGGGTCGATCAGTTGCTCGAAGCATTCCTGCATCAGCAGACGGGCGTTGACGATGCGCACCGCGCCGATCGAGATGATTTCGTCGCCCTCGGAGGGGGCCAGCCCTGTGGTTTCAGTGTCGAATACGGTGTAGGCCAATTCGCGCAACGGCAGTTCGTCGAGTTCCGGGGTCTGCCCCGCCTGGCTGAACAGGTCGAAGTCGTAATACACCGGTCGTCCCTGAACCCTGGCGGGTAGCGGCGCCTGTGCTTCCGCCTGGCTCACCGGCAACTGCAGATACAGGCGATTGTCACCGGCGAGCGCGTCGGCCTGGCACCAGAGTTCGCCGCCGTGCCGCTCCAGCACCTCCTTGAGGGTGGAGGCCGCCGCATCCTCTTCGGCAACCGGACTGCACGGGCGCTGCTCCCACTCATGCAACTGTTGCGGGTCGAGCGCCGCCCCGCTCCAGCGCAGGGCCAGGCGCACGAAGCGGCCTTCGACGGCCAGCTCGAAGGTCACCTCGCGAATACCCAGCGTGGCGGCC
>C687J35021_10002127_pt1 | contig 14205 bp, 28 predicted proteins | sample RifCSPhighO2_12_FD_35021 | JGI IMG/M metagenome (IMG submission 35021)
CTGGCCGCCGAGCCGAGTGTAACGGCGCCGTTGCGCGGGCCGGTCGAACAGGTCGTCGGTCAAGATCGCGGCGGTTGTCGATCCGACCCAGTGTTTCGGCGGGCGCGTTGCCGCCGCCAACTTTGCCCCCGCCTGCACCGAGCCCCGAAGCCAGCCCGTTGCCAGCATAACCAAAGCCATGACGAAGTCGTCATGCGAGCCGCCTTGTGCCTCCAAGCGGCCCGTTTCGGTTTCGACGAACGACAACAATTCGTGATGAGTTAGTTCATCGTGAATGATGAAATTAGTCGCCAGCAGCTCGCGCAGGCGGCCAACCGCGAGCGGCTTGGTTTTCGCGGTTGTGGCGTACCCCCAATCCATAATCCCGCGTTCGGGCCGCGTCACGTCAATGGATTGCCGCTTGAAGATCGCTTCCGGCGGATAGTTGCCCTTTAGCGCGGCCAGCGTCGTCAGGCCGTGATTGTTGCTTTCGACGACGACAAGCGCCGTGTTGAAGCGCTTGCCGATCGGCGGTAAAACCCGCTTGCCCAGCACGTCGGGCGGAGTGCGGAGACTGTGCCAACGAAACACCTGTTCGCCGGTTTCCACACACCCAACCTGAATCACGCTGGCATCGTTTTCGGCTCCAGCGCCGACATCGACGCCGATGATGTACGTGGAGTCCGCGCGGGGGTGGCCATCAAGCGCACCCTCGCCGCCGCCTGGAACGTAGCGCTCTTTCCAACTGATCGTTGGCTGATAGTCGATCCGCTCGAAAACCGTGCCGCCGCTGGTTTGGAAGCACTCGTCCAACGTCATTGGGAATTCTTGCTTAAACCAACGCAAGTCGTTATTAAAGTTGTCAAGCTGTAGCCGGCGCCACGCAAGCTGTTCAGCGGTCAAGCCGAAGTCGCGCAGCAAGCGGGGCTCGTCGAAATCCTCGCGCAGGTTGGTGAGCAGTTCGACACGCTGGACGGGATGCAGCGGCAGGGCGTATTCGCTCGCTTCATGCCACGGAAGAAAATGTAGCGCCCACGAGCTTTCGCCCCGGGCGGCCCGGTGACACCGAGATTCAAAGTCGTTGCCGGTTCCGTGGCCGGTTGACTCAAGGCAAACCTCGCCCAGGGGCGGCGCCGGAATTGAGCCAAGCGCGCCCTTCAGGAGCTCCTCGGGGTTCGGCCACCAAGCGTACTCGGAACAATGCAAGTCCGTTATCGTGTCCCCGCGCCCGAACGCGCGCTCGCCAGCGGTGCCGATGTAGAACCAACTGTTGGTTTTGTTGAAGATGATCTCGGCCTGAGTCAGCCGTGCCGTGTCGGCCTCGATTTTGACGCTGGCCCGGGGGCCTCGCAACGAGTTGATTATCATGTGCGCCGTGGCAAGCAGGCGCTTGGTGGCTTCCTCTTTGTGGCTAATCAACACGCTTCGCTGGTTTTGCAGTGTTAGGCTCTTGGCGACTTTTCGAGCGATCATGTAAGTCGAAACGCCAAGTTGGCGGGATTTCGGAACCAGATCGCGGCCAGTTAGGGTTGCGTCGAGCAGAGCTTGAGCAGCGTTGAGCTCAAACGGAACCATTTCGCGCTTCTTGTTGAGCACACAGAACATCCCCTCAATGATCGGCCGCCACGGCGAACTGATGAGGTTGCTCACTATGGCCCCCAAAACACCGTCGCGGTCGTGCCCACGCCAGTCAGTGTCACGTTCAGCGACGTGTTAACCTTCAATGCGGCCGGAAAGCTGAACACCTGAGTGTTCGAGCCGGCCGGGACTTTCAGGGTCGGCACGATTTGCGTCGTGTCGTCTTTGATGGCAAGCTGCGCATCGACGGCGGCGGCGGCAGTTACGATTGCGCCGTGAACGCGGCAGGACGAGTCGTTGACCTCCTCGGCCGCGCCCGGCGTCATAACGTAATACGAACTGGTAACGATTGGGTGCATTTGTTTGCTCCTATCCGCGAAGTGAGGTCGCGGTGACATCCAGTCGCCGCGCGACGGCCTGCTCAGAGAACGAAATCATTATTCCAACGCCAGCGGCACTTGCGCCGCCCGTCACGGTGAACGTTTTGTCGGTGATTGCCGGCGGGGCACCGGCGAGAATCGCGTAATTCCACACCAGCCCGGCATCGTCGCCAGCGGCGGAATCGGGCTCGCCGATTTCGGCCCAAGTTTCGGCGTCGCCCGCCAGTGCCGTCACGCTTGTCCAGTCGTCGGCCTTGTGGCCGATAACGAGCAGCAGTTCGGTGATTGCGAACCCAGCCGGCGCCGTGATTGGCCCGATGTTGGCGCCGCTAGCGTTGTCGGTTTTCGTGCCCAGCGTTGCAACGATTGGGGTTTTCGTCGCGTCGGTCGGCCGGATGGCGACAACCTGCGCGATCACGTCGCCGTTGACGACCCCCGCCGTCCACGAGATTGTCGGCCCGGCGTCGCCGGCGCCAGTTTGTAGCGCGGTGAACATCGCCAGGGTGTTGATGCCGCTTGTGGCGTGGGCAACATGAAAGTTCTTGTCCCAGCCAATCGACGCCGTAAACGCCATCGCCCCGCGCCCGGCGACAATGGCGACGAGCAGGTCGCCCTGGGCCACGCCAGCCGGCAGCGCGGGCACAATTGTGCCGGTCACGCCGCCTGCGCTACTTTCGGCGACTCCGGCCGCGACAAAGCTCAATGCCATCGAGTGTCACTCCGCCGACGGTTCCACAACAATCGTGGGTTGGTCGGGCTTGGTTAAGTTGATGTTTATGTCGATTTTGGCGGCGGCCAAAATCTCGCGGGCAATGGCCGTCGCGTCGGCGGTGTTGCCCTCGCTCGCCAAGCCGCCCCGATTACCGAGATACTTCAATACCGCCTCCGCCGCCCGGAGTTGGGTGTTCGCGGCCGGGCTGGCCAGGTGCTGTTTGAGAACGGCGGCCGCTTGGTAAAGCAACCCCCCGAGCCACAAATCCATTGACGCGCGTTGCAGCGCCATGTACTGCCGGCCGGCCTCGCTGTGAACGATTGTGTAAAGAGTCGCTGGCGCCAGTTCGACAAACCGCGCCGCCTCTTTTATCGTTGTCCCGAACAAGACTAGATCGAGGCCCCGGGCCGCCGTCTCCGTTATGTGGGTTGCCTCGGTCGGCCGGGCCGCCGGCGGGATCTCGGTTAGATCCGGCAGGATGGGGGTCGATTGGAGCGGCTCGTCTGGTTCGGTGAGCTCGACCATCTTGGAGTTGCTCATTCAGGCGCCTGAGCTCATCGGAAAGAACCATTTTGCTTGACACGCATTGTACCCCGGGTTATGTTACAAGTGCGGAACTATTACTTGTGTTTCAAGTTGCCGCTCGAAAGGTCGGTCACGAGCGTTGTCCCGCGCCCAAACCAATAAATGAGCCGCGCCCAAAAGTTGTCGTCGGTGTGGCTCTTGGTTAGGGTTGCAAGTCGAGCACCCAGTCGGCTCATTATCGTCAGAGCCGCGAGAACCTGCAAGACATCGTAAATTATTCCACCCGATGTGGTGGGGGGGGCCTGCTGGAAAACCTGCACCAGCAGGTTAACAAAGGGGAGCCATTCCATTGATGTATACCTTGGTAGGTGGAGTTACGGTGGTGCCAGCGTATGAAGGCACCGGTGAAGCGGTGGTTTGCGGAAGAGATCCGGGTGGCGGGCCGTTCCACGGCTGGATGTTCCAAGACAGAAACACAGCCTCTATCCGTGCTATGCGCTCTTCAAGCGCGGCGATCCGAGCGAGAAGGTCGTTATTTCCCATAAAACCACGCCCTCTGTCCAAGGAGTTCGTCGTGATCGAAGTGGAGCTTTTCGGCGCCCATGCCAAAGCCCCAGAAACCTACGAACAGACACGCCTTAATCCACGCAAATCGAGGCTCGCCGCCGGGGGCGACGGGATAAGCATCGAACGCCGTGCCGCGTGAATGCGGCCCCGGGCCGTCGGGTTTGGCCGCTTCGATTGGGTGCTCAGGGCACCGATACGCTGACGCAATTCGGATTTTGTTGCCGTACCGCGCTCGCGCGCGTTGGAGCAGGTCGAGCGCTTCGGGATTGACAATTAAGCGATTACAGTGCTTGCAGGCGAGTTCCGCCGGCGAAAAACTAGGCCAGCGGCTGCGCCATTCCTGGGATTCGGCTTCCTCGAAGCGCTGGAATTCCAAGCTATTCGTCATTTTGGCCCGGCCCAAGGTCGAGCTCGCTCGGGGGGAGCTTGTTGAGTTTCCGGTCAGGGAGCCAATAAATCTCAACCACCGCGCCCACTGGAATGAACAAATCGGACTGAAAAGACGGCTCGTCATTTTTAAAATCCGCTACGGAGCCAACAACCAAGATGCCTTCAGAGAGCATTACTCCCCACCCGAGGGTGTAAATAATTCCAGCTTGATTGGTCAAATCTTCCAGCCGGCGCCACGCATTCATTTCGTGGCCGGCGGTGTCGTTCCAAATGACCAGGACTGGCTTCATGTGTACCTCGACATGAGAGTAGAAAGTCCGATTGTCTGGAAGTCGAACTCCCCGGTTTGTGTAATGGTTAGACGAACAATTCCGCGCCACCAGTCTTTCAAGCGACTCTCAATATAGGGGGGGTCGTATTCGGGCTCAAAAAAACATCCGACATTTAGGCAATAAATGGTTTTGTTGCTGCCAGTGCGGGCCGCTCTCCCCAAATCCAGCAAATGCGTGTGCCCAAAGACAATCGAGGCCGCCGATTGAAGCGCCACCTTTTGGGCAATGCTGACCGTGAAGCCACTTGCGCTGACCGGGCCGACCTTGTTGAACGGAATGTGCGTGAACCCGACGCCATTGAGCCACAAGTAATCGCCATAGCGAGTGTACGTGTTAAACCACGGTGAAAATTCATAGATCAAACTATACGTGCCCGCCATTTGGGCGTCGTCCTCCCACCACCGAATGATTCGGTGCTCGTGATTGCCTGCGATGAAGTGAATGCGGGGCGTGAACTGTTTATCGTGATTTTTGGCGCGGCGCCGGTTGTACGCGGTTATCGGCGCAGTCAGGGCCGTCAGCGCCGCCTTGCCGACTGCCACATCAGCCCCTATCCGCGTTCCCTCCAACCGCAGTCCGCCCTTTTTGTCGTAAGAACTCAGCGACTCCATGCTGACAAAGTCGCCCATCAGCACGACGTCGTCGGGCCGAGTTTCGAGGAGGTAATTTCCCAGCGCCCGGAACCGGCCGAGCGACTGGCCCGGCGTGATGTGCGCGTCTCCCACCACCACGACTTGTCGATCTTCCATTCACCTCGCTCCTCAGTTATTAATAGTCTAACACGTTTTGTAGCTAATGCCAAGCGGCACTTGCGCCGTCGGCATGTTCTAGCCGCCCCGAGCTCGCTCGGCCAGTCGCTCCGGCCCGCTTGTCGGAGGCGCGGAGAGTTGGGGAAGAGGGGGTGTGCCCTGTCCGGACAGAACCTTTTTCGGCGCCTGCCGCGAGGGACGTCCGACGCTAAAGCGACCCCCCGGCCCCCCCTCTTCAGACTTCCTCTTCTCTTCTTTTCCTTTTTCCCTTTTCCTTTTTCCCTTTTCCTTTTTCCCTTTTCCTTTTTCCTCTTCTTCAGACTTCTTCAGACTTTCCTGAACTTTTTTCTTCTTCTCTTCTTCTCTTCCTGTTCCTCGTTCGTCAGGAAACCGGTGTGTTGCTTACACGTGGCAAAACCGACACAAGAACACAACAGAATAGCTCCACGCGGATGGGGGATAGACGGCCCAAGCGGTTGATTCGATGGACGATTGTCATTGTGGCACACGGTTTGCAGTACCGAGGGACAGCAAATGAGCAGCAGCGCCGACCCGGCGGGCAACGGCTGGGGAAATGGAGAGGGAGGGAAGAAGATGGAAGAAACCCCGCGCGTGATCCGCGTCCTGTGCGAGTCGGGCCTTGGCGAGGAGGCCGAGGGCACCGTCCCAGCAGATACCGACCTGACCGATCGTTTCACCCTCACGCTCGACGACGGATCGCGGGTGCGCGTGTGCGGCTGGGCGGGGTATGTGGAGGTGATCGCCTGAGCCCTGCGGCTCCGCGAGCGCGTCTCGTGGGGCCTACTGGACGCAGGACGCTACCCGGAGCAAACCCGGAATGAGGGAGAGACCATGAGCACGTTCAGCACATTCACCACGGGCACCGGTTTCGGAGTCTGTGGGTTGGGAAGCGCCCTCAACGCCCGCGACTGCAAGGTTTTGAGGGGGCACTATTATCGGGATACCGGAGTCTGGATTTTTCCGCTCCAATATGAGCCCGCAGTGCGCGAATACCTCCGGGCGCTGGGTCATTGTGAACAAGCAAAGTGCAAAGCGGAGATCATATGATTACAGTCACGCAAGTCGAATTTCAGCGCGGGTTCCACGTCCGCAACGGGCAAGTGTCGATTGGGCCGGTCGGGCTGCCGGAGATCGTGCTGTCCCGGGCGGCCTTCCGGGACATTCACAGCGCAGCGCGGTACTACTACCGGCGATACCGCCTGGCGCCGTTGCGGCTGTGGTATCGGCGCGAAAACGGAACGCTAATGATTTCCGCATGGCTCCCAACTGGCAACGGGCATGAATGGAAACGGAAGCAAATCGAGGTGAACGGGGCGGGCGAAAAGAGCGAGAACACTTAACCATCGGGTTAAGTGTTGCGCCCGGACAAGCGGGGTGCTAGAATGACAAAAAAGATCAACAACACCAAGGGTTGGCGATTGCTCCCTGCGGGTTGCGGAGAGCAAATCAACCGGGAAGGGGTGCAGACGGCAACGGTGGCGTATTTAGCCAATGGGGGCAAAATTGACGTCTTTCCGCCAATGCCGACGCCTCCTCGGCTTGGCGCGGACTTCAGCGTGGTTGGTGATGGGATAATGGCGTTGCTGTTCGCAGGCAAAACACCGAGCGGAGAAAAGACATGGTGAAATACACGCTGTACACGGAAGATCGGGCCAACCTGGCCGAGCTGACAAGCGAGGTTGTGGACAGTTTTTCAATCCAGCGCATGGACGGATGCTGGCACTGGCAGAAAGAACGCTCTGCCGCGATAGTAGTTTTGTATAAGGACGGGATGGATGAAATGGATCAAATGCGCCGGTTGGCGCGGAGAATCAAGGACGAAAACAATCAAGACGCAGTCCTGATAACAAAAGAACTGATTGTCGAATCTTGCATTGTGGGAGAAAGCGAATGACCGACGACAACTTTCCGCCCGTTGACGGGCGCGGGAATTTCACGCTGTTTATTTGGCCCGAATTTACGGGCGCCGATACGATGTGGGTTGTTGCGGGTCGGGCAACGGACTCCGGCCGAGTACACGGACTGGCGTCCACTCGTCGCTTTGCCACCCCAGCGCGGGCCTATGCCGCGTTGCAGCAAATCCTGAGGACATATGAACGACTTTCTTGACAGGATCGTGGATTATGAAGCGGGTGATCTTTCGGAGGAGGAGGCCATCGCCCTGTTTCAGGAGCTGGTTGACTCGGGGCTGGCCTGGAGCCTGCAAGGCTCTTACGGCCGCACGGCAAAAAACCTAATCGAGGCGGGGCTGATAACCCTGCCGTGAGGAGAGCGTGGCGAATCCGCAAGGACGGGGTGGCGGACGTTTAGGACGGTACCTAAACTTAACAGACGGGACGGCAAAATCGCCCCCCTTCACGGAGTCTAACATGGACGACACAACACGGCCAGTGATTTACACAAGCACGGAGGACTTTCTAGTTCGGTTCCTCCACCAAATCGGCCCCTTTGTTTCGGCCATAACGACGGTGCCGGGGCACGATGTGCAAGCCATCGAAGAGGAACTGCGCGACGCGGTCAACCCAGCGCGGGATGATCCCGACCCGTGTATTCAGCTTGCGGTTGCATTGGTAGACACACTCCGTTTTTTCATCGGCGCACATAACGTCGCGCCGCTCGATCAGAAGCCAAACTAGCGAGGGAATAAAATGATCGCGTGGCGGGTTCAAAACGCGGCCGGTCGGGGGCCGTACAGCGTTCTCAGGGGCAATGCGACGTGGCAAACGGGCTGTCCTCATTCTGGCTGCGATTGCCACCCCAATCCCACCCAAGAGCTGGGGGTGGACTGGTACATTCTTACTTACGGAACGCCTAAAGGGCGGCTCCTCTGTGGGTTCCTGTCCAAAAAACAAGCCCTTGCATGGTTTGCGCCGATAGAGCTGGAAAGGTTGGCGCAGTTCGGCTTCGCTCTGAAAAAAGTTCGCGTGACTGGAATCTTTGCGGGCAACCGACAGTCAAAACAAGTGGTGTTTTATCGTCGAGGGTCGTAAGAACGGTGAACATTGTCGGGACTGTATAGCGTGTACCAGTTAACTATGATTAATTCATTTTTATTATCAATTACTTAAGAGTATACTACCCATTAGACTATTACTATACTAGTACTCTGTGCACGATGATAGTCTAATGCCAGTATACTACGCTTTCCTTTATCACACCAACGGACTAAGGCCATGTAGTATACTGGCCCGCATGTATGGGCCAGGGTGGTGTGTAAATAACGCACAGTGTTTTTCTTTCATTCAAAACAGGTGAACAAAATGCTTATCAAGTTTCCCCACCCCACCGAACCGACAATGTATCTTTTGTTGGGGGATGAACAAGCTATCAGCGAAGTCCTGTGGGAACTGCAACAGGCCGACGCTGTACCAACCGACTTACAAATCCAACCGCTCATCACATTCGCCGGGGTGCTTTGGCTTGTCAAACTGCCGGATTAAATATAGCTAATCGAGCTCAACAACGCTCGCGGGGGTTGCCAAAAATGGACATGTTCATCGAGACGTACTGCGCCAGCTTTTCGACGTTTTCCCAACAGCAACCGTCCGTTCGGGTTCGCGGCACTTGCGGGGTGGGCCAATTGTCTATCGCGGACGGCAGCACTTTGAAGCAACGCACCAGCATTCTGATGGTTGGGTAGCCGGAACGCGCGACGACCCGGTTTTTTATTCGGATTCCTGCGGCTGCGAACCCTTCAATCAATCCGTGCCGGGCTTTCATCCGCATTATAATCGAATGGGCCTTGAGGGGGAAGTGATATGAAAATAATCACAATCGCACAAATCCACCGCTGGCGGCCGTGTGACATGGGGCCAGGTGGAAAATACAGCCGGGACGGGCTCAAGGCACTGTTTGGGGGGCGGCGAAGCATCACGCCGTTGGAGGCGCTGGACTTGCCCATCCCAGTCGCTGACCGGTTTTGGCTGCTGTTCCGGCCGGAGATAATCTCGAAGCGCGATCTACACTTGCTGGCCTGCGATTTCGCGGAGCACGTCCAGCCGGAGCGCGCTGACCCGCGCAGCCTGGCGGCCATCGAGACCAAGCGGCGCTGGGTTGACGGCGCTGCAACGGATGAGGAGTTGGGCGACGCAAGGGTCACCATATTGGGCGCCGCATGGGCCGCCAAAAGGGGCACCTCCGCCATGGCTGCCGCACAAGCCACCGCTTGGGACGCCCGGGACGCAGCCCGGGACACCGCCACCATAGGGTACATCGATGAGAAGTGGCAGGTCGAGCGGGTGCGGGAAGTGCTACGCAAGACAACCTGAGCCCACCGGCCCCACCTCACAAGGGGCGGGGCCTACTGGACGCAGGACAGGACGCCCCCGGCGGACACTGGGGACATCACAAGAGGTTACAAAATGGGTGACAGGGCGATGGTAAAAATCAAGGACAACGAAGGCGGGGTGTACTTGTATACCCACTGGCGCGGAAGCGAACTGGCGGACGTTGTCCAGACCGCACTGGCGCGCAAGATTCGCTGGGATGATTCGGAGTATCTGGCGCGAATCGTGTTCGACGCAATGACCGTCGGGCATCAGGGCGAGGAAACCGGGTACGGGATCGCCAGCAGCCCGCATTCCGACCTGGAGCATCCGCTGATCGTGCTGAACACGCCAGACGGGCGGGTATATCTCCATCCGGTATCTACCGGTAAGCCCGATGAAACCACCATCATCGGCGAGTGCACTATGGAGGACGCCTGTAATGGGCGACTGACTGCGCTGTACCAAGAGGAGAACTGAGCCCACCGGCTCCGGCTGTTGTTGATTAAGTCCTTTCGGGAAGCCTTGTCGGCTCGCTTTTGCGGCGCCGACGGGGCCGTCCCCACTCCGGCGCCCAAAGGCCCGCCGTTACGGCCCTCCGATGCAGCAAGTAAACATACGGTTTACTAATCCCCAAATCTTGCGCAATCGCTCGCCAATCCCATTCCTCCGTCGCGGCCATATGAACAAGCAGCCTGCTCAACAGCCCGCTTTCGGCCCCCGCGAATTGCCACCGACCAGCAACAAGCTTCGCGGAGAAGTTCTTTGGCGCCGCTTGCAAGAATCGAGCCTTTCGGAAAATAACGTCGAACGCCGCCAAATAAATCGGCTCGGCCAGTTGGCGGGCCAATTGAATTGTCAGATCGCAAATCGCCTCCCGGGCCGAACTGCCGCGCTGACTGCCCGATTTGTTATCGTGGTGAACGAGCAAAACCGAAATACCCAATTGGCGCAGCTCGGCTTGCCACTGGTTTATCTCACGCTGGCCCGTCGCCGAATCTTCATCGTATCGCGCCGAGGTCAGGGCAGTCAGGTTGTCCAGTATTACCAGGCCGATTTTGGGCCGAATCGCAAGGAGCCATGTCGTCAATTCGGCCCGCTGATCGGGTTGGCTCAGGTCGATCAATTTATCTTGACTAACTTTCAGTTCCATGTTAGCTAACAAGTGAATCTCGGCCCGCCGACCCCGCTCGGTGCTCGCCAATCGGCGCTTAAGCTCATCCAGGGGCAGTTCGCCATCAATGATCGCCACGCCACGCGGCGGGCCGCAAAGCCACCCTGGCAAGGGCGCCGTCGCCAATTCACTCTGGCCCGTTGCGACGGCCAAAGCGATCTCGTGCGCCAAGATCGTCTTGCCCGCGCCGGGCGGGGCATGAAGCAACGTCACGGTCGGGTGAAGAATCGGGCCGATTAGTCGTTCTAGGGGAACCGTCGCGCGAGCCGCCAGTTCCGCCAGGGTCATCGCGGCGGCGGCAATCGAGGGAGCTTCATCGGTCGCACTTGAAGAATCGACAACGTGCAGAGCGCTTGGCATAATGGGCTCGGTAAGGGTTTCCTGCTTCCACAATTATAGCACCATCGCGCCGCGCTGACCAGCGGTCGATTTTTCTTGCGTGTCGGTTGAATTGCGAGTAGGGTAAAACTAACTGCTAATCGGAGGGCCGAAACAATGAAGAACGCAAAACGAGAGATAGTACTTTGGAGCTGCAATCCAGACGAGGACGGACTTGAATTCAGAACGCGGGCTGAGGCAGTGGAATCTGCGATGAAGGAAAGGGGAGCTGCCGATTTAACCCCAATCCCGCTCTATGGATATGCTCGCATGGAGGTTGAGGTTCCTCCGTTTCTGGATGAACGAGTCCTGGAAGAAGTCCTAGACGAGTTTGACTCGTTATACGCCGGCGATGAAGGATCTGAGAGCACGCCTGCAATGCAGGCCGCAGTCGAGGCTTTCTTGGAAATCGTGCGAAAGGAATACGTACCGTGGGCGTGCGAGTTGGTTCATACCGAAAAGGTTTCGGTTGAGCAGGCTATGAAGATGTNGCAAGGGGGGTAAAGAATGATCCCAGCCGATCTAGCTGCGATTCGGGCGCATTTTGCTGATTTTCGCATCCGCCGCCGGGCGGGAAAAAATCCAACCTGGAAGGACGTGAACGACTGTGTCTCCGTTCTTTCCGATCTGTTGCACGCCATCAGCCAGAGCAAAGACACATCCGCCGCTGCAAAGGCGGCCCGGATCGTCATTTGGGAGACAAGATGAACACGCTTAGCGTTCCGCAATGTCAGCTCTGCGGCCAACCGATGGTTTGGAGTCTTGCCTTGCGAGGGAACGAGTATGTTTGTGTTCCCTGCGGCGTCGGTGTGCCGGTGTTTAACGACCTCCCGACGGTGGTGGTGGGGGAGGATGCACATGATGCCCTCCGCGCGAAATACGCGCAAGATTTACACGCGGTGACGGTGGTGCGGCACTGCGAAGGAAAGTGCGCTGGGGCGGTAAACGGCACTGGGTGTGCATATGGGCTCTGCCCAATTCCGACCGACTTCAAGTACCAATACTTTGGGAACGGCCCGAGCGCCCCCGGATCAAAACCCCCAGGAGCTCGACTGTGCGGGTGCCGGTTCGACCCCGGCCACGGCCACCGCGTCTGGCAATGCACTTATCACCTACTGGATGAGTTCGCGGTCGAGGTGGCCGCGCGCTTTGAATCTGCGCGTCAGGCTTCGGCGTTCGGCCTGGGGCCGTCGTTTTTACCCCAAAAAGCGCTTCGAGCTGTGTGGGTAGCGGTGCACCTGGCGCGAATGAAATTCCATAAGGCAGAGGAAAATCATGCTTGACTTGGATCTGACCGCAATGACGGCAGAGCGAGACTACTGGAAGGCTGCCGCTCTGCATTTGCGCCCAAGTGGGATGCACTATGGCGATTGTGGAATCCATTATCGCAAGTGCCGAGTCTGCATGCAGATCGCCGACCGGCTGGAAGGTAAACCCCCGTCCTCGGATCGCCGGCGCCAGACGGATCGCCGCTCATCGCCGCCGGTTCATCGTTAACGCCTTGCTTTCTGGCGGTTCTGATGATAACCTAATATTTAGAACCGGGGGCTGTTTCGGCGCAGGCTTCCTCATCCCCACTCCGAGGCCAAATGCTGAATCACCTTGCAACCCTGTTTAGCTGGCTCGCCCTGGTTCCCGTTCTTTTTGGCGCCGGCGTTCTTATCATCATTATCATTGCGCTGTCGGAGTAGCGCCCATCGCCGTCGCAGTCGTTCCATGGAGGAACCATGAATAATCCCTCGAATCAACCCTACGATACCTACGCCGAAATTTTCGAGGCGCTTGATGAAAACGCCGTTCTGCTCAAGCGACTTCAGCGCGACGTGGAGTGCGAGGATATGCCTTACCCTCAAATCCTCTCCATTCTCGACGATGTCACCACCGCCGACAGCGACATCCTGCGCCTGCTAGAAATCCGCATGGATGAGCTCGACGCTCAACAAAGGATTGGCAATGTCAGCTCCAACTGACCTTTTCGACGACACCGCGCTGTCTGATTTTCGACTCCGGGGGCCGAGGTTTTTCTACTTTCGCCACGAACGCGGCTGGGTCTCGCCCGCATCGGCAAAAGCGGCCGATTGGGGAACGGCCTGGCATGACGCAACGGCGACGTTCGTCAAGGTTTTCGGCTGGCCGGCGGAAACAATCGCCGCCTACGCGGACGAACTGACCTGGGCAGCTTGGGGAGCATTCGTCGAAACCTGGGACGCCCTCTACCCAGCCGAACCGGTTGCAGCTCACATCCGCGACCCCGAATTGGAGCTCGCGGCGTGGGACAAATCGCCCCTACTCGCCAAACCAATGCTGCGGGAATACATCATTCAACGGGCCGAGCGGTTCAGCCAGCTAACGTCCGTCGGAGTCGAGGTGCCGTTCGTCGTTCCGCTCTTCCCAACCGACAGCACCATCGGCTATACCGGTCTGATCGACCGGCAGGTTTTGGTTGATAACACCGAACCGGCCGTAATTGACGTGAAAACGACGGGTAATTACAATTACTCGACACAAGCTGGAATCCGCCCGAGTTGGTTTAAGCAATTCGCCGTCGGATCGCAGTTGCGCGGGTACATCTACGCTACTCGCCTGCTAACAAACGACGACACAATCCGTCGAGCTTACATCGACGCCTCGCTCCGGCACCGAAACAAATCCGTCGCACGGCCGGACGTGCACGTCTTTCATCCCCTACTGTTCAACGACGCCCAAATCACCGAGTGGCTGGCCGACGCGCAGCAGGCAGTCGCCGACGTACTTGAAAATCGGCGCCGCCAGGCCGCCGGCATTTACGCCTGGCCCCGCGCCTGCGGCGGCCACTGCATGACCTACGGCGATTGCCCGTATTTCGACCTGTGCTCCTCGGGCCAAGATCCGGCAACCCTCGACATGCCCACGAACCTTGTCGAACGCCGTTGGGCGCCGATAAAACTGCCGCCGGCGGGCAAATGAAGATTTATCGGATCAACCCGCTGTTCGTCGAAATTGCCGATTTCGACGTGGCCGAGCCCCCAGATGGCGAACAAACGTTCGCGACTTGGCGCGAGGCGTACACCGCGCTGTTAACGCAGCTCACTCGGCGAGAGCGCTATGCCGCGCTCCGACTTGCCGCCGCAAAGCGGCTCCGGCCGCCGCTGGACATGAAGCCCAGCTCCGAGCCG
>C687J35021_10002129_pt1 | contig 14203 bp, 14 predicted proteins | sample RifCSPhighO2_12_FD_35021 | JGI IMG/M metagenome (IMG submission 35021)
AGCGGTGGAAAATATAGTAAAGTTAAGCATAATATCACTAAGAAAATCCACAGGAAGCAAAGAAAATCGGCTATATGAAAAACCTAACCCCCTATGATTAAAGAAATGGAGGTAAATAAAATAATACAAGGCGATTGCTTAGAAGTAATGAAAGATATACCTGATAAGAGTATTGATATGATTTTGACTGACCCACCATATTTTTTACCAGCAACTCATTATCAAACAAGAAAAGTGTTTAGCCGTAATTTTTCTGATTTGGGTATTTTGGAGCATTTTATAAAAGATTTTTTTTCTGAAGTCAAAAGGGTTATCAAAGATGATGGGGTTATTTATGTTTTTTGTGATGGTCAAAGCTACCCACTTTTTTATTACCATCTTTATCATTTTTGCAGAAGTGTTCGTCCTTTGATTTGGGATAAAAAAATTAGTATAAATGGATATTCTTGGAGACATCAGCACGAGATTATTATTTTTGCTCAAATGCCAAAAGAAAGACCAGTCCCGACTGGTGATGGTGATATTTTAAGGTATTCAGCTGTAAAAATTGATGAAAGAAAACACCCAGCAGAAAAACCGATTGAATTATTGGAACAATTTATAAAAAAATCTAGTAAAGAAAATGACACGATACTTGACCCTTTTGCGGGTAGTGGCACAACAGGTGTAGCTTGTAAAATGCTCGGCAGAAATTATATCTTAATAGAAAAAGAACCCGAATATGTGAAGATATGTGAGGATAGAATTAAATTCATAAGCAACCCCCTATTCTAGCTTTACTCTTTTAGAAGTGATAGAATATAGGGAGTTGTTTTTTGAAAAGGGTAGTGAGGGCTAAGTCCGACATCGGGGCGACGCAGATAGTCGGTGCATTAACGCCTATGTAAAAAGTGCCTACTCAAATGCATTAGAGAATGGCGACCACTACCCTTTTCAGTAAATAACCCCAGCGTGGGGAACTATGTTATATACCTATTAGTAATATACTTTATGTAGTGGTGAAAGATATTTTTTAGCTAGCATAAACTTTCACAAGAGTCGTGCAAACTAAATTTTTAATTAGTTACGACCCTACTAGATTACTAGACCCCTTCGGATTTTTCACCTATGCCTTATCCTCGTTTGCAATAGGATTATTCGGCAACACTACATAAAATATACTATTTTAAATTTCCCGAGTCTCTATTTCTTGTTAGGCAAGCCATAGAAACTAATACTTACATTTTAGCATATTCCTAAAGATTGTCAATCAACTCATTCACTTCTTCGGGAGTCCATTTTTTAGGGGTATTCTTTAAGTATAAAAGTTTCCTATAAAGTTTTATGCCGTTCTTTTCTATGAAATTAACTGTCCATTTTTGCTTGGCTTCAGCACTTCCAAAATAGTTACAAGATCGGCACTGGGGAGTAAAATTTCTTTTATCATACCAAAGTTCATTTCCGCCATAGTCTTTTTTTCTTTCGGAATTTTCTATGAAATGACCACAATCGCATTCTGACCATAAAAAGGTTTTACCACAAGAGGGGCATATAACATATCCTTGATGGTCGGCTGAACCTTCTCTTATCTTCCGAGAGAACATAGACCAGAGTTTAGTTTTTTGTTTTATCATTTTTGTATTTTAAACTTAAATATGAAACTATGCAAATATTATACAAAACTAGGCAAAAATATAGCAATCTATGCATATATTTGTGATTATAGCAAAAAAGTAGGCAACCCTGCACGAATTGCCTACTGTCCCCTAGATGTTACACCTTGTCGGGACGAAAATCTTTGCTCGTCTATTCCGAGCCGTCAAGAAACCTGATCACTCTCCTTCTTGGGAGGAATCCCCTTGAGTTGTTTTCCACAGTGAAGACAGGTAGTCCGCCATTTGGGTGTTTCTAAATGGCAAAAAGGACATGGGATTGTCGGCATAACTATCCTTTCTGGTTTGGGATGCGAAAGAACACAAAAGCATTGATATGGAAGCAGTAATAAACAAAATAGAGAAGTCCACAATGTTTACACCGCACAATTGAACTTCCCGCCAGAGAGCATTTACACATGACGTTGCCACCCTAAGGGAATTTTATCCACATCAAGGTCGGGAGAAACTGGCGGGGGCGCTGTCTGCACTCCACCATCAAAGATGATGGGTGGGGGGACACGATGCCGACACGCAAACAGCGACCCCCATAAAAACAAAAAAGAAACAACAAACAAGAACTTAACCAATTTCTTCATCTCTCACCTCCAATCGTCAAAGTTTTAACGCAACTCTGACAGATGTGAATGTCTGGCTTGTCCATAGAAGAATAGTCCATCTCATAGACGCGTGAGCAACATTGACACACCTCCAGAGATAAAACTACCCGAAGAACATTCTCTTTGAGACATTCTAATTCCCAAGTGTCTATGAGCATACTATCTCCCTTCAAAAAACTTTTCAATTTAATTATACGCTTAATTAAAAATTGCAACAGCACAAAACAAAAGCCACCTTATATCGGTAGCTTTTGGCGGTCTATGAAACTCTTTTGGTTTAGTAAAGAGAAAGGAAACCGCAAATCTATTATATACTAATTATATTCTTGTGATGGCGTTATTTTGAAATAAACAGCAAGCAATCCTAATATCCCATCAACGAAAGGTAACAAACTTACTGGAATTAAATCGTGTATTCCCGACACTCCATTCACTACAAACAATACAATCAATGTCCAAACAGTGCGACTTGTAAAAATCTGTTTTATTTTATTCATTATCCTATTATTCTCGTTAAATTTATAATCGTAAAAATCTTCTAATTCTTCCCACCGACCATTATAATTTTGGGAATTCCATGTCGTCATAAATTATTTAAGACCGCTCTAGTTTTAACTCCAACTATGCCATCTCCGACAAGATTGTGTGATAATTGAAATCTTGTAACCGCGCCTTTTGTAATCTTTCCAAAAATTCCATCTACTGGTCCTACATAATAAAGCGCCTTTTGAAGTTCTTTAACTTCATCACCCCTTGAACCAAATTTCATATTTTGGGTAAATTTATATTTAGGTAAATCAAAATAGAAAAGTGGGTCAATAGCCCCATTATATCCATTACTGGGTTCGGCATTATACCAGATCCAATCTAGCTCTCCTCTCATTATTGGTTTCAAACCAAAGTGTAAATGCGCGCCAGTAGAACGCCCAGTATTATCAGCTAGAGCAATTAAATCTCCTGTCTTGACTGTCTGTCCTCCAGTTACTTTTATGGTGCCTTTTTTAAGATGCCAATAAATGGTCTTGAAGTAGGCAGGTTCTAATGCTCCAGTTTTAGTATTGTAATAATCAAATTTTTCTTCCGTTCTTATTACTACTCCAAGACCTCCCGCTCCGTCATAGCCAGTAAAAGTTATTCTGCCATCATGGGTCGCATAGACTTCGGTGCTATCAAGAGCAAAAAAATCTATTCCGTTATGTCCAAGTAATCCTAATTCTTTGTAAAAGTTATTGAAATTAGCGCCAAATGATTGATTGATACTCCAATGCTTTAATGGTTTTTCTAAATGTAGTTTCATATATTTATTAGTATATTATTGTATTATTTTTTCTGCAATACTTCGTCTAATTTTTTTTCAATAGAAATAAGTTGTTTCTGCACTTCCTGATAATGATTATTTTCTCTTTCTTCAATTACTTGTATTTTAGAGTTGGCAAAACCCCAACTTGTAAAAACAGAAGCAATGATTGTGGCTCCCGCAAGTATGGCTGTTGTTAGTATTGAAATTTGACCTTTGTTTTTCATTTTATTTTTTGCTGGACTTGCCAAAATTACTCTTTTTTGGTATAGTTGGGGATATGTCAGCTAAAACCAATTTTTGGTCTGTTTTAATAATACTTGGTATTTCTTTATTGTTTTTCCCAAATCTACTTGTTGTGTTTTTTATGGTTGTTTGGGCTGGTGTTGGCGTTTGGATCTTATTCTCGTAAAACTTAATCCCTTTATATAAATCAAGAGTTCTTTTAGACACCTTGTCTATTGGAAACTTTATGTTATTTTCTTTTGCTAGAGTAAGAGCATCGTGTAATGCACTAGCAGATTTTAGATGATATCCTGCTAAATCATTATAGTTTGCGCTTTCAATTTTATCTAATATATTTTTTTGTATACTTTCTTGTTTGCTTGCTAGATTTTCAGCTACTTGTGTTGTGCTTGCTTTTAACGCAGAAGTTTTTACCCTACTAGACGGCAACCTAGTTTCAGTTGGTAGTTTACTTGATAAAACACTTGCTTTCTTAAATGAACGAAATCCAGCGATATTTCTCATTTTACTTAAAATACCTCTAAACAAACCCGTACCAACTGTTCTTGCCATATATGCTGGGTTTCCCGTTAATATAGATATACCCAAATCTAAACCAGCATCAGTCGCAATGTCACCGAAATTTATTCCTTTATTCGCTTTTTTTGCAATAACAACTAACATTCTTTTTAGTTCCTGATTGTTTGCGTATGCTTCCGCATATCCTCTTCTGTCAACAACACTATTTAATTTAGTTCGTAAAACTTCCGCTACATCATCAGCAAGTTTTCCTGTTGCGGTATCATCAATCGTTCCTCTTTGATATTTTTTACCATATTTTATATTCACATCTTGCACCCAGTCGTGTAATGCCACAGGATCATTTTTAGCACTTTGAATTTGTTTAATCATCTGTTTCCCTGTTGCTTTTTGAACCTTACCATTTTCTATTTCACTAAAAATCTTTGTTTCTATGTCAGTAGTGTCAATCTTAATTCCTTTTTCTTTTGCTTTTTCTACCGCAGTTCTTGCATTACTAGCAATTTTTCTATCCATTTCCAACACACCTGATAATAATTCATTCGGAGTGCTTTTTTGTAAATTAAATGTTTTTTTAATGTTTGAACCAAGAGGAGCTTTCATATCGGGAATTTTTATTTTACTTGATTCTTTTTGCAGTAATTCTAACCCTTTCCTTGCTCTAAAAGCACTATCATTAATTTTTTGAATATCCCCAGTAGTTCCTTTGAATATATTTCTGATACTATCGTCTAATCTATCAGTCAAAGAAGATGGAGTGAATCTATTTATAATTTTTGAACCTGCCCGAAACGCAAGCGGAGTGACTACACCAGCACCAAGTCCGAATAACCCACCAACAGCACCACTTTTTAATACATCGCCAGCCGTGGCATCTGATCCTTTTTCTATCAATGGTTGACTTGCGCCAAATACAGTTCCAGCTTTTACACCTTCTATAGCTGTCTTTTTTATAGTTTCTTTTAGTCCTTGTTTTGCAAATGTAGTTCCAGCTTTTACTGCACCACCAGCACCTACACCCCATGCGGCTGTTTCGAACCCTCGCCCAATATCTTTCACGACATCAGACCCGCTTTTAGGCACGGGTGCAACGAACCCACCCAATTTTTCCTTGCTAAATTTGTCAAGTGTTTCTTGTGAAACACCCCCAAGAGCCGCAATAGCTTGGAATGGTCGGGCAACGATCGTAGCGGGAGCAGAGACGAGACTTTTCACGAATCCACCAAATCCGCCACCTTTTTTGGGTAATGTTTCTTGTGAAACATCCCCTTGTTTTATTTGTTGATAGTATCCTGCTACTTTTTTAGCATATTCGGGTGTGTTGAATTTTACTCCGTATTTATTCATCCCAACATTGTCTTCCAAATATGCCTGTGGTCTGCCTTCACCGGCATTCCACATGCTTGCTATTTCACCCACATTTTTTGCCTTACCGCTTGTTATCCAGTCATTTATTTGTCTAACCGCTACCTCGTTTTGTTGTAATCTATTCGCTTGCTGTAATGGCACATTGATACCATATTTTTTAGAGTAAGCGTTCCAAGTTGGCTCTGTGAATTGATATGCTCCAAATTCTCCACTTTTACCAGGAATAGCATAATCCCCTCCGCTCTCATGCTGGCGGATTGCTTTAGCGATGTTTATTGCTCTTGGGTCAATTGTTGTTGCCATAATTTTAGAAATCAAAAATTCCACCATCGCCAGTTTCACTAGCTGATGTTTCCCCATATTGATTAACTGCTTTTTCCCACCTACTTAAACTTTCATCTATTAGTTTTAATTGTTTTATAATCATATCAGGACTTTGTGTCATCTCTAATGCTCCGAGAGATGAAGCAAGCCATGCACCTTCTCTATCAGAAACTTGTCCTAATGCACCACCAGTTGAAGATGCATTACGCATTGCAGTTAAAGCTGCAGGAATTATATTGCCTTTTAAATAGTCAAGTTGAGCTTTGTAGTTTCTAAAATCATCACCTCGCAAAGCATCTGGCCATGGAACTGCCGCAGTTTTGCCGAATATGCCAGGATTTCTATTTGCTATTTCACTTAATCCTTTAACGGCTTGTCTACCATTTACTGCTATCTGCGCTAGATATGGAGATGTTTCGGGAGTAATTTGTTGTCCAGTTATTGCTTGAGCTACTGCGCCTCTGTATTCTTCAGGTATATTTTCTAGTTTAGTTTTTCCACTTAACACAGCATCGGCATAAGCATCTGCGTTAGGGTCAGCGCCCGGAGTGTATGCTCCAGTTTCTGCGCCACCGAATCCACCGCCTACTGCAATTATATTGCCTTCATCATCATATCTGACTTGGTCCTTACCTAGTGTAAATCCTCCAGTTCTTTTTGCCTCCGCCGCCTCTCTTTCATAAGCTACCTCCTTATCCGCCCTATCTAGTGCAAATTTACTAGCTTCCAAACTTGCCGTTCTAGCGGCTTGCAATCTAGCAAGTTTTGCTTCAAGGGGTTGCGCCATATCAAGAGCTCTCCTTTCAATTGATGAAAGTTGCCCCGTAATAAATTCCATCGGAATGGCTTGGTCTTTGGTGGCGCTAAATCCTTTACGCACTGATTCTATTAACCTGTCAAGGTCTCCTTGAGTTGAAAGTTCATCGGGGCTTATTTTCAGGTCGTCTTGAACGGCCTTTTCTGCGATTTCTACGGCTTTTTGGGCTTCAGGCGGTATATTAGGCGTTACTGGGCTAGAATCGCCACCTGGGGCACCCTGGCCTGCTCTCGTTTCAAATTCGTTTGCTATGTCTGAAGCTGACCTCCCTTGGTCGGAAAGAGAATAAGTTTTACCCGTTTTATCCATTCCCCAGCCGTATTGAGAAAGAAAATCGTGTTTTTGTCTTACAAGTTCTGGTTGTTTAACGGGGTCTATTATTTCAGGAATACCCGCATCATTGAATAGTTTAATTAGTTCCGCTTGCTGAACTTTATATGCTTCCCTATATGCATTATCCGTTGAAAAATTGTTTGTCGGGGAATTAACTTGAGGAATAGTTGTTGAGGGCGTAGAACCGCCTCCACGAGATCTTATGGAACCCCTACCTGGACTTCTAAGGTAATTTTGATATGCTTCGTCATTCCTACTAATAAGTTGACCATTCGGTCCCCGAACCATATCCGCCGTTCTCGCTTGTTGTCCATCCGGTGTTCTTCGCCACTCTTCATATGACAAACCGCCACCAGTAGGGGTGATACTTGGCACGGTGGGAGTTGGTTGTCTTGGACCTATAAAAGGCATTGGACCTATAGTTGGTGCTGCTGGTGTTGGAGTCGCGAAAGAAGGAATGCTCGGAGTAACCGTCTTTTTAGGCGGATTGAATATCTTTGAAAAATTTGATTTTAATGTTTGAAATGGGTTCATAGTTTAATAGTTAAATTAGGATTTATCATAAAATCATCATCCCCCTCATCTACGACCATAGAGAGGTCATTAAAGCCATATGATATGAATAAATCGGATACCCCTTCGTCTAATAATACTTTGAATCCGTTTGCCCTTTCGTCTTTTTCTTTTGACCAGTAACGATATGCTCCGTAGATTTCAGGCAAATCTTGGAATGCTTCGGGGAGCAAGCCCATTTGTCCTATGGTGTATGTCGCCGCCGCGCCAGTAGTGAGCGATCTTCCGCCATATGGGCGGTCAAGATAGAGGATTGTGGCGCTTTCAACCGCCGCGATGCGATACCATTCACCATCGCCCGAAGAAGCGGCTGTGTTAGAGTGGGTAACCCTTAACCATCTTCCGACCATTGGAGTTGTCCATACTGTGCTGTCACCAGTTACCTTTACGCTCCCATTAGTAATTATATCAACCGTGCCAGTGGTGTAGTCAGCCACATTCAAATCAGGCACTCTTATTTTAGTATTTAGCTCAATGATATTTCCGCTTGTTGCCGGACGCGGCCAGAGAGCGAACTTGCCGTCTCGGACAAACCATTTTGTGGGAATATCTGAAGTGTAATCCGTGTAATGCAATTTATCCCATTCTTTTTTGCTTGGCGAAGGGTCGGGAGTATAAAGGGTGTCGCTGACATCAACCGAAACGCTTTCCACTAAATCTACATCGTAAGGCAAAAGCTGAAACTCGTCTTTGACTTCCACTGTGTGCGTTCCAGCGCCAGTGTCGGTTATATCAACGGCAGTCCCGGCAAAAGCATTGGCAAGAGAAGTGGCAACCTTGAATGTTGTCGCGCTTTGAAAAATGAGATAGTAGTCGGTATCTACTGAAAGCCCCGCAGGCAAAGTGTCGGTGGTTGTAAATCGCACTTTAGTCCCAGTGAAGGTCATAATCGTATCTGTAGCGGCGCAGATGTCTGTTGTCGCCGCCGTGAAAACAGAGTCAGGGTCGTATGTCGTCATTGTTCGCGGACGATGTAAAAATGGCCAGTCAGCTTTGGCTAGTATTTTTCGGTGGAAATCGTTTTGCCACTCGTCACCCTGAGTGAGATTTGCGGATGAAGTGTTTTTGGTATCCACCCCGTAGGTATTTCTCAATTGTGTAAAAGATTTTGCCATATATTTATGCGTGTTTATTTATAAATTCTATTGCTTCTTCTTTGGTACTGGCAGAATGTTGCGCAGTATCCTTTTTCTTTCCACTCCCTTTAGAAATTCTTATATAAATTTCTGTTGTTTCTTTTTTTTTCATATATTTATTATACTACTATTATTATTTTTCTAAATTTTTTACTTTAATTTCTAACGCTTCAATTTCCTCCACCAGAAATTTTAATAACTTGCTTATTTCCGCTTCATTCATATTCTTGATTATAGCATCTGTGTCTTTATTATTTAGTTGTAGATATTTTTCTTTTACCATTAAATTATTTTAAATTGTTATGCGGACACTTTTTATAAAAACCCATTGCCATATTACAGTTATGACATAGAACTCTATATCCCTCAGGAAATCCTTGATTTATTAACCATCTAAAAAAGTCAGCTCCTTTTCTTCCAGGAATTTGTCTTTCTTTTCTACCCCCGCCGTTTATATGGTCTATGCATAGAAATTCATAATGATTTTCTTTACAACAAGCACATTCCATTTCACCTTGACTATAATATTTTAAGACAGTTAATCGGCAATCTTTTCGGTATTTCTTCATAGTGGTACGCCCTTTCGCACGAACATGTTCTATATTGTTATTTCTCCACTCTTTTTTATAGCCTTCGTTATAATCTTTGTTATTTTTATACCAATTAGTTAAATTACATCTTTTACTGCAAAACATCTGATTAGGGTGTCTAATATTATTTAGGTTAAATTCTTTTTTACATTCTTTACATTTTTTTTGTTTCATTGTATAATTCTACCACAAATTCGTTATATATAAAGCTGTGGCTGAAATCGCTATGCCGACTTTTCTGGTATTTGAACCTGCGGAAGTGGCTATCGCTCCCGCTGTGTCTGAAAGATAATATTGAGATGGTGTCAGACTGCTTAATCCTGTAATTATACCCGCAATGGAAACCTGAGCCACTGTATCTATCGCTTTAGTTTCTGTGGCAAATCCTATAAAATTTTGGTATCTGCCTGATATATCCGCTTCGGCTTTCCCAATATATCCACTTGGTAATATCTCATAAACAGTAAAAACTAAATCAACAGTTCCCTGTGTTTCCCAAGCGCTAGCGCTATTTAAGAAAAGTGTTGTTCCACTAGCATATCCAGCTCCTGTATTGTCTGTACGAATTGAATAATAATGTCCATCATCTGTGCTTCCTGTTCTTCTGCAAACAGCCCAATAAGTTCCACTGGTTAATTCTTCAGGAGATGAAAAAACAAAATCATAAGTATCGTTTGTCTGAACATCTACTTCTGCGGAAACAACAATGTCCGTTCCATCGGGTTCTCCTCCATTATCCGCCTGTAAAGCCACCACAACATTATCGGTGGGAGTGCCAGATTGAATTCCCATAATGATAGACACCTTGCCAATATAACGAGTATCGGATAAAACAAAACTTTGAGCTTGTTGTTTTGTGCCATTTCTGCCCATACTGACAAAACTATTATTCGTGGCATTTTGAGCAAGAGACACAATACCAGTTATTCCATCAGACACATATACAGCATTGCCCGCAGTTACAGCGTGTCCGCAAGTGAATTTTTGAGTAATAAGTAAATTAGAAGCCACATATTGAACTCCATCCCAATATGCTTCAGAACCACCTTCTACTCCGATTGAAAGTTTCGGTGTGCCTCCATCATTGCCTATATACCAGCCTGTGCCAGTTCTAAAAGCCGTCTGTCCTGAACGAATAAGTCCTGCGGTGTCTATGACGATTGAGCCAGCGTAAGTGATTGAGGTTGAGAGTTCGTTGGCGGTGATGGAGTTGGCGACAATGGAAGCGGCATCTATGTTTTGTCCACCTATTCCTCCGAAAACTTGAAAGGTTGCTTCGCCTGTGCCGTTTTCCGCTTTAGCAATCAGCACTTTCCCCGCTCCGACTGCGATTGCGGCAGTCGTAGTTGTTTGGTAAGCAGTGGTAGAAACTGCAGTGTTTAAATAAATATAAGTGGGAGCCGCCATATTTCCTGTATTGCCTCCGTCTATGAGATATGCAGTGCCGTCTGCCGAAGTGAAAGTTCCTGCACCCCAAGCGACTGTATCGGCATCGGTTACAGAAAATACGGATGTCTGCGTCCAGCCACGAGCGGCTACATTCAATGATTCAAGAGCGACGGCAACCAAAGCGCCAACTGTTCCGCCACTATGAGTAAAGCTCGCTGCTACAACCGCTCCTGCTTTAGTTACCCTGAAGTCTGCCGTTGCTCGGTTAGCAAAAGTGGCGCCCGCCCAAAAGCGGACATCATCGTCATCGGTTACATCGGCAGACATTCCAAAGGTATTGGCAACATCCCGAATATAATTTATGCCAATATCAAAACCGCCAACTCTGCCTCCGCTCGCGTCCAACATTCTAATTTGCGGAGAGTCGAAACTGTGGTCGTGCAAAGGGTCAACATGGTTCGTTTCAAGCCATTTTAACCGTTTCTCCAATGCTTTAATTTGCGCTAAAAGTTCATCCATATTAAAGTAATCTTATTTCTAATATCTCAAATGTGCCGTGAAATTCTATTTGTATATGTATGTTTTCAATATCAATCAAGCCGATGCCGTCGTTTTGGAATACTGTGGTAGAGCTGTCGGCTGTGAATGTGTCAATCGTGGTGAATGCGCTTGATGTATCGGTTCTGTAACTCACGCGAATCGACCCGCTTGTCGCTGGTTTTGCCGTAACTACTTCCAGTTTTGAATATGTGGCTTTTTCTGTTTTGGTGGCTACTCTATACCAACCAGACTGCGCTACCGCTTCAAAGTTCGCGTAGCGACTTGTGGTGTGTTCATCCGCCCCGCTTGCATATCCGATGTAGTAGAAATTACTGCTGACTTCAAAGGCGGTGGCATTGCCTGCCGTTAGTGGGATTTGGTCTATGACTAGCCGCCCGTCGGGATAGAGCATATACGCTCCGCTGTTTTCCGATGTTAAGACGCTTGCGCCAAAGATAAGGTTTCCATTGACTGCGTCTATGCCCCCCCAAGTTACGGGGTCTTCCTGCAGAGTGCCGCTATTATTCGCCACTTGGTCTGGGATTTTCTTAAAGTGTTTTACATAGCTTCCTTGAGTAACATAAATGTTTCCTCTACCACCGGCTAAAATATAAATAAGATTTCCGATATTTTTTAATCTTTTTACCCCTTTTTCTGGCACTTGGAGAGGCAAGTTAAAAGAATCGTCAAGCCGATTCCAAGGGTAGATTTTATTAAATATCCCGCCAGCGGCAAGTAGATTTACCCCAAGTTCTTCAAGGTGTTCCAAGACTTCATTCTGGATAGTATCTAGGGCTTGACTAGTCCATGTATAAGTTGCTCCCGTTGCTGGGACAAAAATTGTAAGCTCTTTAATGCTTCCAATGTATTTTCCATCGGTATAATAGATGATGTTATCTTGCCCCACGATAGCGTGGTGCCTGTTGTTAGTTGTGGCGGCCGTATTCATGGTCTGCCAGCCGCTCGTCCAAGACGGAGTTTCAAGATTTGATACTGCGGTTACTTCAATGACATCAATGAGCGCGTTTCTAAATACAAACAGGTAGGTTTTACTGGCATCTGAATTAAGAAAGGTTACGATGCCATTTCCATTGCCATTAGTTAAAGTATTGCCGTTAAGCAAGCGACACACAGATGTTCCGTCTTCGAGATACCAAACTCTGGCGTTAGAATCGTGAAAGAAACGAGTGCCGAGATTAGGTTCTTTTATGATGTGATTTATGGTGCCGGGATTTCTAGTAGTCAAAGTATGAGTTCCCGAACCCGCGTCTGTAATGTCTATGGCTGTCCCCGCGTCTGCGTTGGCGATTGTGGTGGCTAATTTGAATGTTCCCGATGCTTGGGTAACCCTTATGATAAAATAAGTTGTAGCCAGTGAAAGTCCTGCTGGAAGTGTGCCTGTAGTGGTTAGAACCACTGCCGTTCCCGTAGTGTTTGCGTTTCCCGTGAAACTTGCATCGGCGCAAACATCGGTTCCCTCATCTGCTGTAAAGTTTCCTGAATAAGCCGTCGGGAATAAAGAACTTAATCCATTTTTAGCTTTGACTGCTCCCGGGAATTCATCTAAATCCACCCGCTTCATCAAAGCGAAACCGTTATGCGGTGAATCGGCTATCGCTCCCTCAAATTGATTTATAACAAGTGGTTCTGTCATCTGTTTTTTATATTATTCCACTATAATAATCCTCCTTGCCGCCCCGCCCGGACACGCCGTAAAGCTCCACCCCGTATTTCCACCGCCGTCAGTGGAGTTTGCGCCAGCGGAAAATGTTGCGCCTCCCGCAGAGGGTATGTTCGTCAGATTGACATAATCCCAGCAAAAATTTCCCGTCGCGCTGGAAACAGTCGCCGAGCCCGCCGAAGCCGTAAAAGTGATGACATTCGCGCCGTTGCCTAGCCCCGCGCTTGCCGTAATAACTGTGGTGGCTGAACCAGGAAGCACGATACTCTTTATTCCGCCCGCTCCGATAGTCCAACTGCCAGTCCAAGTATTGGCTCCCGTGAAAGTTGTCGTTCCCGCCGAACCATCCGATGTAATGCTTAAATTATTGTATGTTAGCCCGCCGCCCGCGAAGGTCTTGGCAGAAGCGCTTACATCCGTCATTGAAATTGTTGAACCCGTAGAGTTCAAGGTAAAATTGGTGGCATTGGACGACCAGACCGCGCCTGTGCCAGTCAAAGTCCAAGCGCCTGTCCCCATTGTGATAGCGCGAGTAAATGCGGTTAAAACAGTAGAACTTACTATTGGGGCTGTTACACTAAAACCATTGGCGTTAAATGTCCCCATTTGGACATCAAGAAGTGTTGAAGCTCCTGTTATGGACAGAGCGTCGTTGAGGGTTAATGTTGAGCCAACTGAGTGAATAAACATAGTCCCTGAACCCAGAGACACCCCAGCGCTGGTGAGGGTAGCGGGACTTCTGTTTTGAAAAGAAAAGCCCAGGTTTCCCGTATTCCAAGTCATATCCGCTTTCAAAGTTACAGAACCAGTAACTATGGGCTGGGAAGTCGCTGTCCAAGTCAAAGCTGTGGTCCAGGTTGCCCCGCTCCAATCAATGTTATTTCCTATTCCAGTTACCATATCAGCTGTAACAGTTTGCGATGTTCCGAAAGCGAAATCAAAGAATACATCGTCCTGTGGCAGAGGCGTTCGGGTTGTCCAATTTGTCGCTCCGCCAGACCATAGCCCTCCCGCTCCTCCCGCCTTAATCCAGTGTTGATCTACTGGCGTGGTGAAGGTAATGCCAGAATTTCCCAAACGGTCGCCTGAACCTCCTGAAATAGCGGATAAATCAATTGGAGTGGCGGGAGCGCCCCCCG
>C687J35021_10002130_pt1 | contig 14203 bp, 24 predicted proteins | sample RifCSPhighO2_12_FD_35021 | JGI IMG/M metagenome (IMG submission 35021)
GATTCGCTGATACTGTTCTGCGTCTCACGGCCGCACACCGTTCTCAACTTATACTTCTCATTCAGATAAAGAACAAATCGCCCCACTGATTGAGACTTCGCCCCGCCCCGGCCACCCTTGATTATAAAATATCGGTATTTATTAAAAACATCTGCATCGCATATCGGCAGGAGCTTCTCGGGGATATCAAGAATTTTCGGCAGTATCAGGCGAGCCAATCAAAAACTCCGATATTCTGTTAATGGGTTGCTCCCCCACAAACTCTTTAACGATGGCAGGCATTTCAGTAACCTCAAGTGAACCTTTAATCTCTTGGGGGATGTCCTTTTTTGCTAACTCAAGGGCTATCTTTATCTTTTGAGTAGTCGTGAACTTATGAAAATTGTCATTTAGGTATGACCAACACTTCCCAACGAACAATTCCTTAATCGTTTGCTCCTTGGGATGAGCCTTTACCCGATTGTTCATATTCCTTGACCGCGCTGGTACCCTTGCTGGCTTTCTGACTCACATCCAGCTTCTAAACAACCAGCAAAAGCGTAGGAGGATAACATTAAAAAAATCAACAATAAACCCCCAACAATCCTCTTCATTTCTTCTTCGCTCTCGTCAACTGCAAGATTTCGTAAAGGATATTCGCCTCGACAGAATCCGATTCCTGGAATGTCCCATCCCGGCCCTTTACATAAACTTTCTTTCCAAACCGCGAAATGACCACAGCATCATGAATCATCGAAGCGTCAATTTTTGGTGTGATTGTTGCCATTTTGGTTTACTCCTTTGGTTTAATAATAATCCTTATTCATTCAAAAATCAAACCCTAAAGAAGAATGGGGAGCTTGCCTCGCCGGTGCTGCTCAATAAAATCCTTAGCCTCGGCTTCTTGCCCTGCAACCACATTCTCTTCGGCGAGTGCTAAATGTTGGTCGGCTTCTTCGTTGTTTCCTAACATTCGAAGACACGTTGCTATATTTATAAGCACCTTAAACTCTTTCGGAGAAATGAGTTTTGCCATAACCCAAAGGATTAAAGCCTCTTTGTAACTCTGCGTGTCCCATCTCTTCATGGCCCGGCAATGCCACGCCCACCAAGCATGGGGATCTTCGATAATCGCAAGCTCGGTGATAAAATATTCGTCCTTGTACTGGATGAGTGTGTAATAGGTTCTGGTAGCATAAAACGCGAGGAATGCTGCTACGATGGCCGGATGAAAAGCTATAATCTGCGCTAATGCGTACATCAGGAATACATTCGGCAACGAGCAAAATCTCTCTGCAATCTCCTGGTTTGCCCTATAAATGTTGCAGTAGGGGATAGTTGTTACCAGATATGCCACTAATGCCATAGCCAACGGTTGCCCCCAATGCGTACAAGCATAATAAATAATTGCGCTTATGCCACACAAGCCAATCCAGAAAAAACGATCCCAAATGCTATGCCAGCGCTTGGCCCAACTCCCGGCGAGAGATTGCAAGAAATTGTGATAAAACGTTATCCTGAACGGTATCAGGCAGAGCGTCAAATAAAATCCGAAGGTCTTTACTGCTACAGTGACCTTTGAGAAATCGTAACGTTTGTCGGCTGAAAAGGATTCGGTATTGCTTTTGAGATTAATCGAGGTCTTGAATTTTCTGCAATGCCACAACCAAAAGAAAGGAGCCATAATCAAAAGATTCCACTTGGTTGTTCCAATTAACCCCAAAATCCCATGAAAACCAATCGTCCACCATGAACAAAAAAAGAGAAGAACCGGGGATAGCATTGGCACGCATACAGCAAGCAATAAACTCAAAATGGGGAGCGCGTATCCTCTTCCGGCTGGCCACATTGTTCCCTGATTGTTGACTGGATTGGTCGCATATAGCAGAGCCGCCACAAATGATATCCACGAAGCCCCAAACGCAAAATAAATCGCAACGCAAATAGCCGTATGAATTAAAATAGTGTAAAGATGCTCAAATTCTTCTTTTTTGCAGACCACAACAAAGAATTTACCATTTGCGCGGACAAACTGAATGCTGTTCGCATAAAACTTCATCTGCCCGGTGCATTGTAACCAGAGCTTATGAAATCTGTTCTTAGCTACCGGCGGGTTTTTCCAAACCGTGAAATCATCTGATACGAACCGATACCTTAAAGTCTTAAAATAAAGCAAAAGATTAACTAATATTATGATTGCTATGTGATTGAACATACAAAGCGGCCCTTTCTAACGATCGAGGTTCGTCTCTGAATTTACTTATCCCGATATTACAATCCCAACATAAAAGTCCACGGATTGTATTTGTTTTATGGCAATGGTCTACATTCAGCCTTTTTCTTAATTTTGAGGTTTCCCTTTGACAGATTGCGCAACATCCATTCTGGGATTCCAAGAGAAAGTTATATTCTTTTGATGTAATCCCGTATTTTCGTTTTAAATGGTTTCCCCACGCCAGAGGAGACAATCTCTTCATATTCTCTTTAAACCACTTCCTTTTGTATTTATCAGCGACAGCTCTAAGTTCTTCTTTTGTGTGCTTTCGTCTTGGATGTCGCCTTTTTTGGTTGACCAATTCTCTGTTCTTACTGTAATAGGCATTGGATTCTTTCCTGTATTTTTCTTTATTTCCTTGATAGTATTCTTTTTTAGGCACAAAACACCCTACACAATCCAAGCTATTTTTTCAAACACAGCTTCCTCCAATTTTCTTCAATCAAAAGTTTAGGCCCCTTCAAAAGATACGTGAAATCTTCCCACCGTTTAATGTCTCGCACCTTGCGGATTAAGAACTCTGGGGAAGTGAAGACATCAAAAAATCGCGGTAAGTATTTGTGTCCCGGGCTTCTAGGGTCAGGAGCCGTGCGAGGAGGACTATAGACCGAAGCCTGCGCCGTTTTAAGATAGCCTTTCTTAAGGAGGAAGTGGCAAAGCTCAATGGTTCTTTTTTCATCTTTTTCCGTCTCCCACGGATATCCTGTCATAAATGTACCATGTGGCTCCAAACCTGCGTCAGACATGCTTTTCATAATTGGGATTATGTCTTCCGATTTTTGAGACTTATCCAGGCGGTCTAAAGTCTCTTGATTCGCGGATTCTATGCCGACAAGGATGAAGCGAAACCCTGCATTTGCCATCATCTTGTAATCAAGCTTGACCGGCTTCATGTTGCAACCAATCACAATCTTTTTCTTTCTGTTCTGCATCTTCTCGCAGAACTCCTCAAGCCATGCCCCCACAGGGAAAGTCCCCGAATCATCAAAGACTTCACGATAGCCCTGCGCTATCAAATCATCAATCTCCTCCATCACATGATTCACCGATCTCACCCCGCGCTTCTCACCACCCTCAAGCTTGGCCGTGTCAATGCAGAACGTACACTTGCCGTACCAGCAGAGGTTCGACGCCATCATGTGCGTGGCGGGGTGGAGCTTGTAATTACCGTAGGACTGCCAGCGTGGATTCTTCGCATCCGTGAAGATGCGGTCAGGATAAGGGAGTTGCTCGAAAGGAATGTCTATTTGGAAATCATCATTTATGATTTTATCTACATTCCATTTATCAAACTTAAGAATCTCATTTGGAATATAACAATAATAAGGGTCACCATGTTCTCTGTCATATTCAGTGTGACAGACGGTTTGGTCCCAAACCACATCATGCCCTTGGTTGCTCAAATGCGTGGCGTACATAGCCAAGTGCGCTGGGTACACCCAGACCATTTTTTCATATTGTCTTTGTTGGTTTGCTGGACTAAGAGGGAATAGGTATCTCATCTACAAAATATCCACACAATGCCCATAATAACGATTCCAGGAATAAGAATATCCAAGACAAACAAGAACGGATAGCGCGTCATCATGTATCCTATAGCAAATTCAGCCGTGTAATAACCACCCAACTCCTTAGCTTTTGCCGTTATTTCTTTGTCTTTCATCATTGTAAAAATCATCGCATTAAATCCTCCATGATAGCCCAAAGGTTAAACTGCTTTTTCCATTCCGGATAATCTACCTTAAACTTTCGGGTGTCGCTGATATACCAGATGTGGTCTCCCTTTCTCGGCTCATCAACATATTCCCAATCCTTTATTTTGAGCATATTTAGAGCTTCCAAAACTGAAACATTTGAAGCCCTTCCACCGCCCATATTATACACCGCCCCGGGCTTGGGGTCTCTCACGAAACAATCAATAGCCCTGACAAGATCGGACGCATGGAGCTGGTCTCGTACCTGCTTTCCCTTGTACCCGTAAACCTTATACGGCTTATTTGTCTTTTTGCATTTAGCCATGTAAGACAAAAACCCATGAAGCTCTGCCCCTGAATGTCTGGCCCCGGTAATGCAACCACATCTAAAGATTCCAGTTTTTAGACCGAAATATCGGGCGTATTCTTGAGCGTACAAATCTCCAGCGAGCTTTGAGACTCCGAAAGGTGAATGCATGCATTGGTCGATCGGGATTGCTTCGCTAATTCCCTCTTTGAAAATGCTGGGCTCGTATCGGGTTTCTAATTCCTCCAGGCCTAAGTCGTTAGGCCAATCCCCGTAAACCTTATTCGTCGAAAGATAAACAAAAACGGCCTCGGGGCAATGCTTCCTAGTCATTTCCAAAAGCATCAGCGTCGAATATGCGTTGATACCGAAATCAAGCAAAGGGTTTGTAGCAGACCAATCGTGTGAAGGTTGCGCCGCGCAATGAATAATCGCATCGGGCTTTTCTGCCTCGATAATCGGCTCTATCTTGGAAATATCAATTCCGTGATGAATATAATTGCTATGGTCTATACGGTTTTTTATGACAGAACCTTCGGGGCCAAAGAAATGCTTTCGCATATTATTGTCAACCCCGATAACTTGGCAGGCATTGTTTAAATAATACTTCACGGCTTCTGAACCAATGAGGCCCAAACTCCCGGTAATCAAAATCTTCAAGGTTTTCTCCTTAAAAAGCCGACGAGCCAATTAACGGCGTACGTCCAGATCGTTGTGACCCATGCCACCGCCGCCATCCCAACGAAGGCCCCTTTGTGCCGCGCATACGTCCCGAATTGCTTCCAGAGAGGCTTAAAAATCCCTCGGCGATTGTGATAAACCAGAATATCAGGATGATAAAAAATCCCGCCTGTGATGTTCAGCCCGAAGCGGTCATCTTCCCCGGTCAAATATGGGTCAAACTGCGTGGCAACCTCTCTTTTAACAATCAAATTAAACGTGGGATGCCAAGGCACAATTCTCGGGGTCTTCGGAGTCACCCGGTAAGGACAAAATACCCACTTATGTACCTGATCCGCTATCTGTTCTTCCCAAGGAGCATCGGGCGGCAAGACGCCAGGCCCACACACCGCCGGATAGCATTCTAGCCAATACAGGGCGTTTTTCAACCAATCAGCAGAAGGATAAGCATCAGAATCGATAAAGGCAAAGACATCGCCTTTGGCTCGTTGCATGGCCCAATTCCGTTTACTTGCCGGCAACCCTGGGCAAGTTGAGTCAGGGACAATGATGATTTCGGGATTGCCCGGAAGCTTTGAACAGCAATCAATACAGCGATTTGCGTAAGCATCTATTTCTTTCGTGGGAATAATAATCGAAACTTTAACCATAGGCTCTCCCCAAATATTTTAAAAATTCTGCTGATTGGCAACTGCCTTCTGATTNCGCACTCAATGGGAACCTCTACTATCCGAAATCCCTTCTTTTGAAGTCTAGCGATTATTTCCGCATCAAAAATAAATCCGTTTGATTCCCAAGACCAATCCAAAGCCTCTAATGCCTCGCGCCTAAACAATTTTATGCCTGTCTGCGTATCAACCTGAACCCCGAAAAGAAACCGAAACCAAATCCGTGTCACATGAGTCATTATCTTGCGCCTCAAAGGGGCGTAAGTTATCCGCTTACTGCCTACAACAACATCAAAATCCTCAAGAAAAGGCAAGAGCCTCAAAAGCATCCTTGCCGGGATATCACCATCACCATCTATAAAAGCTATTTGATCGCCCTTGGCCTCCGCTAATGCCTCTTTAAGCGCCCAGCCTTTACCTTTGCTTTGGCTATCGCACGAAACTATGATTTCACCCACGGGCAGATTGGCTTCGACTTCCTCACGGATAAACGCCTCAATGTTGAACTCGTTATGATTCGGTAGGATTATAGACAGCACCCACAAACTCCTTTATTAAATTCCGTTGTTTTTCCTGAACCCCTAAAATGTCAAAGCCGGAAGCCAGTGCATACGCCTGCAAAAATTCGCTTGACATAAAAGGAAATTCGTTCTCACAAAGGATTGCAAACTCTTTCCAGTCTTTTATCTCCCGGCCAGTCGAACCGTAAACGATTCTCTTGATTTTGGAGGATTTTCCGCTAACCGGAATATTCTTCCAGATAACGGCCTCATACATGAACGGAAAGAGCGTGGCCCGAAACGTGGCGCACGCCAGCCATAACTTTTCCCATAACGAAGTTTTGATTTTGCAATCCTTCATTGTCCGCGCTGAAAAGCACGTTCTCATGATGGGTTTGTAGGGATGAGCTTCCCCGTCATAAATCACGGTGTATTCCTCTGAAATAAGCTCCGCGCCTTCTGACACCGCTTTATAGGTTTGATAGGTCTTGCCGGAATCGGGAAATCCGACGATCAGAGTATTGTCCACACAGGAAGCGTGCATTAATATTTTATTTTCTTTAACAAGCTTGAGCAGCTCTATCTGACGTAAGAGAATGTCATGATTAATCCAGCCCTTGAGAATAAAGGGTAATTGCAGAAACATCGGGGTGACTTCGCATTGCGTTAATCCGTGGCTGATTCCAATTTGCACCGGGAAGGGCCAAGGGCTGTCATGATAAAGAGCATCAATCTGCCCATCGTATAAAAACGCTCCAACCTTCCGACAGAATGTTTTATTGATATTGATTTTTTCGACAACCCGAAAGCCCATCTGCCACCCCTTTCAAGAAATGAAAGATTAATTGAAACTTTTTACGCCACAAAAGCGAAGCTGTATAAAAACAAACAAATACAGGAAGGAAAACAACAACATACACGCAATAGGATAAAGCATCAAGATGCTTTCTCTGATAAAGCTGGCGATTCCTGCCCATAAAATACGCATTGAGTGGCCTCCTAAAGTCTGGGATGTGTGAATAGGTTTGTGATTTGTGAAAACAAACTGCGGCGGGACACATCATCACTTTGTAACCCAAGGTCTTGATACGTTTGCAAAGGTCTGCCTCGTCTAAGTCAATGGGGAAGTTTTTTTCATCGAATCCATTAAGCTCATAAAAGGTTTCACAGTGAACCATGAACGCATTGGCAACTTCGTCAACTTCATAGGGAGATTTTGAGAGAGTCGGCCAGTAAGCATTTGTGTTGACTCCGCTTGTGAATCCTGTAAGATAATTCCTTTTAGACCCACCGTCTGCAACATTATTCTTTCTATCATCATAACACGCCACAAGCCCAACCACACCAACTTTTAATAGTTTTGCCACTCTAACAGCTTCTTCGATTGCCCCAGGCATCAGGTAATTATCATCATCGATGAAGAGCAAATACTCGCCGTGCGCCAACTTTGCGCCTTTGTTCCTCTTCGCCGCAAGTAGCAAATTTTCATCACCAACAACGATTGGCTCATATCCTTCCGGGATCGTGGAAAGGAGCCGCGCCAACATATCCTCCCGGCCCAGCATGGTAGGGATGATTACGCTCACTTTAACCATTTGAACCTCTTGCCAATAAAATATCCGAGCCACACCAGCACATAAACATAAAATTTAATGTTCAGAAATCTCCACCTCCCATGCCTCCAATGAAACCGCAGGAAGTTTTTAATTCGGCCAAAGCCTTCAAAGCGCTCGTTGAAATGTCCTCCTTTGCCCAGAAGGTGGTAAAGATAAGCTTTCGGACTATAAAGAAGTCGATAGCCCAGCTTCTTAATCTTAAACTCAACATCCGTATCGAACCACTCCGCAACGCCGTCGAATTTAGTATCAAATCCTCCCACTTTTCGGATAAGCTCCGTCCTCATTGCCCAATTCGTACCCTCAAGGTGGTCAGGCTCAAAATTAAAATCCAAAACGCCCCCGTCATTCCCAAATTCTTCTTGAAAATTTGAATCATACGATACGCACCCACATTTTCTTATCCCGCCAGGATTGAATGCGTTGTCATAGAGCCACCGCAAAAACCAATGCGGATTTTCAGCCCATCGGATGCTGTCCCGGTTTTGGCGAAGTTCTTTAGGGACGAAAGTAGGGCCAGTTGCACCGCCGACTTGAGGGTCAGAAAAAGGGCTAATGAGCGATTCCAGCCACGTTGGAGGAATTTCGACATCATCATCGACTCTAACGAAAATCTCGCCTCTCGCTTTAAGCAGGGCCGCAGTCATGGCGGGTACAATGCCCTTCTCCCGGGCCAGAATCACCTGAAAATCCTTAAAGGTCTGGTTTTTAAGTCCTTCCAGGACATCCCAAGGCATTCCCATCGTGCACACAACTACGCTTACGTAAGGATTTGCCATATCTGCTCGCCTATTTTATCGGCCCGGTGGTTTGCGAGGATATATTCCCGCAACTTTTCGCCTTGCTTGTCCTGTGGATATTCTAAAAGATATTTTAATTTTGCGATAAACTCATCAACCCCCGAAAACTGCCACTCGTAATCTCCAAAAACTTTACGGCGCGTCACCAAACACGGTTTACCCATAATCCCATACTGAAGAAATGGGGAAGTCACGACATATTCATTGCCGGGATTATCGCTTCTCAAAGCAACACCAACAGCGCAGGTATTGATTACCCACTTTATTTTTTCAAAAGCAACCCACCCTTTGAAAAATACATTACTAGGCGCCAAATTCTCAAGTCGTTTTCTGTCAGGGCCATCTCCCAAAATCACAAAATAGACAGCGGGAAGCTTCTTAGCCGCTTCAAGTACAATGTCCACCCCCTTGTTTTTTGTAAGGACTCCATGAAACATGACCGTACCGTGACTTTTAGCGCCAATCAAATGAAAGTCTTTGGGGTCTACAGGGTCAAGTGCAATCTCTGGCCGATCCCCTGTCTCGGCTTCGACATAATCTGCCATAGCGTCCGATATGACGATTATTTTATCCATCATTCGCCAAGCCATTTTCTCAAAGAAATGCAAAAAATCATAAACCCATCCCGAATAATAATACATCAGGTGCAAATCTCCCAACCGAATCACAATTTTTGAGCGCGGAGAGGCTAATTTCACAAGCGCCGGATAGAATGGATAGCTATCATCACAATAAATAACATCATAGCCTTTCCCCAAAACAAGCAGGGGAGCGTAGAAAACCCATGCTAAGCTTTTCCAAAACTTCATCCCACCGCTCAATCTATCAAACTTCTTGAACGTCAAAACATCAATGCCTTTTTCTTGAAGATACGGAAATGACGCATTTGTTTCCTTGATACAATGCTCGGGATACCGATGCAAAAGGGCTATTTTCTTCTTAGCCGATACCATGTTTGCCAAGTTTTGGTTTCCTTTATGTCGCTCAATTCAAACTCATTCCCGGCAAACTCCAAAATATCGTCATGGCTGTATAAATACATCTTGTGCTGTTCACGGAATGCGCTATCTCCACCAATCACTTCGATTGCCAAATCTACCGATTGTCCATCGTATTCTATCGGCGTAATCCTTCTTGAAACATTACCGAATTTTTTAACGGTTTCTCTAAAACCCTCCTTATCCACTTTGGCTTTATTCCACACATCAAAGACAAAATACCCGCCCGGCTTGATAGGCAGGAATTGCCACCAATTTTGACCTGGGAGGTAGTTTATTACGTCAAACAGGCAAGTTGCCAAATCGTACAGAATCGCACGCCCAGGGGCTGTTTCTGCCTTGTTCTGCCCCATTGTGGCAAGGTCTTGGCAGAAGATGTGCTGTTTGTAGGGGGAATGGCTTATCATATCCTTGGATTTCTCAATCCCCCGGACAAAAACACCCTTAGGCCAATGCTTCCAATAATGCGCCAAACCACAGCCAAGATCAAAAACGCTACTTGGCTTTTCGGCCCACTTATAAACAAGCTCGATTTCTTTCTTGTACTGCTTGTCCTGATTAAATATCTCGTAATACCGAGCATAATCTTTGGCAAACATGCGGTCTCCTTTATTTTTTAAATAAGCGTAAGCCGCTTAAATCCATGTAGTCCATCTTGATATCTGGCAAATCATTTTTCCCATAAATGCGCCAATAGAACAAAGACAGACCCCGCGCCGCCTGTTCCGGTGTAATGTAAAAATTCCAGCCCGATTGTGCGGCCATGTCCTTTTCTTTGGGAATTTCACGGCGGCCATCGTTCCGCATTCGCCTGAACCATTCAGCAGCTTTTTTATTGTCTGTCAATATCATCCCGCCCCTCCCAATCGGTAAGTGCTTGGAATATTGAAACGACAGGCATTGGAAAAAGCCGGGTTTGTACATATTTTTTTTAAACCTCACGGCACTGTCAATAATCGGATACGGTTTGAGCTGATACGCCCCGCGCCATTTTCGATCATCGAACACCACGTTCCCCCCGGCACGAATAATGCTAAGTGGGACGCTGTGGTAAGTGCGTTTAGGTATCCGCACTTGTCCCACCTTCAAATACACGCAGCACATAAGAATGGCAGCCGTACAGCTTTCGACGGCTACCCCGAAAGGAGCATTGCAGTATGCGGCTATCGTTCTTTCAAATTGCCGAATGACATTATTCCTCTCGTACATAAATCAGAATGCCCACTTGTCACCATTTTCTTGATAATAATTGATTGTCCTTTTAACGGCTTCTTCAAGAGAAACTTCAGGACGCGAGGAAACCACGCGATGGATCTTTGAGTTGTCTGATTGTAGCCTCCAAATCTCCCAAGCTCTTTTCCTCTCGGGATCTTCTTGCACAGAGATTTCCCTGCCCATAACCTTGCCAATCATCTTTGCAAGGTCGTAAATCTGAATACCCTCTTGCGACCCGAGGTTATATACTTCGCCTAACCGCCCTTTTTCCAAAAGCTCAACGGCCATTTTCACCGCATCCCCGGCATACATGAAATCACGATACGAGTTATTGCCAAGAAAAACATGGTCGCTCTTTAAAAGCTGACGATAAATCTCCGGCACAACGTACGGATGTAAAACGTCCCTCTCCCCCAGGCAGTTGAATTGCCTCAAAGCTATAGCCGGACAATTAGATTCTTTCCACCGGGTTTGGACAATGGCATCAATCGCCAATTTTGAAGCGCCATAGGTGGAATGGGGATTTGCCGGATCGCCCTCATTTATCGCACCTTCGGACACCCCATAGATTTCAGCAGAAGAAACTTGCAGAATACCTAAAACTCCGGCTTCTTGGGCTGCGTTCATTACTATTAAAGCACCTCGCGCATTCACATCAAAAACATGGAGCGGTCTGGAATACGAAGAAGGCACATACGGCTCCGCTGCGTAATTAAAAACGTATTCGATTTCGTACTTGGCGAAAATCTTTAAAAGACTTGACTCCGAATGAGTAATATCGCACCACAAAAAAACGGCTCTGGGATTAACAAAATCTCTTCTCCCAGAAATGAAGTTATCCAAAACCAAGACTTCATTCTCTTGCTCAATCAGATAATCAACAAGATGCGAACCCAGAAAACCAGCCCCTCCGATCACGCAAACCTTCTTATTTTTCATTCATCCCCCTTGGTGGTTTGCAGAAAGTTATAGTTATTTTGGCGCATTTCCGCATTGGCGAATCTTTCGGTATCCCCAGCTTGTCGCACTCGGCTTGAATTACCTTCCCATGCGCAGTTCCCATAGCCCTTGCAAACTCACGCATTTTTTTTGGCGTCATTTCCCCCTCCTTGTTCTTCTTAGATCGGCGTCCCGGTTATGATTCATTCGCTTTATGAAAGACGATTTGCTCATTCATCCATGTCGCTGTATTTCTGAGAATCAAAACCATCTGCTCAGAGAGCTTAAATCTCTCGGCATTGATTTCAATGCTTTTAAATATGTCACCGTCATTGTGGCGCATCCCCGAGGCTTTCCAATCACACATCATTTCGATTAAATCAATCAGATTCATCCCATCAATGCCTCGCTCAAAATGTTCTGGATGGTGACGATTATTCTCGTAATGGTGTTTAAGAGGCAACCCCATGTCCTTTAGAAAACCTTTGTATTCTTCTGACCCATAGGTACACGTTCTAAGTTTTGAAGTAAATTCCTCAAACATTTCAACTTCTGGCGATTCCAGCTTTGATTGGTCGTGTTTTTCTGCTCTAACGGTAATCTCTCTGATTACAGCGTTCAGGAAGTTTCGTACTGTTTCAATATGCCGCAATGTTTTAAATTTGTTTTCACTCACCTCCCACCATCCTTTCCCACGTTAAGACGGAAGGAGAAGGGCTTGACGGATTTTTTGCAGTCGAACTTGAGTATAAACTTTTGTACTCTTGTCGAAAGATGAGCAACTTGCCTTCCCATCATTTCACCATAGTGAACCTGCCTGGAACATACGCTCGGGTGCATGATTTTGCAATCTATCATAGCTAGGGCAATAGGGCAATTTTTAGGGTCTCCTTGCACCCCCTGCTTAATATGCTTCCTCCTAACATGAATTATCATTTGCTCTCCTTCCCTTCCAGAAGCTCTGGACGCCTGCATTGTTTATTCGCCATCGTCTTTCTCCTTCCGGGGTTGTGGGGAGTTATAAAAACACGAATCGTGCCTTAAGGTCCATTTCATAGGCCCACTTCCCATACCTTGAACAGACAGGACCCTGCCTGTTTTAGCCACAACTTTACTTTTGCATTGGTCACACATCCCATCGAATTTATTTACTATGTAATTCTTAGCTTTCTTCACTTCTTCTCCCCCTCCTTTCGGGGTTGTGGAGTCATTGGTTGCTCCACTAAATCTCCAGCTTTCCATCTTTCATCTAGCGTTTCTTTTGACGGCAAAACCGTAATGACATAACCTTCACAAGAAGCTATTTCCATAAAGCCATAATCAAACCGTGTCCCATCTGAAAATCGTGGATGATTTGAACAAACGACACGCATAGCTTTACCATAAAAACCCTTTTCAGATTTCCATTGGACGGTGATGTATTTCATTTTGTCTCCCCCTCTTGCTTGACTTGTTTCATGGGTTCACCTTGGGGTTGTGGCTTACAGCCCATCCTGATAATGAAACAGCAGACCCACGAACAAAATTAGTAATGATGCTACCCATGCCCCTAGAACAAATTTAAGTCCAAGGTCATTCAGCACTGCCCCCATTGCAACGCCTAGCGCAAGTACGCTAACCCACTTGGTGATGCCGTAAATTACTTTCAATGCGTCCATACTTACTCCTCCCCCTCTTGCTTGAAGGCGAGGAGGGCCTTATTTAATTCCTTTTTTCCGCAAGTATGGGTCATGTCATATGTGACACAACAATCAGATTCTTGGGCCGCCTCCACCACCTTCATCGCCTTTTCAAGCTTGGCTTCAAGGGCAACAATATACTCTCTCGCCCAACGCAAGGATGGTTTCAATTGCGGCCAATTGTCGACAGCACCAGATATGCAACCCTGCCCCGCCGCAACGAGAAAAGGCCAGACTTGTTCTTTCTTGATATTTTCAGAATCAAGAATTGCGAATACAGTTAAATTTGCGGGGTTCAGTAAAAGTTCAAGCTCCTTAACCCGCTTCTCCAACACCTCTTTCTCTGCGGTGAGATTGCGAAACCACGTTCCTCCACTTATCTTTTGGTTTTGATATAATTGCTTAATCTCCGCATCCTTCCCATCCAGAATATCCTTCAACTCCTGATTGTCGGCTTTGAGTTGCTGGACTTCCTCATAAGCTTGGGCACCGAGAGGGTCGGAAATTTCTCGTTTAATACAACAGGGTTGACAGTAATAACCAACACTTACATCACATGCACACTCAACTTTTCCATTTTCAGCATCTATCCAACGCAGTATATTCACCGCCCTCGCAAGCCCCGCCTTCAACTGCTGGATTTCAGCTTCTAAAGATTTTTCAATATCTGTTTTGGTCCTTCCTCCATAAAACTTAGGAGTCATATCTCCAATTTGATCCTCACTCATCGTGGCTCCTCCCTCAATAACGTTATCCCAAAATCCAATATTTTGAGTTTCATTTTCTTTTTGGCGGCATCGGCGGCGGCATCGGCGGCGGCATCGGCGGCGGAATAGGCGGCATAGGCGGCGG
>C687J35021_10002136_pt1 | contig 14178 bp, 24 predicted proteins | sample RifCSPhighO2_12_FD_35021 | JGI IMG/M metagenome (IMG submission 35021)
CTCGTTCACGGCCCCGTCTCGGCAGGCGTATCCCGCCCTGCCCACGGTGCCGAATGCGCCGACGCCGAACCTGCCGACGTGGGCCGCGCCGCCAGCGTTCAGCTACGACCCGTATACCGCCCCTGCGCCGTTTGCGCCAGAGACGTTTCGCGCACCCTCGGTCGATCAGATGCTGGTCGATCCCAGCTATCAGTGGCGCAAGGGACAGGGTGAAGACTCTCTGCAGCGATGGGCAGCTGCACGCGGCACCCTGAACGATTCCGGCACCGCGAAGGCGCTGCTCGAGTATGGCGGCAATGCGGCCTCGCAGGAATACGGCAACATCTGGAACCGGGATTACAACGCCTTTAACACGAACGAGGGCAATCGGTTCAACGCCTACAACGTCAACGAAGGCAACCGCGCAGCGACCTATGACCGCAACCGCGCCGGGGCGGTTGACACGTACAACACGAACTACCAGACGCAGTACGTGGACCCCTACAAGGCCGCCTATCAGACCGGGATCGATACCTGGATTCCGCAGCAGGAGCAGTGGCGCGCCGGTGTGGATATGTCGCGGCTGGGGTACAGCACGCAGACCGGCGTGATTCAGCACGATAACGACATGCAATATCAGAACGCCTGGGACCAGTTCCTGAACGGGCGCCGGATGTGGGAGAACGACCGAGACTTCGGGCTCAAGCTGGCGACGATCTGACATGCCTGTATACCGCTACGACCCGACCGACACCAGCCGCTTTGCCGGCACGATTGGCGATCTGATCGCCCGGCGTGGCGATATTGACGCCAATCGTGCAATCCAGATTGCGAACGCGCAGGCGCGAGCCGCAGAGATGCGCGGACAGGCGTGGGGCGGGGCCGTGCAGAACATCGCCGGGAGTGTCGGGGATGCGCTGACGGGCTACATGAAGCAGCGTGAGGAAGCGCCGCTCCGGGCGCAGAAGCTCGAAGCGGGCCGGCAGGATCTTGAACTTGGCCGGATGCAGATTGCCAGCGCGAAGCAGGCGGCTGAGGACAAGTCGATCCTGGGGTCCGCGCAGGGGAGCGGGCTCGACCCAGACTCCGTCAAGGCGCAGCTACAGCAGCTTGGGCGAGGCGATTTGATTCCCATCTACGAGCAGACGCACGCCAGCCTGGAAACAGCGCGGCTGGGGCTGCAGGCCAAGCGTACGGAAGTGCAAGGGCTGGAGTCCGACTACTTCGGGGCGCTCGCGGCTGGCGTGAAGAAAGCCAAATACGATCCGATGGCGATTGAGTGGGCGTTGGCACAGGCGGATGCTGACGGCCACGATACCAAGCAGATCCGCGGGCTACTCAAGCAGCGGCCGGATGCCCTGCCGCAGATCATCGACAGCCTGATTGAGAAGTCACCGACACAGCGGAAGCTGACGGGCGAAGAGGCGGATCGGGCGCTCAAGACGGCAACGGAGAATCGGACGGCCGCGGACATGGCGGCCGATAACACGCGGGCATCGGCGCAGGCGGCGGAAGTGGCGCGGCACAACAAGGAACAGGAGCGCATCGCAGGTATCACGGCTGGACGATCAGAGGCGCAGGCCACTGAGACGGCGCGGCATAACCGGGCCATGGAAGAGAACGCCCGCAATGCGAAACAGGGGCGGCCGGTCGTGTCCGGCGATGCTGGGAGGATCGCGGAATTCGATACGTCACTGGACGATCTAAGGGTGCTCCGCGCGACGGTGACGCCAAAAGAGGGCGAATCGTCCCCAACTGGCACCCGCGCGAAGATTGGCGCGTCGGTGCCGAATTGGGTCACGGAGTGGACCGGGTTTGGAGCCACAGCGAAATCCAAGCAGGGCGTGATTGACCGCGTAAAGCAGGTCATCGGAAAGGCCCTTGAAGGCGGAGTGCTGCGTAAAGAGGACGAATACAAGTACGAAAAAATTCTGCCGATTATCAGCGACGTGTCGGAGGTCGTGGAAACAAAGCTGGCTGGGCTAGAGAAAGCCATTCTTCAGCGCAGGCAGACGCTACTCGATGCACTTGGCGATGCGGGCTATGACGTGTCCCGCTTCAACGCGCGTCCTCCGCGGGATCAGAGTGGCGGCCAAATCACCGTGACGGCCCCTGATGGCTCGACGCATCCCTTCGCCACGCAGGCCGAAGCGGACGCCTTCAAGAAGTTGGCGGGGATCAAGTAGATGCCGCAAGTCGATTACGCGGCACTGGCGGCACAAGCGCGACAGAAAACCACTGGCAGGCCGTTACAGCCAGGGAACGTGGATTTATACGCGCAGCCGAAGGTCAAGAACCCTGACGGCACGACGAGCACGGTCGATTCATCCAGTTACAACATTGATGGGCGCGAAGTGCTCTTGCCGTCTGTCACGCCAGATGGCCGACATCTGAAGACAGCCGATGACATTCTGGCCGAGTACAGAAAGACTGGCCGGCACCTCGGGATGTTCGACACGCCAGCAGCGGCGACCGCGTACGCCTCGCAATTGCACGACGACTACGCATCCGGTAAGTACGACAAGAAGGTGGACTATGCCGCACTGGCCGAGCAGGCGCGCGGGTCAGATCGCCGTCAGCCCGTGGCGGAGTCCGACTGGATCGACAAGGTGACCGAATGGCTCCCGGCCATCGGCGGAACCGTTGGGGGCGTGGCTGGTGCGGCTGGCGGTCCAGTGGGCTCGCTCGGTGGCGCGGCGCTCGGTGGCATGGCCGGAGAGGCGTACAGGGAACTTGTGAACCGTGCGCGCGGCCGGACTGCGCCAGCGTCTATTGGCGAAGCTGCTGGCGCGATGGCGAAAGCCGGTGTGGTGCAAGGGGCCGCTGAAGGCGTTGGCCTTGGCCTCGGGGCCGTAGTCAAGCCCATCGGTGCGCGCATCATGCAGTCGGCCGTCAAGCCTGGGTTGAAGTTCTTGACGAAGGCCGATCCGGGCGCGACCCCACAGGTTGTGAAAACGCTGCTCGATGAGGGCATCAATGTAACGCCCGGGGGCGTCGGTAAACTCCAGCGGCTGATCGCAGCCACGAATGATGAAATCAAAGCGGTCATTCGTCCGGTTGCGGCACATGAGAGCCCTGCGCTCGCGTCCACGCGCCATCTGTCAGGCCTGTCGAAGCGATACACGAATCAGGTGAATCCATCTGCCGACCTGGACGCGATTAGCCAGGTGGGCCAGAACTTTCTCGAACACCCGGCGATCTCTGCGCGTGGCACGCTGACTATCGGGGAAAAGCAGGCCATGAAGCAGGGCACGTACGCGCGGATTGGTGAGAAGTACGGCACGGAGCGCGCCGCAGGCCTTGAGGCCGAGAAGGCGCTTGCGAGGGGCCTGAAGGATGACATCGCGGCTGAGGCGCCTGCCGTCTCGGCGCTCAACGCGAAAGAAGGAAAGCTCTTAGAGGCGCTCGATGCCGTGGGGCGTCGAGTCGCAATGGCCGGGAACCGTGATCCGATTGGGTTTGCTTGGGTCGCGCATAACCCGACGACGTTTCTGGCCGCACTAATGGACCGCAGCCCAGCAGTGAAGTCGCTGTTGGCGCGAGGCCTCTATAACCACGCTGGGCAGATTGCGAAGGTGCCTCCGGCCCTGATTCGGACGGCCGTGGTGGCTATCGCCAGCGACGGTCAGCCGGGCGCTTCCGCTTCAATGTCCAGCGGTCCAGGTAATCCACGATGAGAAAGAACGCCTCGACGCCAATGAGGAGGGCAATGGCCCAGATCACGAACATGCGCGCGGGTATTCTACTCCTGATCGCCCTGCTATGGCCGTCCCTCGCGGCCAGTCAGACCTACACGCTGGCCCCTGACGCCTTGCCGGCATTACTGGACAACTCCGGCAACATCGTCAATCTGGGCTGCGTCTGGACGTATGAAGCCGGGACGAGCACCGAAGCCACGACCTATAGCACGAGCAGCGGGACTGAAAACGCCAATCCCGTCATTGCCGACAGCGCGGGCCGCTTCGTCATCTACCTGACGCCTGGGTCGAGTTATAAGTTCGTCTATGAAAATGTGCCGTGTTCGGCGGCCTCGCATGGGACGACGCTCGCCACGCGAGACAACGTCGCGGCGGTGCCGGTGTCCGGGCTCAACGTGGACATCACGGGCACGGCGGGGGCCACAGTGGCGGCAGGCGATCTGCTCTACCTCTCAGACGGGTCGGGCTCGCTGAATGCGGGGCAATGGTACACGGCGGACGCCGATCTTTACTACGCGTCGATTCATCCGGTCTTGGGATTTGCGACAGCCGCGATCACGTCTGGGACGAGTGGCACGATTCGCATGGCCGGGACGATTACCGGCCTCTCCGGGCTGACGGCTGGTACCACCTATTACGTCAGCGGCACAGCGGCGGGGGTGACGGCGACAGCTCCCGCAAATGCGCGCAGCGTGGGGCAGGCGCTGTCCACCACATCCCTTGCTATCAATATCGGTTCAGCGTGGATTGTGGACGTTGGGCAAAACCTGGACACGATGGACGGGCGGCTGACGCTGACGACGGCCACGCCGGTGACCACGGCGAACGTGACCGCGGCCGGCACCATCTACTACACGCCCTACAGCGGCAACCGCGTCACGCTGTTCGACGGCTCACGATGGAAGCAGTACAGCTTTTCGGAGCTAAGCCTCGCCATTACCTGCACGGCGTCGAATATGTACGACGTGTGGCTCTATGACAATGCGGGCACGCTCACGCTGGAAACGCTCATCTGGACGAATGCGACCACGCGGGCCACGGCGCTGGTGTACCAGAACGGTGTGTATAGCAAGACGGGCGCGCTGACCCGGCGCTACGTGGGCTCATTTTATTGTCTGGCGACGGATCAGACCGAGGACAGTTTCGCTAATCGTCTGTTGTTCAACTACTACAACCGAGTGCCGCGTCCTCTTCGTGCCGCGTTGGAAACCGCGGACTCATGGGCGTATACCCTCGCCACGGTGCGACAAGCCAATGCCAACGTGGCGAACCAGCTTGCCGTCGTCGTGGGCGTGGCCGAAGTCACGGTGTCTGCGCAAGTGATCGCCGCGCTCCGTAATAGCAACGTAGGCGTCGAGGTCGAAGTCGGCATCGGGTATGACTCCACGACGGCGTTCACGACTGGATTTCTGAGTAATCAAGGGCGATCGTTGGTGGCGAATCAGATACAACCCATTGTTTCCTCGATCGTGCATTACCCAGCGGTGGGGTACCACTATTACGCGTGGCTCGAACAATCAGAAGCAACTGGCACGACGACATGGATCGGCGATGGCGGAGTGGCCACGCTGATCCAGTCCGGGATTCAGGGGGTGATCCAGTGATCGCGGAGAGAGTGACTCGAGCCCTCCTGTCGGCCGGTGTGCCCGTGGTGGGGGTGACCATTGGCGACCGCGCGGACACGGCGACATGGACGGTGCAACCGACCGACCTGCAGGCGGCGGCGCAGCCGATCATCGACGCCTTCGATAACGATGACCCAGCGCATGAGCAAGCCGAGCTTGACGCGCAAGTGACAGCCGCGTTGGACGGCGAGCGTCTGACCTCTGCGGTGGTCTGGACGATCTTGAAGCAGATGTTTCCGTCCGATACCGACGCGCAGACTAAGACCAAATTCGGCGTGGCGCGGACACGGATTATCGATGCGTACAAGGCGCAGCCCTGGAAATGACCTGGTTGGCTCGGCATTGGACCGCGGTGGAATACGGGCTTGGCTGCGCGGTGCTCGTGGCCGTCATTGCCCGGCTCTGGCCGTGACAGATGACGGGCTGGCTGGCCGAACATGGGCTGGAATTGGCGCTGGCCCTCGTCAGTGGGGCGTGGTTTCTCTCGCGCACGCTGGTCAATCTCGGGGCGTGGAAGCGGCGGATCGAGGGGCCAGCCGCGCTGACCGAGGAACGGCTACAGCACGAGCTGCGCGAGTTAGCGCACAAGGCGCGGTCGCTCATCGTCACGGACTTGCAGCAGATGGTGGCGAAGTTGGACGCGCGGATTGATCAGGCCGGGCAGCGGGCGTCTGATGCCGCCGGGCGCGTGCAGGGCAAGCTCGGGGAGCTAGAGATTCGCATTGTGCGGCTGGAGACGCGGCAAGAGGACCGGCCATGACCCTGCTCAGTGGAGGCCAGCGGTGAACGTCGTCAGACATCGGCCCGCCGCGAGCTTCGACGTGATCGCCCCGGCCGGTTTCCGCCTGCTGGCCGCGCTGGATCGCACCGCGCAGCAGGTCGGCGTCGATCTGATGATTACGTCCGGCACCGACAGCCATGCGGCTGGCGCGCATCCGACCGGGGAGGCCTACGACGTGTCGGTGCTCGGGCTGTCGGCGCAGCAGATTGCCGATGTGCGCGGCACCCTGATCGCCATCCTTGGTCCGCTGTTCACGGTGCTCTACGAAGTGCCGAAGGTGCCGAGTGATCCGACACTGCGACCGATCGCCTACGTCAATGTCGACGCGACCGGGCCACATCTCCACGTCCAACGGAAGAAGGGGACCATTTTCCCGCCTGAGTCTGTCACGCCTGCCGAGCCGAGGGTTGCGTGACATGCGCTGGGCCGTGGCGTATCACCCGGATCAGATCGAGACCTGGCAGGGACGCTCGTCGAGGCTCATCGGACACCCAATGCGGATTCCAGAATCCTCACTCCCTGTGGCGCGGGCGCAGGGCTGGATCGTGCTCGGGACCGATTCAGACGTGTATGCCCGCGTGGACGCGAACGCCAACGTGCAGCGGAATCCGAACCGTTCCGCCGATACCGGAGAGGACTAGTACGTGAGCAAGGAACAAGTCGGCCTGATCGTGATGCTCGTGGGGCTCCTGGGGACCGTGCTCACGGCGGGGATTCGCGTCGGCACGCTGACGGAACAGATTCAGGCCCAAGCGAAGCAACTGGAACTCCTGACGGCCGAAATGCGAGCCATCAATCAGCACTTCATTCTCTATTCGCTGCAGCATCGCAGCGAGGAAGGTCGGTAACGCATGGGCGCAGCTAAAGCCGTCGCCGGCGGATTCGCCGCCGCACTCTCGGATTTCGTGACGTACCTGATTGTGACCTTCGTGCCAGGTATGACCACGCTGCCGGACACGCAACAGCAGAACTTGGAGTACATCGTTGCGGGCGTCTTGGTGTGGGTCGCGGTCTACGTGACGCCAAATCGCACTCCATCGGAGACGCAGCCATGAACATCTTCCGCGCCATCGGCCGTGCCTTCGTCGGCATCGGGAAGGGCATTCTCGCCGCCTTGCGGTTCGCGGAGCAGCGCGGGTTGACGGATCTCCTCGTGGACATCGCGCTGCATTACGTGGCGAAGGCCCAAGTGGACTTCCAGACGAATGAGGAACGGGCCGAATGGGTCGTGCAGCAGTTACGTACGAACCAGCATGTGCCTGAGAACATCGCTCGCGGCGCGCTGTTCTTGGCGGTCGAGCTCTATAAGAAAAAGATCGGCGGCTGATGCCGGGCGCATGAAGCACCTCCTTCAAGCCATCTTCAACGAGCCCATCACGCCGATGGACTGCCGCGCGATCAAGCACCTCGGCTTCGACGGCGTGCGGATCGACGCGCAGGGCATTTGGGACCTCGCCGGTATGAAGGCGCTCCTTGACCAGGTGCTCGACGCGGGCCTGTGGCCGCTTGTCATTCTGCTAGACGGTCGTGCGTGTGCGTGGCTCCCGCAGGGCACCGCTGTTGAGTTGCGTAACGAGCCGGACATCGAAGGCCCGACCCCGGCTATCTATCGTGACCTACTCTACGGGATGCGGGCGACGTGTAATTTCTATGGGCTGGAGTTGTGGGCCGGAGTGGTGAGCAACCTGATCGACCGGGGATTCAACTATCTCAGCGCGATTGCGGACGCGCTGCCCGACCGTGTCTCGGTGCATTGGTATCCGCATCGCCCATGGCTGCAGGCGCAAGGGCACGAGGGGCGCACGAGGGAAGAGGAAGTCGAGGAGTTGCGGCGCACCATCGGGGACAGGGAGTTCGGCGTGTCGGAGTTTGGGTTCCACACCGCGAAGGTGTGTCGCGGGTTCTGGTGGTGGAAGCGGTGCCGTGCGCTGACGGACGACGAGGCGTATGAGGCGATCCGCGCGGAGTTCCAGTTCTGGTCAGAGCAGGGCGCGGCCTTCGCCACGCTGTACCAGCTCAATGACGGGTTCGGGGACGGGCCACTCGACCGCTACGGGATACGCGACATCTGTACGCGGTGGAAGCGCCAGGCGGAGGTGTTACTGTGACAAGGAAGGTCTTCTCGGCGGCGCTCCACCTCGGCCTCTGGGGTGCGGTCGGAGTGGTGATCCTCTGGTTCACGATCTTCCTTCCAATCTCCGCCCAGGAAGCCCCGCAGTTCATCGTGGGCCAGCGGTACCTCGTCGTCTGGTCCTGTTGGCCGGAGTGGGCGCCGCAGGTCGTGTCGCCGCAACCGCTCAATCCCTGCTACGTGGAAACCCTTGAGGTTCGTACGGTCTACAAGAACGGGTGGCTCACCGTGCGCGACGAGGACGGCACGATGTGGAACGTCAATCCCGAGCAGTCCATCGGGTACCGCGCCGAGTCGCCTCCACAGCAGGTTACTAGATGACGCGAGCCGACATCATCCTCGCGGCCTTTGTGGGCACGCTGTTCGGCTTCTGGGGCGCCATCGAGGCGCACGCCATCGATCCGCCATCAAACTGGCTGAACGCGCGGACGCTGGCCGTGGGGCGCATTGGCGGGACTGACATGGAGATCGAGACGTGCTATTTCCAGATCGGGTTAGGCGCCATGTTGGTCCTGCATCCGAAGGGGGAGGCCTGTCCGCTCGCGCGTGAGCTAGTGGGCAGAACAGGACGTCTCATCTTTTTGCCAGATTGAGGTGCGGGCGGGGCTGGCGAGCTGGGACGTAGGGGCCTTCGCCCCCCTGCGAGGCTGCTGTCCCCGCCCCACAAACCTACCTACGTCGGTAGTCGGGCTTGCCTGCACGCGCTGCACTGTTTCTCAGTCATGCGAGCAGGGCGAGGAAGCTACGGCGCTCCATCTCAGTAGGTCACGATGATGATGCCGCTCACGATGAGCACGCCGAACACGATGAGTATCGCGGTGCCGATCACAAACGGATCGATGCGTCCGGTGTGATCGCAGAGGGGGAGGAAGGCGCGGCGCTCCATCGCCACTAATCTACCACCACCACGCCCTCCCCACTAACCGAGAACACATGCCCGACCGGATCATTGTCTGGGTCGGTGTTCCCTGGAGGGCGGGTGTAGGCCAAGGCGGCGTGATAGCGTTCGCGGGGGGATGGGCGGCGATCAGGGTTTGTCCAAGTGTTCCCAGACATGAGGTCTTGGTCATCGCCCGTGTGATAGAAGCCGAAAGCGTGCCCGATCTCGTGTCGTACGGTTCCTGGCTCAACTCCGCGCCCTCCGCGAACGAGACAGTTATCGCCTAAGTGGTTCAGTTCAATGTGGCCGCCCGGTGTGCCGACTTGTGCGCGCCCACAAAGGCCGCTCTCTGGAGGGTTCAACCATTTCAGGGTGACCCATGCGGAGTTCCCTTCGCGTGTCTCAGTGCCGCTCTCGATGGCTGCAAATCCAAAGCGATCGCCCCAATCGGTAGCCGTCTCACGCGCCACACGCTCAACCAGACTAATGAGCGCCGAGTCTACGGCCTGCCCGGCTTCGTCCACGCGCCGAATGTAAAGCCGTGGCATGTCCGTCCAGCGCCGTAGCGGGCGCATTGTGCCGCTCGTGCTGTCGCGTACAAAGGCCCGGTAGAAGTCCAGCGAGAAGCCGGACAGGCTGATCAGGTCAAAGCGAGGCTCAGCCGCTTGCGTGCTCAGCCCGGTCGAGCGGGTCAGGTAGCCCGGCGCCTCAATGGTCAGGCGCGGCGCTCGAACGCCAGTACCGGAAGCTGAGAAGGTGCCCGCGTCATTCGTGGTCACGCCAAAGGGGGCGATGGTAGCTCCACGAATGGGCGCGGCATTCTGCGTGGCGACGACGGTACCCGAGAGCGTCCAGCCCGATGAGGATGGAACCGACGATGGCCCAGTGGGGCCGATGGGGGCCTGTAGGGGACGGCTCTCGCTGCAGCCGACCAGCAGGACTACCAGGAGCAGCACGCTCCGCATAAAGGTGGAGTGTACCACGGCTAGGGCGGCACTTTCTTGATCTGAACCCAATGGCGGATACGGAGGTACTCCTCGTGGCTCAGGTTCCGCAAGGCAGCGAGTAACGCCTCCTCGTCTGGGGTGATGTCGATCTGCCTGATGGGGGTCGCAGGGAGCTGACGGTTGCGGGCGGAGATGCGCCGGTCCTGCCCGCTGCGGCGCTCCTTCCCCTTGCGGCGTTCGGTGAGGGGCGAGATGCCGGGCTGAAAGAGCTGGTACGCGGCCAGACCGAAAAAATCCGCTATACGGTCGAGATACTTGAGCGGCAAGTTTCGGTCTGATGTGCCAAGAATCTTGGAGAGCCACGCATCGGAACGGCGGCAATAGAAGGCCAGCTCGTGTCGGGAGTGCCCGCGCGCCCGCAATAGTGTTTCGACGTTTTTCTTGAACAAATAACTAGCTTTCATGGCTTCGCGCGTCCACGCTATCACCCAAACGCATAGCATCTTGGAAACACATAAGCAGATTGACTAGAAAAAGCCATTGACAGGCTGCCAACGGCCATTCTAGTCTTTCGCCATGAAGTCGGGGCCAGATCAGCTGCGGGATTGGATGCACCGGCGGCGCTTTCTACAAAGAGAAGCCGCTGATTACTTGGGATTCGATGAAACCTTTGTGTCGCACCTCGTGAACGGCAAGCGAACACCTGGACTCGACAACGCCATCATCATGGAGCGCAAGACGGGGATCCCGGTTGAGGCGTGGTTGTCCGATGGCGAGGACAAATCGGGAATGGCCGGATCGGACGATGCGAAGAAACGCACGGCTTGACCGAGTGCAAACCACAATGCCAATATATTTACATAACGTGTACTTCGAGGCCCTGGCAGAATCTACAGTCTGCAAAGTGGCGCGTGTGTGGTGGTGGGTGTGAATACCAACCTTACCACCTCCGTCGAGCAGTTGATTCAGCGCCGAGCCGATCTGCTGCGCGAAGTCAGCCAAATCGACACAGAGCTTGAGCGCGTCAAGCTGGCGCTGCAAGGAGCGCCTTCGCGGCCCGGTCGGCCCATCCGCACGAATTACCGGCGCGACATTCGCGTGGCCGGATCGGTTCCCAACGACATCTATGCGGCGCTCGCTATCCGTGAGCCGCGCAGCGTGAAGGATCTGGCTGCGCACATAAAGGTCAGCACCGCGCTCGTCAGCCTGAAATGCAAGGCCATGACAGACGTGGGGCGCCTGCATCGCGTGCGCCCGCACAACATGGGGCGCACCTATGTCTACGCAAGAACCGCAGAGGCCCTCATTACGACGGCGCCCGATGCCCCTCCTGCGAGCGATGACGAATTGGGGATAGGCGGCGAGCCGCCCGTCACGACGGACGCGGATACGAGTTCGTCGGAAAGGGATACCTCCCATGTGTAATGCGGGTCGCGTACCCCCTTCGTGCAGTGCTCGAATCGGCGGGCCTGTCATCCCTGCTGTGGGGGGTGTCGTTTCTCGGAAACACGGCACCGGGGCGCAAGCTCTCAGTGCGAGAGATTATTGCGGGCGGACTCTAAGGGGTGGCGCCTAGCCATGCTGCCCCTCTCCGCCATCTTCGAGTCCCAGATCCTCCGCATCCAGCAGCAGCTTAGGCAGCCGTACCAGCCCGTCGGCCAGCCGGTGCTGCGTCCGCGTGGGCGTGAGGTGCCACTGGAGGCGCATGGCACCAGGTCTGGGTACAAGGCCTACGGCTGCCGGTGCCTGCGGTGCAAGGCGGCGATCTCGGAGTACTCGTCGCGGATGCGGCGGCAGCAGCGGGAGAAGGTGCGGGCGGCGGATCGCCAGAAGCAGATTGACTTCTTCGGATCGATGCGGGAGGCCAGCTAGATGGCGTTCACGCACGGGCTGACTGGCTACGTGAATAACGAATGCCGCTGTGGGATCTGCAAGAAGGCACACGCGGCCTACCTTCGGGCCTACCGGCAGCGGCCAGAGGTGAGGGCCAAGCTTCGAGCCTACCAGAAGGCCTACGCGCAGCGGCCAGAGGTCAGGGCCCACCAAATGGCCTATCGGCAGCAGCCAGAGTTCAAGGCGAAGGTGCGGGCCTACCAGCGAGCCTACCAGCAGCGGCAGCGGGCACTGGCACGGCTGGCGATTCAACACGGACTCGACAAGGAGCTGGGCTAATGCCACGCCTCTCACGCGCCCTCGCCACGCTTCCTCAAATCTTCGAGCCGGTCCAGGCAGGCGATGACTTCGTGCAGCCCCTCCCGAATGGCCTCAAGCCGGTCCTGCGGGTGATTTGCGCATGGTGCCAGGGCGTCGTCGTGGAGGGGACGCGCCACGCGGGCATCTCGCACGGCATCTGTGCCGAGTGCGACCGCAGGCTGGCACAGGAGGAAGGTGGCCCGCTCTCCACGGTGGCGCGGGCCATTGCGGGCGGGGATCTGGCGGGGGCGTGGCAGCTCGGGGTGATCGGGGCGCGGCTCACGAGCGGGGAAGGGCGGTAGCGCCATGCCGAGCAGTGTGGTGCAGCAGCCCGCGTCGCGTCATCCCGTTTTGCCGGACATCGGCAAGAAGCGCATGGCCCGGATTCCGGACATCGAGTGGAACGCGCGGATCGGCGGCGCGATTCAGCGGGCGGTGGCGATTGTGGGGTGGTCGAACAAGGAAGCTGCAGCTAACGCCGGCGTGGACGATGCGGAGTTTGGCAAGTGGCTCAGCGGGGGGCGACGGCCGCAGATGGATCGGCTGTTCGCGCTGGAGGCCTTGCGCTGGCCTTTGATTCAGACCCTTGCCGCGCTGGACGAGCAGACCGAAATTGTCGTGGAGATACGACGGAGGACGTGATGCACACATCTGACCAGCTCAACGAGATCGCATCGGCGCTGGTGAAGGCCCAAGCGTCCATGAAGAATGCCGCGCTCAACAAGACAAATCCCCACTTCAAAAGCAAATTCGCGGACCTGGCGGAAGTGCGAAACACCGTCGTGCCGGTACTGGCCGCGAACGGGATCGCGGTCGTGCAGGCCCTGGCGGAGAACGTCGTCATGACGCGCCTGATCCACGTCTCGGGGCAGTGGATTGAGAGCGCCTGTTCCATTCCGGCCGGGCAGGACATGCAGAAGATGGGCAGCGCGATTACCTACGCGCGGCGGTACAGCCTCTCGGCCATCTGCGGAATCGCGGCCGATGAGGACGACGACGCGAACGCGGCGGCCACGCCTGCGACAGGCCCGAAGGCGGTCGCCAAGGCGCCGGATGGATTTGAGGATTGGCTATCCGACCTGGAGGCCGTCGCAGACAACGGCTCCGAGGCACTCAAGGCGGCGTGGTCGAAGTCGCAGCCCTACCTGCGGAAGCACCTCACGGATACCGACAGCGCGAAGTGGGAGGCCCTGAAGGCCAAAGCCGCGAAGGTGAAGGCCAGTGCATAACGTCGCCATCATCGACGCGGAGCAGCGGTCGCCTGAGTGGTTTGCGGCCCGTTTGGGGCGTCTCACCGGATCACGCGCTGGTGACATGCTCTCCACGATCAAGAGCGGGGAAGCGGCGGCGCGGCGGGATCTCCGGCTGCAGCTCGTCTGCGAACGACTCACCGGCCAGTTACAGGAGGACGGGTTTGTGAACGTCGCCATGCAACGCGGGATCGACCTAGAGCCTGTCGCCTTCGCGGCCTATGAGGGCATCACGGGCAACCTTGTGCATCGCTCTGGCTTTCTGGCGCACGCCGACCACCAGGCCGGGTGTTCGCTCGACGGCCACATCGGAGACTTCGAGGGGATCGTGGAGCTGAAGTGCCCGAAGTCGGCCACACATCTGCGGTATCTGCGGGCCGGTACGATGCCCGCGGAACATCTGGCCCAGGTGACGCACAACCTCTGGATCGCCGGCGCGCAGTGGGCGGATTTCGTGAGCTTCGATGACAGGTTCCCGACGAACCTGCAACTGTTCCGCGTGCGCGTGGCGCGGGATGAGGGGCAGATCGCGGAGTACGAACGGAAGGCGCTGGCGTTTCTAGCCGAGGTCGATCAGGAGACGGCGGCGGTGTCCACGATGGACAACATCGGCGCGGTCCTGCGTGAGGCGGTGGCGTAGTGGCCCGCCTCGACGTGACCCGCCGGATCGTGCGGCTCATGTGGCTGTTGCACG
>C687J35021_10002141_pt1 | contig 14163 bp, 14 predicted proteins | sample RifCSPhighO2_12_FD_35021 | JGI IMG/M metagenome (IMG submission 35021)
CTGAGTGAGGCACTGGGACTCAGGCTGGCTGAAGCGCTGGCGCTGGGACTTAAGCTGGCACTGGGGGACAGGCTGGCCGACTCGCTGGCGCTGGGCGACAGGCTGGCGCTGGGCGACAGTGAAACGCTGGCACTGGCGCTGGGGCTAAGGCTGGCGCTGGGAGATAGTGAAGCTGAAGCCGAAGCGCTGGGCGACAGTGAAGCCGAAGGGCTTAAGGAAGCGCTGGCGCTGGCACTGGGCGACAGTGAAGCCGAAGGGCTCAAGCTGGCCGAGGCACTGGCACTGGGCGACAGGCTGGCGCTGGGCGACAGCGAAGCCGACGGTGAGAGGGAACGGCTGGCTGAAGCACTAGGGGATAGTGAAGCTGATGGTGAAACGCTTCCAAACGGGCCGCCGCCAAAATTATCAGGCCTTACAGCATTATTTAATACCTCTACCCATAAATAACCAGCAGCGTAGTTTGTCGAGTCTGTCCTTGTCCCAAGCGATGTCCAGCTACCGCCTGAAGCTTTATAAAAAAGCTCCAGGGTTGTTGGTGACGAACCGGTGGCCGAGAAACCAAACGAGTCGTTGGCTGATACCGTCTGGGAGATGGTTGTACCAACGTTGCGTGATACTCCGTTGTCGTAGGCGCCAAATTGGAACCAAGTAGAAGCCGGTTTCCACCACAACCAATAACCATCAGCGGTGGACGCGCCGGGCTGCTGGCCGCGGACACCGAGGTTAACTTCGCCGGTTACGTTAGTAACGGTAATGTAGACCTCTGAATCAGCATCGGAAGTTGCCGTACTCCAGTAACCGTCATTCCAGCCAGTGGTGTTGCCGCCCACCGTGTTGGAGATAACCTTAATACCGTTAGTGCCATTGATAAAGCCTGTTGTCCAACTGGCACTGGGCGGCGGCCCCTCGTTGGCGCGGTTGAAGTCGTCTAAAACTCCGTAGTTAGGAAAGGCTATAATCGGCTCCGTTGATTAGGAATTGCATTAACTTAACCTAGCCGCTAGTTTTCTTATGCGGATGATTTGGGCTTTGGTAGCTTTAATACCATAAACTCTGGAGAGTTCTATTTCTAGGCGTTTGCGGTATTCGCCGCGAGTCATCTCTTTTAAGTGGTAGTCTTCTGACGAGGGGCTTGGCGAGGGCAACTCAATCATAATTGTCCTCCTTACTTATTATTTATAAAAAGTGCGCTAACTCTTAAATCCGTAACACTGGCACTACTTTGAGCCGTCCAATTCTTATTAACCGCTGTCTGGGGCCACGGAGTTGTGAGGGAAACGCCTCTCATATCACCAGCTGGAACATATAATTGGAATATCACCGAACCGGCTGTATCATCCCTTAAATCCACTCTGGCGGCTGTTCCAGAAGTATTACTGATAAATATAGATACTAAGTCATGGAAAGTAGAAACTGCAGCGGAAATAATCGTAGTCTCAGCTACAGAAGCTGATATAGTGGTGGTTTGCGTACCCATGATGTCCCGTATAGCATTGGGTAGTACAACTTGGCGACCAAATTTATCAGCAACTGAATTTACCCTGTCAGCGTTGGCAACGGCTGTCGGTAACTCCGTAATAGCGTATCCACCAGTCTTAACTGGTTCACCAGCATCAGCTGCATCGTGGGCTACGTCACCCGAAACCGAAACCCCGTCAGAGGCAGTGTTATCCCAGTCGTCCATAACTGAAAGCGAAGCTTGGGCTGTAGAGTCCTGAACTGCAAAAGTCCCCGCGTTTGTTACAGCGTGAGAGGCTACCGTGACGGTATTATCCACGGATACCGAGAGTTGATTAGAGGCGTTGACATTTACTCCGCGCTCGTTGCCAGCCGCATCCCGGATATTCATAAACATATTACGATTGGCTGACATACGAATGGCACCAGCGTCGCCATCATTGACTGTATCAGCAGTCGATATATAAAATCCTGCCGCAGGAAAGACCACGGCTGTGCCTAAACCAAAACCTGTATCATCTGTTGAGCCAGCCATAGCAGTTGTAGCAGTGTCTACATTATTTAGATTGGTAGCGTCTGCACTAATTAACCCCACAGTCCAAGCACCACCCTGAAAAGCAGTTAGCTCAACTGACCCATTTTCTAAGTCGTCGAGTCCTCCATGTGTTATCCACAATCTGCCAGTGCTATCAACTCTAAGTTGAGAGTTATCACCATCAGCTGGGGTTAAAGTGGTCAGTGCGTCATCGCGAGTAGCTAGGGCCAGGACGCCAGTATCGGTCGCACCCGTAGCTGTATCAATCGCCTTGCCTAAGTTAGTTGCACCTACCCCAGGTATAACTGAAGTTACATCTATGTCACCGATGTCCACGCCGCTATTGGGAGCTAATTTCCCAATTGCATTAGTCCCAGTTGGAAGTGAACCCACAATATCCACTTGCATCTCTGAACCTGATACTGCACCTGCTATTGTCGTAATACCGGCATTTGATATAGGTTGCGTAGCTTGCCAGAAGGTGCCAGTGACCGCTATGGAGTCGGTGTGCTTGACATACAACTCACCTAAATTATTACCTCTTAGAGCTACATTGTCCCCGTCCGCCGTAGTCAAACCCCCAGCTCTAGCATCTTCCCGAATAACTATCAGAGCATTGCCAACTGGATTAGTAGCAGCAACTGCATCCTCAGTATATTGCGTACCGCCTATAGCTGATACATAGTCACCAGCTGTATCAGTCAAGCGGACGGCCAAAGGATTAGAAGAAGTATAATCAAGAACCGTAGCTTCGATAGTTGAAGTTACACCGTCTTGAATAGCACCGCCTCCAGCTGTTTGGGTGACATAAACCGAACCATCAGAGGAATTGCCCTTGACGGAAAATGATGTACCCGATGAGGCGTCTTTGACTTTCAGGATTTCACGTTGATTTGGGGATATATCACTCATAATAAAAATGCAACCCGCAGAGGGTTGCTTCTACTTTTAGTTTATCATAATCTGAGGTGTTCTTTTATGTCATCAAAGCGCTTCAGGTTATCCCATTTATCCGGTCGCAGTTGTTCATTAGCTAAGAGTTCCTTTTTAATGGCTTCTTCCTTATTCTTGAGGTTTATCTTTTCTTCGCGTAGTTTTATCTCTTTTTCAGCCAAAGCGGCTCTGGTAGTAATATCTTTATTGATAGTTTCCTCAAGAGTGAAAACTGCCTCTTTGACCTTAAATTGTAATTTTTCCAACTTTTCTTGCTGCGTAATAATTGAATTTTCTATTGACCTTAATTTACCGCTTTCTTTTTTAGTATCCCATTGAATAGTTGCTTGTTCGGCAGTTAATGCCACTTTACTATTAAGCAAAACATCCAACTTAACCTGAGACTCTTCAATATCTTGATGTAAATCAGCCATTATTCTGGCTTGTGAACCGGAATCTCTTTCTAGTTCAGATTTTTGTTTTTTAAGTTTTACTAACTCATCCCGCAACTCCTTGGCAACCCCATCAGTCGTAATAATTTCATCGTCCAACTTAGCCAATCGTGATTCGCCATCTGACAACGATTTTTCTAAACTTTTTAGAGCGTTACGAAGTTTAACTACCTCTTGTTCGGCTTCTTCGTATAGTCTCAGCACCTCACGTCTAGCACGATTTTCAGCCTCCACTTTCAACCTATCAACAGTTTCAGTTTCGTCTTTGGCTAGTTGCCTCAGACGCTTTTCTTGATGGGCTAGGGCAGCTTTATTTTGAGCTAGTTGCTTCTTTTGGTCCGCTAGTAGTTTCAGTTGGCGTTGGACCTGATTTTCCACTCCCTCCAGATACAGTTTTCTCTGCCGTATCAGAGTCATAATGGACTCCAGTTCCTGGGGCGGGGTTGTCATCGGCTTTTCCCTTCACTTCTGGATTATTAAGTTCTTGGATTTGGCGGTCAGTGTACTGAGCTGGAGTCTCACGGTTCATAAAGGACATCGTGTCCTTAGTTTCGCGGATTACTTCCTTCTCAACTTCCTGGCGCAGATGTGGGTCAGCTACCATGCTTTTACGCTGCCCCCCACGTTCAAAATTGTAAGTTCCGTCATCATTGCGATTTTGGATAATGGCACTAACCAGTTTACGGACGGCGATTTGGGCAATATCGCCAGGGAGGTTCACCTCAGTTTTGGCCTTTAACACAATCGTGTGCTCCATATTAGCCGTTGGTGTGGTTCGTTTGGAAAGGTCTAAACCGGTTTTATCTTTGGCGAACTGTAAACCTGGGTCTAGGCTGGGATTAGTGGCAATACTGCGGGCATATTTGACACGGAAATCATGGGGTAATGGATTGAAGACTGTTACGGTCTTTTCCATCCCCATGCCGGATAATTGGGGCGTGAACTCTTGGACTGGTGCTGTCTCGCCATCGCCCAGAACTGGAGCATCGCCTACTACTTGACTCATCATTTTTTCTCCTTTGTGACACTGGTTACATCTATGACATTGGCGGCTGGTGAAACCTCAGATTGGTTTTTTTTATCTTTCAGTAAATCTTCGATTACCCGATACTCTCCTTGTAAGCGGAACAACTCTCCATCTATTGCTTGTTTTTGTTTAGCCAGTTTATTAAACCTATCCTCGGCTGCTTTCTTACGAGCTTGTAAATCTTTACTAGCCTGTAGATTACTCACGAGATTCCTTTCGTTTTAAATAAAAAAACCGCCAGTTGGCGGCTATTCCTACTTACAGTATGCCGAAAATAGTCCATAAAAAGCAACAGGGGCCTTTAATGACCCCCGTGACTTGCCCGAACAGGCGTGTTTATTTTACTTCTTGGTTACTTCAAACTTTGTCAGGTCTCCATAAGCGGCGTAGAGCTGCCCGAGCTTATCAAAGATAGCTTTTAACTCATCCTCTAAATGACCAGCCATAGCCTCCAGGGAAATATTGGATTCATACTCCAAAGTGCCTGATGCGGTTAATTCTAGCTGACCATCATATTTATGGTTAGCGTCGAACTCAAGTTCGTAATCGTGCGTGAATGGCATGGTTAAGCCGGGTCGTACTCGCCGTGCGACTCTAAGCTACGAGGTTTCTTAACTATTTTTTCAGTCATTATTTACTCCTTTATGTTGCTTCTATATCAAGGTCAGGCCGCGGCGACCATTAAGCCAGCCGTCGCACCAGTTGCCTGAGCACCGCCAGCCACTTCGACAACCGTAAAGTCGTCAGCCCAGTCAGTCGCACCGAACAGCCATGAGTCATGCAGGATTATCGAACCGCCTGCTGAAGCATGGGTATCCATAGCAACTGTCATGGCCGTAGCTGTTGAGTTGGTAGCATTATGGAAAATACACCTCTGGAACAAGTGCCAACGGTCAATAGCACCAGAACTTGATGCGTTGACGAACGTATGACCAGCATTATCGGCGAAAGTCGGGAAGAAACAATCCCTAAAGATGTTCCTCTGCGTCTCACCGGATAACTTCAATTCGGTGTTGGTGGTTGAACGGGCAACCGTATCCAATCCAATGACACACTCATCAAAGACGTTTTCGTCACCGTCATTAATGTCCAGCGTGATGGCCGCTGTGTCATCTCCGGCTGTAGCATCACCGATTCCAGCGAAATGGACGGCGTTAAAGTAGTTTCTGTCACCGGTTAGGGTTACCAGAATGTTGTTGTCAACGAACGAAGCCAGCTGAATGTTGTAGAAACTATTACCTGAACCGGAAATTGTCAGTAGCGCGGTAGAGGTGGATTGGCTGGCCGTATCCCACAAAATTCGGGAACGGGGTGAAACCAAGCTCGGCGCACAAACGCCAACCACTGTAATCAGGTTCTTGGAAAAAGTCCAAAGGCCGTCTGTTACAGCGGCTGATTCATTCGTACCACTACCAGAACCAGTACCCTCTGATGTCACTAAAATAACATCGAAGTTGTTAGTTGTAGCTGAACTATGGGCTTTGTACAGGCTGGCAAAAGCCTCATCCTGGGATTTACCAGAGTTAGTATCCAGTCCATTCACGCCGTCAACATACCAGATGTCGCCGACATGGGGTGCTAGGCCGAAGCCTAGAATCTCCTGTGGACGGACTTTAGCTCCGTATCTTAGAGCAGGAAAGTAATTTCGTGCTAATTTTGACATAATTTCTCCTTTGCATCTCTCCCTCTCGGGTCAAGCCCGGTCAAAGGCGAGAAAAATTAATTGTTAATTGGTCAGTCTATCGTGAGGTATGCCAGTGTATGCTCATTATCTACACCAGCTTCTATAGCAACACCGATTTGGACTTCACCGGCAGCGTCTAGGGCCTCAACCTCACCGCCTACACTCGTACCTGTAGTCAGGGCTAGGCCAGCGGTAATAGTTTCATCGGCCTTGATAGCGCAAGGGCCACCTGTCTGTAGCCAGCAGTAGCCAGAAATGGCTACGGCTACGTTCGGTATACCAACCGGCATATCTGCCTGGTCAGTGACCGATACGACCACAGCGTCCCATGGGTTCTTGCTGAATGACACTTCTGAAGCTGTGGTAATGGCAACAGTAATGCCTTCATCGAGGTTAGCTGTTAGTACGCCGGATGACGCAACGGTAGCGTGGTTGTTGATGAGGTAAGTAATACCTTCACCAGCCAAATCGCGGGTTGTTACATAGCCGTCGGCGTATAGGTCGGCAGCTGCGGCAGTTGCGCCTAGAGTGGCGGAAATTTGCTTGTCACCAATGGCGCGGGCGACATTAGCCGTTCGGTTTTGGTGGTTGCCCTCAACCGTAGCGGCGACCTGGAGTTCGGCAACGACTAGAGCAACCGCTCCAGCCCTTGCGTAACGGTATTTTCTACCGTCAGAAGTCTGAGCCAGCTGGCCTGTTCTTAGACCGGAACTCTTAGTGGCTCCAGTAGAACGAGCGTCCTGGTCAGTTATAGGAAAGATAATCATTTTAGATTCTCCTTATTAGTTTATTGAACAATTTTTCCTTATTTCGGTCCCGTCCGGTTCGTGCTTTCAGCTTGCGGATTTTATTCCTCACCCCGATTGCACTCTGCTTCACAGAACCAAGGAAGTCTAAATTACGTTGTAGTAATCGCAGTTACCTTCTCGTTTCTCACCGGGTTCTTGTGGATAAGTTGCCCGTAAACAACGAAGATGCCGACCTCTGCCAACTGATTAACAGGTGACATCAGGTCGCGCCACTGGAAGGCGGTTGGCGGAACTTTGTCGTAAACGCCGTCAGTGACAGAGTTAGCCACACGAACCGTAGACAGGCTAGGAATGCTCAATGAGTGGAATTCCAGAGCTGTTTCGTTGACGAACCACATCATTTGAGCTGTGGCTTTGTTGTCAGCCAAGACCGGCTTGCCACGGTATTCCAGGTAGCTGGAGCCACCCTTTAGTGAAACATCACCGCGGGCGACTTGGCCTACGCCACCATCACCGCGGTTAGAACCACCACCTAAGACACCATAACTAGCGAGTTTCTGCGGTTCAAGCAATGAGCCATAAAGGCTCCAGATAGCGCGGGTTGTCAGAACGACATTTGGTGATTCGCTTTCCAATCCGGAGACTGTAGCGGCATCATCAGCGCTGTCCATAGTGTCAAGGTCGAGTACCCCGCCGGAAGCGGCTACGAAACCAGTTGAACCGCCAGCATTAACGAAGTTGCCGTAAGTGGTTCGTGATAGACCAGCGAAGGTTGTTGTGTTGGTAGAGTCATCAATTAGATTACCAAGACCGTTGAAGTCATTGCCAGTACCGAATCCATAAAGGATGGTTCCTAGGGCGTTGCTCATGGAGTTCTGAGCAAATTCCATGGAAGCGGCTTTTAGTTTGATGACACCCAGTGGAGTTTGGTTGATGCCCTGTTCAACCATTGAAAGAGTCACTGGTTGGGCATAGCCAGTGTAATATTCGACGGCTTGCACGGGTGCGTAGTCAATCGAAGTTGAGAAGGTCTCAACACCTTTGAATGATGTTCCGAGTGTACTATTTGCTGTTATGAGATTCCACTGAATGTTGTTGCCATTAGCTGGAACGGGGCTAGAAAAGCAACGTCGCAGTATCCAGTTGGATTTGTTTACCGTGTCAACCACCTTGGGTAATATCTTTGGAAGACCCAGTTGGGTGACGCGGGAGTTTTGGGAGGTCGCGGCCATAATTTTCTCCTTAATTTTTTGTAATAAAAAAAGACCCCGCAGAGGCCTTCTTCTATTTATAGCATATACTAACTATATTTATTTATGCAAATCTAGCTGTTAATCTCAGCCATTTCCTCAGCCAAGTAGTCGTTAAGCGTACCACCCGTGCCGATGATAGTGTCTTTGGGAGAATTAGAAGGTGTGAATGGAGCGTTTGAACCAACCATCGAACCCTTCTTCTGACGAGTAGAGCGCTCACTCTTTTTCTCATCCTTAGCTTGGGTCTCTTTTTGTTCGGCCTGCATCAGACGGAAAGCATCCACGGCGCTAGTAATCTCTGGGATTTTAGCTGAACGACGGTCAGTATTCTCTTTCTCCATCCACTTGAATATAGCTAGAGCTTCTTTAACAGGAGCTTGTTCAGCATTTTTAGGGTCAAGCCAATTTGCAGTGTTGAGTTCCGGTGTAATGGCTGGGAGCATACCTTTATTACGTAAGTAATTAATCTCGTTATTCCATTGAGTAACTTGCTGGTTGCGGATGTTTTCCTGGACTTGCTGAGACTCAAAACGTTCTTTATCAGCATCAAAGGCTCGGCGCTCACCGTCAATAGCCACATCCATCCTGGCTACATTGCGATTGAACTTCAAGAATTCAGAAGCTGAGATTAGGTCAGGACTATCATCCAAACTTTTAGCAAAGGCATCGGCCTCCTCTGGGTTATTGATTTTAATAGTTTTACCGTCAGTCGTAGTAAACTCAAACGAATAATCACCTTTCGGTTGGAATTCACCTGGGTCAGGAACTGGCGGTGCATAGACACCCTCCGGCTCCTTAGTTTCGTCTTTTTCGGGCTTTAGCTCTTCACTAGGTTCAGCGGATTCCGATTCCGGTTCGCTCTCGCCTGCATCTGATGAAGATGCAGCTTCTTCCTCCGCTGGCTTTTCTTCCTCACCAGCCGGTTTTTCATCTTCAGTGTCCGCATCTTCGTCCTCCTCTCCTAATATATCGGGGTTCTCGACCACCTCGCCTTCAACACCTTCAGCGATGTCATCTATGGCTTGTTCTACCTCGCTTTTTGGTTCTTTTGGCTCGTCTTTTGGTGTTTCGGGCACTGGCTGCTCGTCAGCCTTTGGTGCTGTGTCGTCTTTCGACATAACTTCCTCCTTACTTATTACGTTCCTGTTCCAAACTGTGAAGGGTTTTGCATCCTCGGCGGTGATGCTTGGCCTACTGGTGCGGGTGCCGAGCCGGTCTTGGGGGGGGTTGCCGATTGCGCTGGGCCGGATTGCGGTGGCGCCATACCGACCATCGCCGCCGAGGTCGCTGGGTCTAGGTTGCCAAAAATGCGAACATCCGGTCCTTTAGGTACAGGCGGGCGGTCTATCATACCGGATGGGTCCATAATCGAATCACGCAGACCCTCGGTCATGGCGGCCTTATCGGCAACTGAAGCGATAAACTCTGCTAGTTTCTGCTGAACTTTCATATCTAACTTGCGGAAGCGTTCAGTCGTCATAAAGCGGTTCCAATGGTTCAAATAATTTTCGTTGTAGTCATCACGCTCTTCGGGTTCCCGGCCATTCATAATTAATCCAATGTCTATCTCCGCTTCATTGGATAGTATTTGGTTTTGGACTGACTGCATGTAGGTCATACGGTCTAACTCCCATTTCAATAATCGTTCGGCCCGCTTTTCGGGGTCCGGTACACCGAGGTCTTCAAACATCGTCAGGTAATCTATCTTGTTCATTTGGGCTAACTGGATAGCTGTAGCCCGGAGGGATTGTTTATCCAGCGGTAGGGTAGAGTCAATCGTCACGGTAACCCGGACATTAGTATCAATGTTGTCCGAAGACAACATAATTTTATTGAATAAGCCGTCTTTACCTTTAACCATGACGAAGTAATCATCCTCCAGGTAGACATTCATCATTTGCATCAAATAAACATAATATTGCCGCCAGGCTCCATTAATGACCGCTACTAGGTCGTCTTGCAGGGCGGAGGCTTGGTTGCGAACCAGCAAATCTTGTCCGAGTGTTGGATTCTTGCTTTGAGGCTGTTGGCCTCTAAATTGGACTGGCGTACCCATCATAGTATCAACTTCAGTTCGGGCATCATTCTTGTCTTCCATGACATAGCTGGGTAGTTGGGCGGTCTGTATTACAGCTATAGAATCATGGACATTAGTATTAGGGTCAGCTTTATTCAGTAAACCGATTGTCCCGTAGGCTTTACTAACAAACTTTTTAGCATCGGCTTCGTCCCACAGGGAACCATTAACCAAAGTCTTTGGATTAGCGCGGTCGGCGTTCTCGACAATTTGCTTGCCGCGCTTGTTCAATATATCCTGCATCGGGCGGGCTTGGTCAAACAGGCAGGTTTCGTCAATGAAGGAACGTCCAGTATTCCAATAGTTCAAGCAGATAAAGGGTTTTATCGGCATATAAGTCATGTTGGCTATCATCTGCTGTTTCTTACTGCCTTTACGTATCCAGTTGGGGTTTTTCATTTTGCCCAGGCACAGTTGCTTGTCAGGAATCAGCCAGCAGACACCCTCGGCTTCCTCGCCGTCATCCCAGTAAGTGAACCAGCACTCCTGGTAAGTCACAACACGGGAGACCTGTGTATAAGTGCCTCTCTTAATACCATAAACAGCGTAAATATCGTCTTTTTTGTCCGGGAACTTAGCGACAAGTTTCTCTATGGTAGCCTGCTGGCGATGCCAGATACGCAGCGGGTTACTCTGGTAGCGGGCTTCGCGCGAAATAACAATGTCAGCGGGGTCGACATTCTCAGTACAAATGTCCCCAAAGGGACCATAATATTCATCGTAGCGTAGCTTCAGATAACCGCGTTTGCGGGTAATAAGATTCTTAACTGCCAGTCGCATTTGGGTATTAACATCATGGTCCAGGACGTGCTGGTAAATTCCCTGTTCGCTTTGATTAGCCACATGTTCGGAAGTTTCATCGCTCCTAGAAGGCAGTAAATTAGGTTTGGCCGGTTGACCAGTAGCATAAGCCAAGATAGCTCGGACCGAAGCGAATAGGCGATTATCTACATAGGGTGTTTCGATGTTCTTGTTGACGACCTTGCCACCATCCTGGATGCCCAATAGATAGGCAATGTTTTCCTTGTCGGTCAGCGACAGCAGCCACGGCTCCTGCTCCCAATGGGACACATCTTGAGCAAACTCATTAGTACATAGCCGGTGCAGTTTTTCGTCATCCAGCGATAAATCAAACGGGCTAAATGGCTCATCAACCGTGTTAGCCGGGTCTAATGCATTAGTGAAAGTAGTATTATCCATAAAATAAAATAGACAGCCTGCAGAGGCTGTCTTCTACTTGAATAATAGCACAAAGCTAATTTGAAATGTACTCCGACCCCTGTTAAATTTCGTCAAACAACGATAAAATGATACCACATTCGGCAGAATTTCGGCGGTTTACCGAGGCATTTTTGGCGGGTTGAAGACTGATTATTGGTCACGTCAATTCCGTAAATCGCTGTACCTTGGACTTCACAAACTTTGGTGCCACAATATATACAATGAAACTCCCAATATCGAGGACGGCCTTCACGGACTAAATAAACATCCATTGAGTATCGAAAATCATCACCGGAGTCACGATAACTGCTATCACCAGGCTTGGGTTTCATGTGTCCATCGCTTCGCTTATTTTTTCACTCAAGTCAAAAATCATTTGTCCCTGCCTATCTACATAATCAGCTTTTTTAGGTTGAGCTGTCAACTGCGGCTCGGCGAAGTCCATGCCTACGCCCCTGCCCAGCTGACGTGAAAGAGCAATCCGCATATAACAAGTTGCATGGGCATAATGTTCAGGCTTAGAAGGGTCTTTAGTCCAGACGCCTTTCTCGAAGCCTTTAGGGTCGATTTCCGTCGTTCGAAAAGTATTCCCCCAGTGTCGGATATAGTCATCCAGCTCATGCGGGTTCATGCGGAATTTAATCCGTTTTTCGTTAATCTCAGTAGCTACAAGGTCAAATATCTTAGTTCTATCAGCATGAACTACGCCGTACTCCCTGCCCTCCTTAAACCTGACTACGCCAATATCCTTGGTGTCCTGCTTGTAATAACAAACAAAGACTTTCCCACGATATTTCTCCATCAATTGTTTGGGAATCGTAAAATCAGGCATAGCATCAATTACCATGATAGCGTTGTACATCAGAAATAATTTCTCTATTTCCTCCCAACTCTCGGTCTTGCCCATATCAAAAATGCCTTCCGGCGTACCGGCTACCCAGTGTTTAATAGCCCCAACATCCACGCCGATAGCTACTTGGACTTTCGGTATTAAGGTCGGTTGGCAAGCGTTTAAGATAGTCTCACGCGACACAATAAGGTCAGTCGGTGTATAAGCCTTACCCAGAACGAAGTTATAAAAATATTCAATCGAATTAGTCGATTGCTTTTCAATGATATGTTCGGCACTCTGCCAAGGGGCCATTAATTGGGAGACCCAGTAGCCATGCCAATCCCTATCTGGATATTTAGCCACCCATTCGCCGTTGATACGGTCGGCGTTATAAAGTTCCTTACCACAGGCTCCACAAGCAAATATAGCCCGCTCTAAGTCTACATAGTGGGATTTAAGCGTCTTATCACCCCACATATCCTCTTCCTGCTTAAAATCCAGCCAGGAGCTGAATTTACAATGTGAACATTTAACAAACCAATGGCGCTGGTCAGTTCGTTGGTACAAACCGTCCACTCCGAAGCCAATAGCCGAGGGGTTGGAAAAGTACCGGAACCTTGGCTCGGGAGCGGCATCTAGCCGAGACTGGTAAATTTCAACAATCTTTTGATGGCTGCGGTCATACTCGTCGATATTCAAAGTATCGGCCGTGATGTTGATGGCCTGCCCCTCAGATTGTGCTCCCCTGTAATAAATAAAGTTTTGTGCAAATTGTTTTAAAGACTCCGAATCAACAGTCAAGAGTTCTTTAATTTTAGGATTATACTGAATAATTGGATTGACTTTCGGGGCTACGAAACCCTTAATAACATCGGCGGTTTGTAGGGTATGAATAATATTTCTTTTCTGGTAAACAGCTTCGTGAATACCCCTCAATGTCTCAGCCACAGTCATACCTATCTGAGCCGCTTTTTTGGTAACGATGGTCTGGGCATCGTCGGTCATATAATCAATCAAAAAACGATGCTGAACGAACTCCAAAGGTTTGTTGTATTCATTAACAAAGTTATTCAGAGTTATCCAAGCGAGTACATTCGAGGCTTCTAGTTGTGCTTGATTCATAAAAAAACCACCTTCCGGTGGCTATTCCTATCTTAATTGTAGCAGTTTTAGGTTTTTTTCTTCTTTTCAAGATAATCCTGAAAATCGTCAGTAGGCTGTTTGAACTTTTGGGAAGATTTCTTAAAATAAGTCTTATGGCCCTCGGTTAGAGGCTTCAGGGCTTTCTTGGCCTGGGCGGGGGTTTTGATGGGCTTCGAAAACATCGAGCCTTCCCATTCATCATAGTCCATCTTCTTAACGGGATTAGGAGTTTCAAGAGCTTTTTTCACCAACGGCATAATATACTCCTCTTCAACAATTCTCTTCTCTACTATGGGAGGTATAGCCTCCCCACTTAAAGCAACTGAGATGAAAGCTGTCTTCTTTTTGACCGCTACCCACTTAGGGTAATCTTCTTTTCTAATATAAACAGTTACTTTAGGCATACTAGAGAGTATATACCTACTATACCCCCTAGTCAACTGAAAATAGCCTCGGATTAAATTGTGGATAGTAAAAAAACTTGAGCTGGAGTCCCAATGTCCCTACCCCCACCCCTGGTACCCCCCAGGGGTATATATCACCTTTCAACTCAAAGAATAAGAATAAATTTATTATTGTAATACAACACAAGAAAAATAAATAACTACACTACATCTAGTGTGTATACATACATTGCACCGTACACCGCACACAGTATAAGACATATAACAGGGGTATGTTCGTATTGTGTTCGTGTCGTCAAATGGTTCTTGTGCGACTATGCGTTTTCGGCTTTAGACGTACTTTGCACCGTCTTTTGTTTTAAAAAGGCTGTAAAGTCCTTAGAAAGGGCCATATC
>C687J35021_10002147_pt1 | contig 14140 bp, 10 predicted proteins | sample RifCSPhighO2_12_FD_35021 | JGI IMG/M metagenome (IMG submission 35021)
AATCCCCGCAGCGCGCACTGGCACCTCCTTCCTCGAACGGCAGGTGACCAGTCCCGCCGATCCGTTCGCGCCCGGTGGCGTGTACGCCTCCTATCTCCCCGCCTTCAAGCGCAATGAAGAGGACGTGTTGAGCGGCTTGCAGACACAGCTCTCCCGCGCCTTCCCGGCCTCCGCCGGCGTGACGCTCCAAGGCCCCGTCCAGGAGAACTTGCGGCGCGCGACGGAGCAACTGGCGACCAATCGCAACGTCCTGGCCGCTGACCTCCTGCGCGAGCAACAGACGCGCCAGCAGCAGGCCGCCACGTCCTTGCAAGGGCTGGGCACGGACGTGATGGGACAGCAGCGGCAGGCGGCCGCGGATGTCCTGCAATTCTCGCGGCCCGATCCGACGGCTCAATCGATCGCCAATCTCGGCTCGATCCTGCTCATGGATTCGGTGCTGAATCGGCGTGGGACGGGGGCGACGGGCATCGGCACGGGCGTGACGGGGAACTCCGCCATTGATGCGCTCATCCGTCAGTTGGGGTTGGGTGGTGGAGGTGGTGGCGCGGCCCAACCGGGGGCCGCGGGTGGTGGTGCAGCAGCACCCACCGCGACGGGTGGGGCACTCTCGGCGTTGGGGCAAATCTTCGCGCCTGCCTTGCAGGGGGCCTTGTCACAATACGGTGGCAACGCCATCCAAGGCATCCTGCAAAGTCTCGCCCCAGGAGGCGGTGTCTTTGGCGAAGGGCTGATGGGCGCTGCTGGCCCACAAGGCAATGCCATCAGCGCGTTGATCGCTGGGTTGGGTAATGTTGGCATGCCCGCGCTGGGTCAAGGGGGCGGGCTGATTGGCGCTGCTGGTCCCCAGGGCAATGCCTTGGCGCAAATGGCCGCAGAGTTTGGAGGCGCCGCACCGAGCGCCACAGGAGCAGGTGCCGCTGGTGCGGCTGGCACGGCGGCCGCGGGAGATGCGGCCTTCGCATTGTCTGGGTTGGGTGGTCTCTTGGGTGGCCTCGGAGCCGGTGCGGCCGGGTATGGTTTGGGTCAACTAGGCAGCCGGTTCTTGCCCAACCAAGCCACGAGTGCACTCGGCGGAGCGGCCGGAGGCGCGGCGGCTGGTGCGGTGATTGGTTCCATCGTGCCAGGGCTCGGCACAGCCATCGGCGCCGTGATTGGTGGGGTGGCTGGTCTGTTTGGCGGCTTTGGCGGCGAGCGCAGTCAACAAGCGGCCATCAAAGCCGAACGGCTGGCCGCCGACATGGCCTCCCAATCGAACAACACCGCGCAACTCGGTTCGTTTTGGACATCAGCTATCGGGCAAGCGGGTGGCGATGTGGACGGCTTCGGGTCGTTCGCCCAGCAGCAGTTGGACATCTACCAGCAAGGGCCGACGGCGTTTTCGTATGGCGGCGTGAGCGGGACGCTCGACCAAGGCAACGCCATCGCCAAAGTGGGGGCCGCGCAAACCCTGCAAGCCATCAACACCGCGCGCGCCCAACAGGGGAAATCAATATACGCCACGCTCGACCAAGTGGACGGATTCCGCGATGCGTACATCAACTACCTCATGGCAAATCTGAAAGTGGAGAGCGGCGGCGGGACGCGGCCGGTGGCGAATGTGCAGGAATTTGGTGGCTTTGTCAGTGACGCTGGCCTCCGCGTCTAACATGCCAGGCCAATCGCTCGTCACCGATGCCTTACTGGACGCCATCGCCCGGAAGGAATCCAACAACAACCCCGCGGCGGTGGGCGACACGCACCTCGCCAACCAGGCCTACGGGGCCTTCCAGGTGCGGCTGCCCGCGTTCCAGGATGTGCAGCGGGTCTTTCCTGACCAGTTCGGGCAGGTGACGTTCGAGCAGATGCAACGTGACCCGGCGCTCAACCGTGCTGTCGCCAAGGCGTACTTGCTCGCCGGGGAACAGGCCTACGGCATCACCGAGCTGCCACGGCTCATTTCGTTTTACAATCGCGGCCCGAAGGCGCGCAGCGGCCCTATCACCAATCAGTCCTACGTCAACGACGTGCAGCAGTTCTTGCGCGCACCGACAGGAGACCCGCCCGTGAAGCCCACCAGCCGACGTACCGACCAGCCCTTCCGCACGGCGGAGGAGGCCGTCACCTATCTGAATCGGATGGTGGTGTCCACGGATTTGATGGCCCCGTTGACGGCCCAGGAGATCGAGCCGATGCTGTCGCGCTTCTCGCCGCCCACGGCCATGCCGGGGGTGCATCCGACGCCGCCGGATGCTCAGGCGCAGGAACGTACGACGATTTCGGCGCTGGCCCAGGCCCAACGCCAGCGCGGGATGGCGCCACAGGGTGCAGGCGCGGCCTTGGCGACGGACTGGCAGGCGCTCTCAGAGCAGGGCGGCACCTATATGGGTCAGCCGGTGCCACCGGTCGATCAAATCACGCAGGGCCATAACGCGGCGTCCATCCTGCAACGCACACGACAAGGGGCCATGCCCATTGACCCGAACAACACCATGGGCCGTGAGGGCGAGACGTTCTTCCCGACGGTCAGTGATGCCGCCACCGACAATCCGGATCGCGCCGCCATGCAGCGGATGATGTTGCGCCGCATTTTGCCCGCGTATTCGCAGCGAGCGTAGGAGGAGCCATGGCCGGTCGTCGAAGGACAGGCGTGTTGGGCGGCGCCATCAATGTCGCCAGCCAACTGCTGCTGCATCGGCAGGAGGAACAGCGGAAGCGGCGCGATCAGGCCACCGAGCTGGCGCTGAAGTTCAAGACCGAGCTGGCGCTGGATGCGGCCAAGCAGGGGATGGCCTACACCGACCCGTTCAGTGGCACGGCGATGCCCGCCGTGACCGCGCTTGGGGGGCCGCCCGCCGTGGGTGCAGGTCAGCGGTTGAGCGCCACCTATGACCGCTTTGGGCGTCCGAAGGGGTACAGCACGACCACCGAACCCGCGCCTGACCCCGTCAAGATGGCGACCCAGACGGCGGATTTGCAGTCCAAACTGCTGACCGGGCGGGCGGCGCATGAGAATATCAACGCGGACATCGCTTACCAAAACGCGCAAGCCAACGCGGACTGGCGCCGGGCCCATCCCGTCAAGAGCGCGTTGGGTCTGACGAAGACCGCTCCCGTCGCGTTGTCACCTGACATCATGCCCGAGGCGTACGCCAAGGGGGCCCCGTTGGATCTGGCGCTCCAACTCGCCACGCAGCGATTGAGCGGCCTGGTGGCTCCTACAGCAACCGGCATCAGCAGGGGCGACGTCACCGACGACCTCCCCAGCGACCTGCCAGACATTGTTTCCGAAGGCGCAGCGGATGGCGACCAATTCCAATCGGCCGAGGATGGCGGTCTCTACGAAGTCCAGGGCGGTCAGTGGGTCAAGGTGCAGTAGGCCATGCCGTGGCTGCGTAAGGGCGGGGTGGATGTCCTCGACAGTACGGAGTCCACGACCGCACCCGTAACGCCTGCGCGCCCTACGACGGGCGGGTGGGTGCGTAAGGGCGGGGTGGACGTGTCTGCCTCCCTTCCCATGTTACCTTCCATGACGCTACCCAGCGTCGGCGAGTGGGTGCGACGGCAGGGCGTGGCTGTGGTGCCGGCTGCCACCGCCCCATCCTTCTTCCCCTCCCGCGCTGCTTCAATTACTGAAGCGGGGCTGCCACTGACGCAACGGCTCGGCCAGATCGGACGTACGGCCAGCGAAGGCATCGCGTCGATCCTGCCTCCGGTCGCCATCGCGCGGAATCTGCAACTCCGTCAAGCCGAACGGCAACTCAATCCGCCGTTGCCTTCGACGCAAGCAGGATGGGTTCCCCCCCGGACATGGGAAGACGCTGCTCGGCAACAAGAGCAGTATCTTCAACAGCGTTCCCCCTTCCTCGCCCAGACCATCGCGGAGCGCCAAGGACGTGAACGGCAAGCCGCGGAAGCGATGCCGTGGGCCACCGGCGCGGGGCGTTTCGTGGGCGGACTGGCCCCATTCGCCGCCGGCATGGGCGCGACCAATGCGGCCCTCGGCCCAGCAGGTCAAGCCGCCATCCGCGCGCTACCACTGCTCGCTCGTGCGCCTGCCGTTGGCCTGACGATGGCACCAACCGCTGGGGCGCTCGCGGCGCAGGAACGCGCCAACCTGGGCGTCACACAAGGGGTTCCGACGACCGCGGGCGATGTGGCGAAAGCTGGCCTGACGAGTGCGGCTCTGGCCGTGCCACTCGGCGCGGCAGGCGAAGCCGTGATGACGGGTGGACGCGCCATCAATCAACGCCTGTTCCAAGGCATGTTGACCCGTCTCGAAGGCGTCTACCAGCAGCGCAATCCCAACGTCTCCCCGGAGGTGTTCGACCAGTTCCGTCTCTGGCTGCGTCAGCAGCTCGTGACCACGGCGCGCGCCCAAGGATGGAGTCCAGAGACAGGCCCTGGCGTCCTGCGATCAGCCATCGGTCGGACGCGCATTGAACGCGCCATCCGCCAAGACCCGATGTTTCTGAAGATGCGCGTGCCCGTAGAACAGCCCACACCGCCCCAACGACCTGTCATGGCGTTCGCGCCACCGCTCGCGGCGCCCGTCCGTCCGCCAACCGTGCCACGTCCCGTCCTGAGCACGCCCGGCGCGTCGCAGATGCCGGCGACTACACCGCCGTTGCCGGTCATCGCGCCACGCGTGAACATCGCTGCTCCGGCTGTCCTTGTGCCACCACGAACACCGGCGACGATGGGTGAAGCGATTGCGTTGAGTTCGCCCAGCGGCACCATGTCGCGCCAGTCCAGAGCGAGGGCAAATGAGCGTTTGCGGCAGGAGCTGTTTGGCCAAGAAGGTCTGCAAGCGCAGAACGCGCCGCAACCCACGCCCGCGGAGGCGTTGCGGCGCCAAGCCCAACAACTACGCGAACTCGCTAGTCGCGGCATGAAGCCCAAGGCGCACCTGCGACAGGCCATGGTGCTGGAAGTCCGCGCTCAACAATTAGATGCTGCCACGCCAACGCTACCGGCTGCGGCCCCTGGCGCGCCGTCACCGACACCAGCCCAGCCCACGCCGCAGCCGACCATTCCCGACTTCGCCACCACCCAAGAGGCCGAGGCGTTCGGACGCCAGCATCAGGGCAACGCGCAGGTCGTGGCGCTGTTGCAAGCCAAGCGCGCGGCCTACCTGCGCCTGGCCGATGACACCGCCCTATCCACTGACCTGCGCTTCCAGGCCGCCCAAGCCGCGCAGCTGCCACGGGAGGCGTTGCAGGCGGCGGGGCAGGGCGTGGAGCAGCCGACGCCTGCTACTGTGTCAGCCGCCCCGCCTGTTGTTGCGCCCAGCGCGGTCAAGCAGCCGTGGGAGATGACGGCGTTGGAATACGCCCGATCGCACGTGCCAGGCGCACGCGCGCCCGGTGCGGGCTTCACGGCGCAGCACCGCGTTGAAGTCAAGGCGGCGCTCGCCAGAAGACAACCCGTCCCCCCCGCCGTCCTCGCCGAATATCCTGATCTGCAATCACCGACGACTGCGGGGCCACAGCGCCCCCGCACCCAAACCGAATTGCCCGGCCTGGCTCCACCGCCCGCGCCCACCACGGCGCTGCGTCCGACGACCGCACAGGCGCCCACCAAGGAAGAGCGATTGGCGAGTGGTGTGGCGGAACCCTCGCCCGCCTACGGCACATCCGCGCCCCCGTTCTACTCCCACCTGGAGCGCACCATCGAGCAGCGGATGCCTCGTCGTGCGCCCGTCGCCCAGGTGCGCGGCCTGCTCGCCTCGGCGGGCGTCAAGCAGGACGAACTGACCTGGGTGCTGGGCGATTACCTGGACGGCAAGGTATTCATCCAGCAAGCCGACCTGTTGCAGCACATCCGCGCCAATCAGGTGCAGGTGCAAGAGGTGGTGAAGCACGATGCGGAAATCCCGTCATCGCTGTCAGCTACAGGCACCTATCGTCCTGGACGATTCGCCACGACCAAGTTCTCCGACCGCGTCCTCCCCGGCGGCCCGCTTTCCAGGGATACAGAGCTGTTGTCGGAGAGTGGCTGGAAGAGAATCGACGAGCTTGGTATCGGCGATATCGTGATGACGCGCGCCGACGATGGACGCCTTGAATGGGCGGGCGTCAGCGCAACGCATCGCGTGTTCTCGGATCGTCTTTATCACTTCCAGAATCAGTCAATCGACATGATGACGACTGCGAATCACCAAATGGTTGTGAAGCGCCGTCGTCGCAGCTCGGCTGGGGTTTTTAGGACTACGGCGGAGCAGCTGTGGCGTATGTCTGAATGCCTCGTCCCGCTTACCGGAGCGTGGCACGCAAAGAGTCAGAAAACACTTTTCGGACTTCACGCCGGAGACGTTGCGGAGTTTGTGGGTTGGTATCTAGCCGAAGGTTCTTACAAACACCGGAACGGCGTGAAAACGACGATCCAGATTGCTCAATGCGACCAGCACAATGCCGCTAATTGTCGTCGGCTGGAGGCATTGTTCGACCGCCTCGGACTATCGTGGAAGTGGTACGGTGGCGCCTACGGCGTAGGTATTCGCAAGATGCCCATAGGACTGAAGGAGCTGATTCATTCACAGCCGACATCGGCTGGAAAATTTGTTCCGCCGCTGTTCATGCAGCAGGGGCGCGACGTGATCGAGCGATTACTTTCTGGGCTGTTTTTGGGGGATGGGCATCTGATCCAAGCGAAGGGGAGGCGTCAAGCAAAGCAGTTATTTTTCAGTAAGAGCGCTCGCCTTGCCGGTGACGTACAGGCGCTATGTCTTCTGTCCGGTAAGCGGGCTAGTGTGCGTCAACGTCCAAGCGGAATTTACGTAGTCGCCGTCTGCGAGAAGCAATGGGCGAGCATCGACGACGCAAAGCGCGCGATAGTGCCGTATGACGATTTCGCTTTCTGCGTCACGGTCAAGAATCACGCGATTTACGTCAGGCGTAATGGCATCGCTGCGTTCACTGGAAACAGTAACTACCGCGAGCTGCTGCTGACGTGGCCAGCCGCACCCAAAGAACCCCACGGGCGCATTGAGCGGTTGATCAACGGCAAGTATCTCGTGAGTGCTGCAGGACTGCAAGCACGGCTCTTTGACACCGAGGCGGAGGCCATCGCTGAAACGCAGCGACTCGGTGAGAAGTTTTCCGAACAGACAGGGTTCATTTCCCCCCACTTCGACGAGCCCAACATCCTCGCGCACGTCCGCTTCAATGACCGCGTGGATGCCAATGGCCGGAAGACGCTGTTCCTTGAGGAAGTGCAGAGCGATTGGCACCAGCGGGGGAGACACGAAGGGTATGGGCTGTCTGCTCAAGCAGAGGATGTGACCCTTGCGGGCGAGGCCATGGGCGGCACACCAGTGTCTGCCCGTGTTCCCGACGCCCCATTTAAAACCACTTGGCACGAACTGGCACTCAAGCGGATGCTGCGCTACGCCGCCGAGAATAACTACGATCAGATCGCGTGGACGACGGGCGAGCAGCAGGCGGCGCGGTATGACCTCAGCAAGCAAATCAGCAAGGTGCAAATCACGAAGGATCACAACCTCGCGGCCTACGATCTGCAAGGCAATCAGGTCATCAACAAGGCGTTACCCATCAACGAGAAGGATGCCTTCGCAGAGGTCGAGGCGCAGGTCGGCAAAGATGTCGCTCAAAGACTGTTCGTACAGCCGGAGGCAACTGAATATAAGCCGCGCGAGGTTTCAGGCATTGACCTCAAAATCGGCGGCGTGTGGCTGAAGAGGTTGTACGACGTGATGCTCCCGTCGTTCCTCAACAAGTTCGGGAAGCGGTTTGGCGTGCAGGCGGGCACGACGCGTATTGACACGGAAGAACCGACAGCCGAAGGGGATAATACGGAAAAAGTGACCGTCCACGCCTTCGTTACCCCGCCCGCCTTGCGCCAATCAGCACTCACTGAAGGATTCGCCGTCTTTGATAAACCGCAGCCCGGTGGTACACTCCCCACAGGAGGTGCCCGTGGAAACGCCCCCGCCGTACAACCAGCCCAAGGCCCGATGCCGGCGCCGCGCCTCCAAGACACGCACCCGGCCATCGCCACCGCCGCCGCGACGCAAGGAACCCTCCTACCTGACGGCCATCAATCGCTACCGCTTGAATTAGCCGTCCCGCCGCAGTTCCCGCATATGCAGCGTTTGGCGCTGCGCGTCATCCCGATCACCCGTGCCGAAGCCGACGCGCTCCAAGGCGTCTTCGTCCAATTCCCTGACGGGCACCAAGGCAGCGCCACCTTCCAACACGTGCCGGAGGCGGAAGCTGCCAGCGCCACGGGCTTGCAGTATTTCTACAAGTACGACCTGCCCGCTGGCGCCGCTGCACCGTACACCTCCACCGCTCCTGCACCCATCCAGCAGACCTTGACGCAGCAGGAGATGGGACGGCTGGAAGGCGGGACGACGGCCGGTGAAGGTGCGCCCGCCCCCTACAACGAAGCCGCTGAACGCGCCGCCATCCAGGGCGAACCGCCCACGACCCCACAACCCCTCACACCCGAACTGCGCCGCCGTCTGGCAGCCGCCGGCTTGACCCAGGCCGATGTGGTGCGGCTGGCCCGCGCCCTGTTCCGGCAAACACGCATGATGCAGACCGAAAGCCAGCGGTTGCAACAGGCCATCATGGAGCACGGCGGGATTCGCGCTTTTGCGGGTGGCGTGGAAGCCGAGGAATACCGCGCCATCCCCATGCGCTTGCGCCGCACGACCGGGCTGCCCCCGGATGAAATGGCCGCGTCCTTGCAGGCCGAGGGCTTCCCATACGAGAGCACCAACGACTTGCTCGCGGCTATCAGCGAAATCAAGCAACTCCCCACGCTCACGATCAAAGACTTCATCCCGCAGGCGGAAGAGACGATTTTCAACCACCTCGACCCGAAGACACGGCAGGCGTTGGTGGAAGCCCAGCCCACTGGCGCGCAGATGCGCCGGCTGCGCCAAGCCATGCGCACGGACTTGGGGAAGCAGATCACCAAACTCGCGGCGGACGCCCAGGCCAAGCGCCTCACGCCGCGCCAAGTGTCCCAGCTGGCGAAACTCCACCGCATCCAGCCAGGCCAGACGGTGACGGGGCCCAAAGGTGGGACGCTCGAGGCGCCGTTGTCGCCGGCGGATGTGCGCAAGACCCAAGCCGTTGTCGGTTCAATCCGCCAACTCGGCCCCAACGCGCCACCACCCGTCATTCCGCGCGGGCGGGCGATGGTGCCGTACTACCCGCCAGGCCGCTTCCGTGATCTCGCGGAACTCCAAGCCGGGCAGGGATCTGGGCTGTCGCCGCGCCGTGCCGCCGATGTCATTGACCGCGGGCCGATGGGGCCGACGTACCAGAAATGGGTCGGTTTGCGGAACGCCGAGATTGCCGCTGGACGTGAAGCGCAAGCGTTGGTCAGCGAGTTGCATCGCATTGCAGGCCGCTTGCGCGTGAGCCAGCCCGACACCGAGCAGGTGGTGAACCTCCTGGAAGGCACCTCGACGGGTGTTACGACACCGCGGGCCACTCAGACCGCCGCCTGGATCCGCCAGACCAACGACGACTTGATTGATCGCGCCAATACGGTCCTGACGGCGTTGGGCCGCACTCCGATCACGAAGCGGCAGGACTACATGACGCACATCACGGGGAATGACGCCTGGGTGGAGCTGCGTGCCGCACTGACGGGTGAATCCGTGGAGCACGTCCGCACGTTGGGCGACTTGGTGCCGCGCTCCTTGCGTGTCAGCTCGCGGTTCTTCAGGCCACGGGAGGGTGGGGCCTACCTCCGTGATCCGCTGCGCGCCTTCGACGCCTATGCGCGGTCGGTCTTGCGGGTCATTCACGAAGCCACGCCGGCCCGGCAGTTAGAAGCCCATGCGGCTCAGTTGCCGATGCGCGCACGGCAGTACGTCCGCCGGGTGATTCGTCAGACGGTGGCCGGGGAGCCGGGGGAGATTGCCACAGCCGTCGGGAAACCCCTCACGCGGGTGGTCGCGGGTATCACTAACCGGTTTTCGCGCGGCACCGTCTTGGGCAACCTCTCGTCGGTGGTGATGCAGCCGTGGACGGCTCCGGCGGTCCTGGCCGAACTGCCGGCCTCTTCGCCAACCTCCTCGTTGCTCACCGACCTCTGGCGGGTACGTCAGGCAGGGATTGCGGCCGCGTGGACGTGGCAGGGCCGGGGCATGGCGTTTGCGGAACAGTGGTCGCGCACCTTGCAAGGCCGCTTGGTCGAACGGCTCGACCCCGGCATCTTGTCGGACTACCGCGCCTTCACCGACAAACTCGCTGGATGGATGACGGGCGTGGATCGGGCGATGGTGGCGTGGGCGTTCAATACACACTACCTGAATCAACGCGCCGAGGGGCTGTCCCATGCGCGCGCCGTGGAGATTGCGGATGACGTAGCGGCACGCACCCAAACGGAGTTCTTGAAGTCGGCCCTCCCGCCGGCGTTCAATGATGAGGCCATGCGCGCACTGCTCCCGTTCCAGACGACCGTCAACGAAGTCTTCAATGCGTTCAAGCAGGACGTGCTGCGTGGACGCCGCGCCGGTCCCGCATCGGTGACGTTGCGTGCTGGTCAGCCGCCAGCAGTCACGGAGCGCGGCCCATTTCAAGATGCTGCCGATGTCGTGCGCGATGGACGCGTCTGGCGTGCCGCGGCCCTCTGGTTCGGCACGGTAACGGCGATGGCGTTTGTCTATGACCAGTTGGGCTTGCCGCGTCCACGTGGGATCATGGACTGGATTCCTGGGGTCAGCACCTTCCGTGGCGGACCGCCGCCCATCAAGATGGTGGGAGATGTGGTGACGGGTCTCGGCTCGCCGTCGGAGCATGAACGAGAGAAAGCGTGGGGGGATTTCTGGCGCTCAGCGGGGATTATTGCCATCGGTCCGCCGACCAATCAGGCGCTCAAGTCTGGGTACGGGATCGTCGATGTGGTGCGCGGGGCCTCCGTGACAGCGGCAGGGCGCGAGCGATTTAAGATTCGAGGCCCTGCCGAGGTGGCGCGTGCGGTGGCGTTCGGGTCGTGGCAGACGAAGGCGGGCCAAGCGTACATCCAGCGTGGCTTCCAGCCCGAACCCTTGACCCCCGCTGAACGCCAGCAGCGGAAGATCGACCAGCGGAACGCGCGGCGGCATCACCCAGTCATCGAGTGAGCTGCTGGGCCGCGTGCGTGGTGACCGGCACGACGCTGGCACTCATCGCCTGGCTGTCGGAGGGACGCCCAGAGCTGGCCTTCGCGCTGCTGGGTGTTGTGGGACTGGCCAGCGGGCTGTACCATGCGCTGCGACCGCGTGCTTGACATTGGCGGTTGTTTTGCTATGCTTTCGTTGGCTGGCTAAGCAGGTGACGTGCCTGAACGTGAACCTGGCCGTTTGACTCGGCGTTCTGGATCGCGATAGAGCAGATCGCAGCATCCAGCCATATTGCCGCGCTGTCCTGCCACTGACAACGGCGACCTGGATGAGATAGGGTAGTACCGGCGTGAGGCGTAACATGCTCGCCACCACACGGTGGAAAGAGACAGGGGGCGCCTCGGATGCCTGCCCTGCTTGCACATCACGACCTCACGGCCTGGCTGTCCGTAGAAGAATCCAGGGGATAAAGTGGCCCCTTGTCTTACGACAAGGTAAAGACGGTAAGGGCGATACTCCCCAGTCTCCGCCCGAATCCTCGCCCCTGGATTCTACGCGTCCATCGTACTCACGGTGGGCGCGTATTTATTTTCTGGTGCGATTCCTCGTCGCTGATGACATCATTCCTCGACGAGGAATACGAGTTGACATGGCGATTTCCACCGGCTATACTTGGCGTACCGATGGAGATCGCGATGATAGCCCACCCGACGACAAATAGCCCAGACCGACGCACCACCGGCCTGGGTATTTTGCTGCCGTCCGGGGAGTATACGCAACGTCCGCAAGGGCGCGCGACTCCATCGCCGCGTAGAAATCCGGACGGCGTTTTACTGCCGTCCCACCTAGGAGGATTAGATGGCTAGCCCCACCGTTTCGGACGTTCAGCCGCAGCTGCGGCAACCCATCTTTACACCCTGTCGCCAATGCGGGGCGGATCTGCTCAGGGAAGACGCCTGGTGTGCCCTGTGCGGGGCCATCCAAACCGGGCACGGCACATGACCGCCACCGGCCATCTTGCCCGCTTTGCCCGTTCCCTCCAGTGCCGGCGGATCCGCTATGACCTGGAGCGTCGGCTGGTGCAGCTGCCGGTGTCATGGCTCAAGTGGCTCTGCGAGGGCTGGTGGCGATTTGTATCGGCAGGGACAGGGGAGGATGGGCGATGAGCCGCTACGTCGTGCTGGACGCCTGCTCTCACTGCCACCGCACCGACCGGCCGCTGATCACGCTGCCTGAGGATGCGCAGGGAAACGAGGCGTTTGTGTGCCAAGGAGGATGTGATGGTTGACGAATTGAGCGTCTTGATCGTCGAAGCCAAGCGCATCGGGTATCAACGGGCGGCGTTGGAACTGCTGCGTTGGCTCTCGATGCAACCGAACGACCTGACAGCGCATCAGGTTCGCCAGAAGTGTGACGAACTGTATGCCCGTGGAGGTCTGGCATAATGTCCGCCCACCTGTACGCCATCGACACCGTGCCGGAGGATGCGCTGGACGAGTGGCTGGAAGCGCAAGAGGATCGGCTGGCCGAGATGCGGAGGAAAAAGAACGACCTGTCACGGTGACACGCGACAGGTCGCAGAGAGTGGAGCGGGAGCTAGGCCACTCTAGCCGACAGCCGAGAGGTTGTCAAGGAGAGCGGGAATGACACAGGAGTTGGTGCGGTTTTCCATCGAACCGAAAACGTTCGACGAGATGATGAAGTATGCCGAACTGATCGCCAAGAGCAGTCTCGTGCCGCGCGCCTACCAGGGCAAGCCCGGCGACATTCTGATTGCGATTCAAATGGGGCAAGAAGTCGGCTTGAAGCCGCTCCAAGCCCTGCAAAACATTTCCTGCATCAACGGGCGACCGTGCATTTGGGGGGATGCGCCGCTGGCGCTCGTCCGCAATTCGGGATTGCTCGAAGATTTCCGCGAGGACTTCAACGAGCAGACCTTCACATCCACCTGCCAGGCCAAGCGCAAAGGCCAGCCCTCGCCGATCATCCGCACCTACGGCAAGGTCGATGCGGAGAAGGCAAAACTCTGGAACAAAGAGGGCACCTGGCAGACCAACCCCAAGCGCATGACGCAACTGCGGGCGCGCGCGTTTACGCTGCGCGACGGTTTCTCCGACGTCCTGCAAGGCTTGATCATCGGCGAAGAGCAGGAAGATGTGCCGACGACCAACGGCGATGCCTTGCCAGCGCCGCCGGCCCCGCCATCCGCCCCGAAGCGGTTGAGTGACACCGCCGCGCCAGCAGCAGCACCCTACGCACCAGTCCCGGCATGGCGCAAGATCGAGGCCGCGAAGCGTGAGGGCTCCTGCCTGCCGTGCCAATCGCCCATTCTCGCCGGCGCACCGTACTACCTCAATGCCGCAGGCCAAGCGTTCTGCGAACCCTGCTACACCGGAGCCAGCCGTGAGCCAGGCGACGACGGCCAAGGTTGAGGCCGGGCACCTCTTCACGTTTGACGCGGTGGCGCACATCTACCGGCTGGATGGCGTCATCATTCCAGGCGTCAGCGATTGCCTCGAAGAAGCCGGATTGAAGCACCAATGGCACGGCTTCCAAGAGGCGCAGTGGCGCGGGCTGCACGTCCACAATGCCTGCGAACTGCTGGACTACAACGACCTCGATTTCAACAGCGTCCACGAGGGCTGGCTGGGCTACGTCCGTGCCTACGAGCGATTCAAGCAAGACACGGGCTTCGTGCCGGAACTCATCGAGACGCAGATGTACCACCCGTTTTTCCGCTTCGGTGGCACGTGCGACCGCTTCGGCCGCATAGACGGACAGCGCGTACAAATCGAGATCAAGACTGGCGGCGAAGAAGACTGGCATCGCTGGCAGACCGCGGGCTACAACCTGCTGGCCGGTGAGCCGTGGCTGACCGCGGAGCGGCACAACCTGTACTTGCAGGAGGACGGCACGTACCGGCTGGTGGAACGCACCGACGCCAGCGACTTCCCGACGTTTCTGGCGGCCGTTACGATCACCCACGCGAAACGGAGGATGCAGCGATGAGCACGACCCTGATCGAAATGCCCGAGACGGATTCTTTGCAGCAGGAGCACGCGCCCCTGTTAAGCC
>C687J35021_10002153_pt1 | contig 14124 bp, 22 predicted proteins | sample RifCSPhighO2_12_FD_35021 | JGI IMG/M metagenome (IMG submission 35021)
ATTTTCTCTATAACTACTTGCTGTTATTTGCTCTTTCATAAGTTTATTTTTTCATTTTCTTTTTTCTTCGTTTTGCAACATCATTTCTATATAAGTAAGAACCATTAAAGCTCTTCCTCTCTCTTTGCACTTTCCTTTGGGAAAATGCTCATCTATAATATCTACCATTCTGTCCCAGTATTTACTTCTTTTCATTTTTTAATAAATAACATTATCTCTTTGTATTTGACCTTTAAATTGACTTATTGCTTCATTTTCTTTTTTGTAAATTTTAACTTCTTCTCTGCATTTTCGGCAAGTGGTAATCCAACTACCCCTTTTAATTGCCGTTCTTATTACTCCACATCTAGTGCAATTAGTTTTCATATCGCATTTCCTTTTAAGCTATTACAATTTTGGTGGGCTAATTGCATATTCCTTATATCGTAAACTAATTGTGGGTATTTTTCTTTTGATAGAATGTGGTCAAGGGTTATTGTATCTTTCTCGCCAAAACTTCTTTGACATATTCCGCAGTGGTCACAAGTTAATTTTTTTCTAAAAGATTTCATATGTAAAATTCTATTTCCATAAAGTCCTCGTTGATGTCTTTTGTTTATTCTTCGCTTCTTTGCAATAAAATACTTATAACTTTTTAATCCTAGTGGCTTGGCTATCTTTCGCATATACCATTGCTTGTAATACCAGCTCCCTATATGACTTGTGCCTCGCCAGTATCTATGACAAAGATATTTAATTAGCTTTGGATATTGCACTAGAGATAGTGTATCATATGTATACAATTAGCACAAGCCCCCCTGTGGATAAACTAGGGTATTGACATTGTTTTTGGTTTTGCTAAAATGTATGTATGAATAAAAGCTGTTGTCTATTAAAAGTTAAGTTAGCCGTGCGAGTTCCTCAACAGCTCTCGTTCGGCTTATTTAGTTTTTAATTTTATGGCTAATCACAGAATGTTTAGTAATCGTATCGCAAACTCGGCAAAGTTTTTACAAATGCCAGCCGAGTCCCAGCTTTTATATTTTCATATGATATTGAGAGCCGATGATGACGGAATTGTAGAGTGTTATCCTTTACTTAAAATGCTCGGAGTTCCGTCTGATGTTTTTAAGGTTTTAGTCGCTAAAAATTACATTAAACAATTAAATGAAGACCAAGTTATAGTGGTTATGGACTGGCTAGAACACAATACTATTCGTGCCGATAGAAAGGTAGATAGTATTTATAAACATTTGCTGCCAAAAGAAATAAAAACTGTAGAGGCAAAACCACGCTCTGATGTGATAGATAATAGTAAAAGACTTAGTGGACAGTCCACGGACGGCTTAAGTAAAGGTAAGTTAAGTAAATATAATACTTCTTCTAAGGAAGAAGTTAAAAATACACCAAAAAGAAGGGTTGAAATGATAGACGGAAAACCAACTTTAATGGAATAACCTAACCAACCCCCCTCTCCCTCTATACTCTATTGGGAGAAAGTGGTAGAATATAGTTAGGTTGTTTTTTGAAAAGAGAATAGGGCAAAAAATCAAAACAAATGAAAAAACTAAAAGAAAGTCCGCTAGAGAACAAGACCACTAGCGAATTACTTGATTTAATGGGCGAGTATTCTGTGAAAGAAAGGAATGAGGCGGAAATTTCCGATAAGGAAGTTGATGAGTATGTAGAATCCATTAAGGAACTACAAAATCGTGCTCCATTTAATCTTATCTTTGCGGAAGATTATTACAGCGAAGAGAAACCGAGTTTAGAAGAGCGAATTGATACTCTTGAAGAGAACCACGATGACTTTGAGAAGAAAGTTCGCAGACATAAGCACGATTCTACTAGCGGTGATGTAATGATACGAATTTAGGTATGAATAGATTACCTAGAGAATTAAAACTTATTCCCACCGACCCAACTTTGTCTTTTATAGATAAAGCGAAAGCAATATCTTTTCGTAAAGGGTATGTTATGGGTTTAAGTGAAAAAAGTAAGATGCAAAAAAGAGAGGCAAGAAAATGGAAAACAATCCATAAACTAGCCGATAAATTGTCAGAGATATTATAAACTTAACGCCCTATTCTCTTTTAAGTAAATAACCCTCCCCCATACTCCTCTATCGAGTTATCCACATAAGTGCTTGACTTGTGTTATATTATAGTATAGGATAGAGAGTATTATTAACTAGGCGAAAAAATTATTATGAAATTTTTAACTGATAGCGAATACGAGAAGTTATTAAAAGGTAGTGTAAAGCCACAAGAGGTAATTTTATTAGAAGAAAAAATTAGCAAACTTGAAATAGAAGTTTCTAATACTATAAGGGATAATGAAAATCTTAAAAAAGACCACGACTTAATTATTCGCAGAAAAGATTTAGAAATAGATGTGAAAGTATCCGAAGCTACCAAAGAATTAAATACTGAACTTGCAAAACTTAGATTAGATAATGGAAACTATAAAAAAGAAACTGAAATACTGACAAAGGCATTTCAAAATCTTGGCTTTGATGTAAAAGATATGAAAGATATTTTGAATAAGTTAGTAGACGGAATTGTTAGTAAAAATACTATTCAGTTGGTAAAATAAGAATATGACTATGGTGGCATATTCAATTCCAAGAGCAAGATATATGGACGGCACAACCGATGTTCTTCGTGGAACTGAATTATATGACGACCCTAATAGTATGAGTGTGCGAACTCGCCAACAAGATAAAGAAATCCAAGAATTACAAAATAAACTAAAAGATAAAGCAAAAGAAGATAAAATGAAACTAGATAATTTAATCGCATATTATTACAAAAGATAAAATGAAAGCAAAAACTGAAAACAAAATATACGAAGCTCTAATGGTAGAGAAAAAAGTCCGCCAAGAGTTCAAAAAAAAGAAACCAATAGGTATGACAAATACTGAATACCTAGCTTCCTTGCTTAAAAGTAGAGAATAATATGAAAGAGGTAAAAACACAACAAAGATATAAGTGTGATTTCTGTAAAAAGCGTTCTACTAAGAGTGTTATGGAACTTCACGAGAAAAGATGTTTTAGAAACCCTAGCCGATTTTGCGACTTTTGTGAGAATAATGGTTTTACAATGGAAACTATTGCGGAAGACTTCCCAGCCCAAAAAGTAGATTGTATTTACTGCTCGTCATTTAATAAAAAACAATTAGAAGAAATTGAAGCACGAGAGAAAAAAGAAATCCCGCCTATGATAGAAATTACAAATAAAGAAACAATACCTTTTTAGCCGTAGTTAATAATATGTTATGAAAGAAATAACTTTAGAAGAAGCGGAAAAATTGGCTAAAGAAAATAAACTTAGATTTATTAGAAGAAAGTAGTTAAGTAGTCCTATGGAAAAAGCAATTAATAAGACAAGTAGCAAAACACAAAATATAACTTGCAAACTAGATTACGAAAGTAAGGCAATTTATTGCAATTATGTTGGGCGAGAAATAAAAAAAGGGGAAGTTGTTAAAACAAAGAAAATAAGAAATTCACTATACGACTACGATAAGGATAATAACTTATTAGGAATTGAAACATTAAACGCAGTGAAGATTTATTAAAAGTAAAGTAGTTAAGTAGTCCTTAAAAAATATATGAAACCAACTTGTAAAGAATGTGAAAAAGAAGGCAAAAAATATAGTGTAGTAGAACCATTAAATAGTACGACTACTTTAATGGGAAGTAGTCCAGGGTATTGGGATGAAGATGGAAAATACTACGAGTCAATAAATCCAAATTATACAACATACACATATACTTGTTCAAACGGACATACCTTTACTAACTAATCTCTCTGTAATGAAAGAAAAACAAAAAAGCTCCGTCTTTGGGTAATTAACCTTTTAGCGAAGCTTCATTGTTTTGATAACTAAAGTTATATGCAGAGCCGTTCAATAGACGGGTGCTGTTTATATACTAGCGTAGACCTATTTTAAAGTCAATATATTCTTCATTTTTCTTTACATCTACTTTATTCGCTTTGATAGCGTAAATCATTTTATCATTAAAGTCATATTTTTTTTGTAAAATATCCAAAATAGGTTTAATAGTATTATCTAAGTCGGAACTCTTACTTGAGAAGCCCACTGTGAGGTGTAAAATTAGCTTACCTTGAGGTATTTTGAGCTTGGGTAGGGTATACATCATTTCTCGTTCGTATGCCTCGTAATCGAGCGTTTTAAAGCGTCTACCTTTCCAACATTTATTAACCGAAATAGGTTTTATTGCAATTCTAACCATTTTTTTGTTATTTGTTTATATTTTTCTTCTTCTTCTTGAGAATGGTTAGCGTGTGAGTGGCACTCTAAACATAGTGGTATGGCATTTTCTTTAGCGTTGCTGTTTCTTCCGGTAATATGGTGCAAAGATAAACCTTTATCAGAACGCCCACAATTAAAACAGGAATAAACATATAAGAATAAAAGACGAGTTTCTTGAGAAAAATTGTTTTTTAATTTCATATTGAAACAAAAGGAGTAGAAGACCGGACATACGCCGACACTACTCCTTACCACCATCGGTGGATTTTTCAAACCTAATACGCAGAGGTTTCCGAAACTGTGCCTCAAAGTAGTTGATAATTACCTTGGTGCAGTCGTCGCAGAAATCAACGTGAGCGACCCCCCGCTTTGGAGTCGTAGCGTCGCACTTTGCGTTGCAAGCGTGGCGCTTCTTGATGAACGACTCCCCGCACCAGAGGCAAGTGTACTGCGTTGGCATCTTTCCTCCCGTCGTAGCACCGCTTGTGAGCTGGCTCGCCCCAAGCCAGAAGCCAAGGCTCACAGCCGAGGTCTTCGTTGCAGTACCGGCATAGAACCATAACGCCTCCTAATGCTTGATGACCTTCGCTGTGTCAAGTCCAGCGAAGCGGTTGAGGGCAATGGCTTCGTTTACCATCTTCGCTACCTCAGAGGGAGTAGCTTTCGCAACCTCCTCTAAAGTGCCGATGCAGATGTAGTAGCCGTTGCCGATGTCAGTGAACGCCTGACCCTCTTGAAAGTACACAATCAGCTTGCTCATCTCGCACCTCCTAGCCGTAGTCAGTTTGCTTTTTCCTGTCCGCCCTAGCCTTGAGGATTTGGAGTTGTTGAGCCACCGACCAGTTATTGAGCCTCTGTCCGCAATGGATGCAGTTGCCCTGGTTTCGCCAGTCCTGGCTCATGTTGCACTTTTGGCACGTGATGCGAAAGAGCGGTGTGTTCATGTTTTCTCCTGAAAGAACCGAGTCCGACTTAATCATACCACGAAATCAATTCAATATGTCTATCTAAAAATTTTATAACTTTTTTTGCCTGACAGCTTAAACATTCTTCTTCATAGTCTAGGCAATCAGCACCATAATTTTTCCTTAGGATATATTGGATAATTTGCCAAAATTTTATTTCAATGTATTTCATATATTAAATAATACAGGACACACGATAGTCTTGCAATTATATTTTTTAGATACTAGAAAAAATGCCTGTCGTGGTCTCTCAAATTGAGCTTTTATGAAAAGAGCAAAAGGGTTGTAGCCTATCATTGAGCCATTGATTATAAAATTCCCCCCATCAAAGAATTGATGCCAATGACCGGCAACATAGAGGTCAGCGTGGCGTAATTTCTCCCATTGTGCTATCGCTTTGTTTACCGGTATTGAAAGACCCCCAACTCCTCCCCCATATCTGATAGCGTGTCCATGTTGAAAGCAAATTGTAAAATTCCATAAAGTCAGATATGAAAGATAGCCCTCCGCTATCATAAAAGTAACCCTAGAATTGTCTTTATACTTATCTTTTAAAGTGTGATACATAAAAGTTTCTAGGGAATTTCCTTGCTCTGTACCAATATGGACTTTCTTTGTTATTCGAGTATGATTTCCTACCGCACAAGGGATTACAAGTTTGAGTTCGCTATTTTCTAAAAGATAGTCTATGCCTCCACCGATTAAATTCATGGCTAGAATACTTGCATCAATAGGTCTTAATTGGCAAGTTTCTAAAAATTCCTCATGGATATTACCTGTAATAAAATCTCCCAAAAGAGCTAAGACCAATGTTTCTATTTTTGTTTCGTGCTGTTCCTTTTTTACCAGTTTTAAAGTATGTGCAAAAAATTGTTCCACTCTTTGCTTGGCAATATCAAGATTGTATTTATTTAGCCCATTAACTGTTTCAGGTTTAACTAATTCTTCTATGTGCCAGTCCGAAGCTACTACTACCACAACTGCCTCGCCTATCTTATCCTCAATCGTATAATCAAAGTAAAATGGTTTTAGGTTTTCTTTTATATTAAGAGAGGCTTTCAGTTCTTCTTTTAGATTGTCGTTTTCTTTAATAAGAGCCTTGATTGCTCCTTTTTCTTCGTGGACAATTTTATGTTTAGATAATTCTTCTCTAGCTTTATCTATGGTTTCTTGTGTAGTTTTTGGTATGCCCGGATTAAAGTATCCCATAGGTTTGGGGGGCAAGCCCATTCTCTTTCCCCTACCCCTTACGGCGGTTGCAGAAATGCCTAATTTTTTACCAATTTCTGTATTGGTCATTTTAGACCAGTTCTTTTCAATAAATTTTTTGGCTTGCTTAATGTTCACATTATTGTCCAGCTATTGAATAATCTTCTCAAGACATAACTCCGCACCAATGAGATAATAGTCATTATAATTCCAATGTAAATATTGGCAGATAGAGAAATATTTATTCCAAAAAGAGGAAAAACAAGTATTTGAGCGAGCAAAGAAATAAAGTAGCCAATTAGCACATTGACGATAGACTCATAAACAGAATGTTGTTTACTTTGCCCTACCATAACTTTGTCGCATTTACCATTATTTCTAAATACTCCCTTATTGCTTGTTTATGAAATCGTTTACCCTCGGAAGATTTTGAGTGAGTCCAATATAAATGTGATTCCAAAGATTTCCAGCTCTGGCGAATTATTTTATCAATAATTTTTGCTCTATCTTTTTTCAAGTTGTTCCCTTAAAGTGTGTAAATAAACATAGAGGTCAATAATTTCTTCCATAGCCATATCTAATATATCTCGTTTTTCAAAGAGATTTCCACCATGTTGCAATTGCCCCTTCTCGTACTTTCTTTTTACCTCCTTATGAAATGAGTTTTGTATCCTTTTTAGATGTGCGTTTTGTTTAGGGGTCATATACACAAAAACTGGATAAGTCAATACCCAGTTTACCATAAAACGTATTAAATTGTCAAGCAAGACCTATCAATAGATAGATGCCGAAACTTGCTTATTTAGGCGGAAGTCCGAGTTTTTTAACACACCCGGGAAATTGTCCTTTCAATTTAACCTGCGGGTCGTTAATCATTTTCCTAACTATACTTCTTTGAAGCTCATAGTCTTTTAAAAGTTCCGGCACATCTTTTATGGTTTTATCTGTTGTTATAAAATCATATTTTTTGCCAAAGTTTAAAAGAGTAGAGGGCTTCCATTGAAAGTTGGAATACGACGGAGTTCCATCTAAGTCCTTTTTATTCAAGGCACTATTTTTACCCCTTGACTCACACCACTCTAAAGACGAAATCCAGACTTCTTGTCTATGGATTAAGTCTAATTGATAAGGTGTCAGTTGAGGTATCAAAGGTTCACTTTCCGCTTTTTTAGTAAGCAGAAAATACGCTACTAAAGTGATACTTAAAAGTATCAACACTATTATTTTTTTCATTTATTCCCAGTTTGAGGTGGGAGGGCTAGTACAGATTTAGTTTTGAGTTCAACTGCTTTAAGATGACTTCATAAACAGCTAAAGAAGTTACGAGATAGCTTCCCGCAACTAAAACCATTTCCCCAAAAGGAGGATAGGTGGTCATAAGACCTTTTACTGATATGATGCCAAAAGCCAATAAGAATACAAAAGCATGGACTCCGGTTGCCCCGAATCTAGGCTTTACATATTTCTTTACTAATTGAGTCGCTACTACTAAACCGATTACAGATAATACTTCCATTTTTAATTTTTCAGATGTGCCTGATGTAGAAGCCAAGAATAAAGTTTTAACTAGTATAAATTCTTGGATGAACGTGAATACTAATTTTTGAATCTTAGTACGTTCTTGCCACTACTAGCACCTTTAGGATGTTTTCGTGCGGTTTATCAGGGTATTCAAGCCCGATTATTCACCCACTTCTACATTAGACACACCTGTATTATTCTAATAAGTGCCACCCGGAAGTCTTTATTCAAGACAAATGCGAGGGCTTTAAAAGTGTATCATAAAATTATATAAAAACAAGCAAAGTTATTAACAAACAAAAAAGCCCACTTCCTACTGCATTTCAGAAGTGAACCCCTTGTTCCACGATAACCCCAGAAACCCCGCTTGCGCGGAACCAGAATGTCGTAAAGAATTTTATAGCATGACTTCTCTTAATAAATAAGATATGTTGAATCTGCTATCAATCTATTATACCACTAAAGATTGTAAAATTGCAATAGCCTCTCGTATTTTGTCTTTAGGGTCGGGTGGGGTAGCAAGTAAAGTCTGTGCATAGTTGTTTGGCAGAAGTTTGCCAAAACAAGTTTTATTCGCATATTTCCTATGTGGCACAATTTTATCGTTTGTAATGTTCGGATAACGCCCCTGTATTGCTCGTATAAGCCCTACCAAAGCGTTTTCCTGCTCTTTTGTGGGTAAGGTAGCATCAAAGTTCCCAGATAGGCAAATTGACACACTTTTGATGTTCATATCTTGTTCTTTTGTATGTGCGCCGTAATAATGTTCGGGTCTGCCCTCCACTACTTTTCCGTTCTTTTCTATAACCCAATGGTAGCCGATATTTTCCCAACCCAAAGATATATGATAGTCTTGTATGATTTTAAAAGTCTGATTAGAGGTGTCTAAAAGGGGATTGGCGTTTGTTCCGCCGGTATGATGTACCACAATAACTTCGGGAAAGTTATTTCTGGGGCTTTGTTTCATTTGTTCTAGGGTTTTCATCTCTTTAATAAAGATTTAATTACTGCCACATCTTGCTGAATTTGTATAATAGCCTCATCTCTTTTGTTAGCGTTTTCGTTGTAGATAAGATGTGCTTCAGTAATAGTTTTTATGTCTCTTTTCATTAACTCAACATCTAATTGTATTTTTGTAATAGGACTATTGAGATAAGTAAAAACCCAAAAGGCAGCGGCAATAATTGAGAGTGTCAAACTAACTTCATTAAAGAGAACTTTTTTTATTTTTGATTCGTTTTCCATTTTATTTATCTTCTTATTTTTCTCATATTTAGTCTTATAAATGAGGAATTATTAAGCATCAAATCTTACTACGGGAGCGTTTTCTGAAGTTGAAAAAGTAATTGCCGAAGTGGGGGTAAAAGTAGCGGGGAGTGTACTTGCTGTTACAGTTTGAGTTCCAACTAAAACTGGTTCACCACTTTCAGCAAAGTTCTGAGAGGGATTTACCACCCAACGATTTATAGAAAGGTTAGCTGTTCCGACTGGCACAGCCACAACATAATAACGACCCGCCGCAAGTGCCACTGCTGGAGAGACTGCGGTGTGATACACAGTTGAAGATGAAATAGTTCCTGTTTCCACAGCTATTTTTTGGGTTTGACCATCTTCGGTATAAACTCCAATTTTCATAGTTCCATTGACCCCAGAAGCTCCACTAGCTCTTATTGTTATTTTGTTTACAGTAATACCTATTGGAAGGTCGTAAGACGTTGTATAGCCTTTTGTGTTAGTATCCATTGTAACCTCACCAACAGTTGCTCCTCCTTGTGTAGGCAAAGGTATAACTACAAGAGATGTAGCTCCTCCAGCTGCCTGAAAAGTCGGGTCTACTCCTGCACCATTAGAAGTAAAAACTTCTCCTGCTGCTCCAGCACTGCTAACTTGGACTGCTCCTGTGCCGTTTCCGATAAGAACGCCTGCGTCAGTAAACGTAGTTGCTCCCGTGCCACCGCCTGCCACAGGCAACCCTGTACAATTTGTTAAAACTCCCGAAGCTGGAGTGCCAAGGGCTGGGGTTGTAAGGGTTGGGGAGGTTAAGGTTTTATTCGTAAAGGTTTCCGTTCCCGACAGAGTAGCAAGCTGGAAGTCAGTTCCAGCGTCATCAGTAAATTGTGCTAGATTTGGAGTTGCGGTCTTAACCCAGAATTGTCCCTTACCAGCGACATCTGCTTCGGCTGCTGCTTGTTCGGTTAAGAACAACACTCCCATATTATTCAAATCAAATCCTTGACCGTCTAATGCTCCTCCAAGTTGGGGGGTAGTATCTTCCACTACGTTGCTTAAAGTTCCTGTTCCTGGAACAAATGCTTCCCAGGCCGTTCCTCCTGCGTTTATACGAATAGAATTGCCCGCCCCAGGAGTTAAGGCAACAAAAGTATCTAAAGCATTAGCAACTAAAAGAGAAAGAGCAGCTATACTTGAAAGTCCCGTTCCTCCTGCAGATACTGGAATATCAGTAGCGTTCCAGACACCAGTTGTGATTGTGCCGACAGTTACTAAAGAAGCATTTCCTGCAGTTGCGGATTTTCCATCTATTTGTGTTTGAGCGGCAGAAGTTAGACCCTTGACGTGGATTAATTCGGCTAGTGAGGGGTAAGTGGCAACTGCCGCAGAAACTAGGTTTTTACTAGCATCAGTGATTACTATTTCAGAGGCAGTAAGTCCTGAAAGGAGGACACCACTAAAGGTTACTGTGTCGTCTGTATCTATACCCAGACTATCTCTAGTTGGTAGAGTTTGGTCACCTGTGTTAGTTCCGCTAGTGTTGCCGATTACCACAAGTTGAGCATCAGATACATAGTTTTGGTCTGCTGTAAGAGCATCTGCTTTTCCGTCTAGTTCTGCTTGCAGGTCTGTTTGTGAACTCAAAGTTCCCCCAATTTCGCCCCAGTCCACATCTTCTATGCTTTGAGCGGTAACAAATTCTAGGGCAGTGGCGGCGGCATTTACTCGAACAATTTTAGAACCTTGTCCTGTGTAAGTAGACGGAACATCTGTGAGTTCGGTAAAAGCTAGACTGGTGAAGTCGTCTTGTCTGTATTCGTCTAAAATGGGGTCAAATTTATTGGTCATTATGCGAGGGTTACTGTGATAGTTGTTAATGTTCCCACTACGGTTATAACTTTAGTTGCGACCGTTACATTTGCAAGTTTGTAGGTAATAGTTGTAGTGGCGGGTGCGGCGGACTCGTCTATTGTTTGAGTATCAAACTTTGGGATAGAAAAACCGTCTGTAGTTACCGGTAATGGATTATCACTACCTACTGCTGTGTTTCCAACTTTAATACTGACCATACTTGGAGCAGTTAATTCTGAAGCAAAATCTTCAATATGTTTCCCTTTTCTGTCCACCACCATCACGGCTAGGGGGTTTTTAGAAGAGAAGTCAAAGGCAGGAGCGGGTGTTTCACGATTAACACTTTCAAGAAGTTTATCCATTCCCTCCACTTTTATTTCTTTAGGGAACTCTACTTTTGTGGGTTCTACTGTGATATTTGCAGGGGGAACATTAACTATTGGAGCTTCTACATTAACTATCGGAGCAGGTATTTTAGGGATTTTCTGTTCAGGTATGTTTATCTGTGGAATAGGAATTTTTAATTTATCCAAACTCCTTTCCACCGCTTGGCTTATGCCTTTAGAGACATCTTCGGAAATAGATATTTGGGAGTTTATTATTGGGGCTTTCTTGTTGCGGAGTTCCAAACTCAACATCTTTATCTCCCTAGTTAAAAGATTAAATCCTCCGTTTATAAGTTGTGCAATTTTTGTGAGGTTGTCCATATTGTTATTATACTAAAAAGCTGGTAATTTTGGTAGACCTAAGGGGGTTGGTAATGTCTTTTTAAGTGAAGGAAGTTCTGGGAGTCCGTATGGTGTTTTAAGTTTCTTTGGTGTTGGTTCATCAGCCTTCTGCTTCTTTTCTGTTTTGGTAGCACCTTTACCGAACCACCAATAATATAATTTACCTCCTATGGGAATACTTTGGATAGTTTCAAGTTGAGAAACTTCATTTGCTTGAATTATATCTTTATAAAGTGAGTCTATAAACTTAAAAGGTGGTAAAATTGTTTTTGCTACAGCACTTCCTATTCCCTCCTCTCTTGCTTTGTAGATAGTGAATTTAGTAAATCCAACGAGTTTAAGAATGTTATCTATCGTTCTGTCTTTTAATGAAGTTTCTCTGTTTAGGATAAAGTCTTTTATCTCATCTGCGGTAGCATTCATAACTACCAATGCTCCTGTTAGTTTTAGAAGGTTTTTAATACCTTGTGCTTTATTGCCTGATGCGATTTCTTGGAATACCTCGTTCCTATACACATCAAAGAGTTTTATAGTATAGGTTTTAAGCATATAGAATATCCTACCATTTCCACCTTTTAGATATTGTTCTGGCATCTCTGAAAGTGCCACAGGTTGCACATCAAGAAGTTCGTTAAAGGCAATGAGTTTTACATCTTCAGTTACCTTGCCTAATTTGAGGTCATCCATTACTTTAGAGATTACCTCTGGTTTGTCGCCAAAAATAAGCTCCATTTTTTTAAGGAATTGTGTAGTTGGTTCTTCAGCAAGTTTCCTATATCTTGAAATTGAAGCGTTGATTACAGATTCCTTGCCTAAAGCATCAAGTTTTTCTAATCCGACAAGTTTAAACACCTTACTTACCGCATTTGCTGAACGAGCAGAGTCTTGAAATTCTTGAGCTATTTTTTGTATTCCTATATCAGCTCTAGTAATTTGAGATTTACCAACCACAGCTTTACCAAACGCTTTGACTGTTTGTACCACCCCTCCTTTGTAAATGGCAAAAGCCAAGTCCCCCAACTGTGTGATAGCAGAAATTACCGAACCCATAGTATCAATGTAAGAAAGATTTTTATATACTCGTACCGCACCGGATGTTCCTACTTCAGCGAACCTAGCGTGTAAAATATCTCGTAGTTCTTTTTCTTGGCTTGGTTTAATTTTTCCTTTAGCCAAAAGGTCAAGAGTGTAAGCTCCAATACTATCGTCTACATTCGCAAATTGATCTGTTTTATTACCTTTCCCAAAGAATCTTCGGGCTTCTATTGCGTCATTTGTTTCGTCTACATACCGCAAGAGCGTAGCTACTGAATCGTGATAAAACTGATTTAGTTCCGCATCCACTATGTCAATCCGTCTAGCTTTCATTGCCCCTGTTTCAGATAAGGTTATTTTACCTTGAGGGTAACCACGAATTAGAGTGTTTATAGTGTTTGCTTTCTCTTTGACTGTTAGATATCTACCTAGGTCTAGTTCTTTAGCTTTAATTGCTTCATCAATAATGTTCCAGTCATCTCCTTTTTGAAAGTAATCTAACATTCCCCCTGAATCTTCTACCATACGAGGAAAGTAGTTTTTCTCGTAACCTATATCGTAGCCCACAGCAGTTGCTCTTTTATATAGGTCATCAAGTGTTTCACGAACTGTACCAAACTCTTTTTCTAGCCCATATTTTTTTATGACTTCATCTATCTTGGTTATGTCTCCATTCTTTAATGCAAGGTCTAGGTCAGCATAATCAATTTTAGAAATATCTTTGGAACGAATAGCTTTTAAGAATGGCTCTACTGCCTTGCGGTCTTTTTGCACAGCTCCTGCAAGTTTAAACTCATAAGAACGAATTGCTGTTTTAAGTGAGGGGTCAATGTTTTTAAGTCGGGTTGAAATAGTGCCGAGTATTTTGTCAGCACCTTCTCCGATAGAAGCAAGCCCAGCTTTTAAGTTATCTTTGGCTCTTTGAAGTTTGCCCACTTTTTCACTTAGTTTGGTTCGGTTAGCTGTGTATGTTTCTGGTGAAAGATTTACACTCTCTTTTGGTTTGACAACACTACTCTTCTGTGCTACGCTATCTTTATATGAAATGGTATCTGATTTTGTCTGCGGTTGGGATAATTTCTCTTTACTTACAGGGAGCTTCTGGCTTTCTGCCTGTGGTTTTAGTGATGGGGTTGCTTGGGGTGTTGTGGCTTCTTTACTCGCTTTACCCAAAGTGGTTTCGGAAGTGGCTCTACTAGATTGAGCAGTAGCTTCTAAACTAGGTATTTCTGCTGATGTTTTCATCTGACGGATTTTAGGCAACCCCTCAGGGATAAGAAGTTGTTTAGCCACCCCATCCCACTCTGCTTTTAGTTGGGAGCGGGTT
>C687J35021_10002155_pt1 | contig 14120 bp, 13 predicted proteins | sample RifCSPhighO2_12_FD_35021 | JGI IMG/M metagenome (IMG submission 35021)
TAGGTGGACCATGGCATAGTCGATCTCATGGCCAGGGAGGTAGACGTTGTGGCGGGTCAGTCCGATGTCATAGTAGGCGTAGTTGTTCCCACTCGACCCACGGTCGGGGATGACCTTCGGGACGTAGGATACCCCGTTCGTCTCGAGGAATATGGTCTCCTCAGCATCCTCGATGAAGTCGTCGACGGTGTCATGGTCTGGTCGGCTCGTCAGATCGAAGGCGGATTGGATCTGCACCTTTGCGCTGGCAGCCACCGTGTAGGAGCCGCTAAAGGCGGAGACGGTCAGGCTCGTGCCAGCGGTAATCGCCGTGATCGTGGCAGTAGCCCCGACCGGGGCATCGTCATCCCACACCCGCACGACCATGCCGATCTTATAGCGCTGAGTCTCGGAGCTCGCGAGGGGAATCGTTGTGCCGCTGGCAGTGCCCGTCAGCGTGCTCGATGAGACAAAGCCGAGCCCGAGGCGTTTCCCTACCTCTGCGGGGGTACAGTAGGTCCCGGCCATCATCCCTCCTTGAGAGTCAGCTCATCGATAGTCTCAGCGAGGGTCTTGACCTCTCCCTGAGCAGCGCTAAGCTTGACGTTGGCTTCCTCGAGCTTTGCCTTCAAGATGTCAACCTCGTCGGCAACTTCCTCGATGATCGTACCCTTGTAGCGACTGTGGGCACCTCCGACCGCACGCTCGACCGCGTTGGGGATGGCCCAGCCAGCCAGCACACTGACGACCGCAGCCTCTGGGAGCCCGGTGGCCGCCATGCCAGCGCCGACCGCGAACCCAAGGATGATGTTCTTCGCGAGGAGCTTGTGGTCTACGCCACCACGCTTGGACCAGGCCGCCAGGAGTGCACGCGCAGCACCGCCGAGACCCCCCATAAGGGCGACAATGAGGAGATCTGGGGTGAGGATCATTCGCTCTCCTCGCCCAGGATGTCCACTGCGGTCCCGCCACTCTGGACCTTGAGCAACACCTCGACTTTGTCCAGCCGCCGCTGGGTATGATAGGCCACGCGCCTGACCTTCTTGACCTCGTACAGCAGCTCGGTCAGTTTCTGGTCCACACGGTCCTCCGCTCTTCCCTGTAGGTAGCGATGACTACCTACGCCGCCACCTACGCCGCCGCCAAGACCGAACAGGGCCACCAGGCCGTCCCACCAGCCGAACTCCATCAGCGTGCCTCCCCGACTGACATCTCCGCCTTGCGTTCCACCGTCAAGCGCTTATTGAGCACGCAGGCACCGCAGCCGCCCTGGCCCGGATAGACCGTGCAGCGGACGGTGACACTCTTGCCGGACTCGAGCCTGACCGCCTTCCCGCCGATATTGACCAGGAGCGTGCCCTTGGACCTGCTGCTGCGGAGCGTGTGACTGGCCATCAGTTCAGATCCCGGTTAATCAGGGGATGGAGCCACTTGTTCAAGTAGCCTTCTCGGACCTCGTAGGTGGTGCCCCCCGCTGCTGCCGCAACGAACACGTCGCAATCGACGAAGGCTAGGATGGCATCGGTCGCAAGGGTCGAGGCCCAGATTTCCCCCTTGGGAGACGCTTGCCCAGCGAAGGTCCCAGTGCCGCCGATGGTGCCTGCTTGAGTGGTGCTGCTGTTGATCCTGGCTGGCCTTGACTCTTTGCGGATGACCTTGCCAGCGGCCGCCACCGTGTAGGCCTTGGCCAAGTCGGCTACTAGGTCGAGGTAGTCGCCGGCCTGGACCGAATCGACCGTGCCATCCTCGCCCGCCAGGTGGGCCGCATCGCTGGTGTCCCAGACATGGACGTTGTCGCCGGCCAAGAAGTCCGTCGTGGTGGCGATCTGGACCAGATCCGCGTTGGTCTCGCCTAGGCCGCTCGTAGCATCGAGCGCGACGGCCGCTGGAATGACGGCCTGCAACATGACGGTGCCGTTGTTGGTGATCGTCCCAGCGTTGACAAAGCTGAAGCCCGTGGTGTAGGGGATCGTGACGGTCTTGCCAGCGTCGATGGCCAGCGTGGCCGTGGCCTTGTTGTCAAGCAGCACGCTGGGGGCAAACGTCATGGTGGCGGCGAAGGTCGTGGTGCTGAGCGCGTTGTGGGTGTAGGTGGCGACCGTGAGGGTCGCTGGTGCTGCGCTGAAGGTCACGGTCGCGCCGTTGCCAGCAATCTCCCCGACGGTCCAGGTCGTGCAGGAGATCGTCGCCGCGTCCGTGACGTTGACGACCTTGAGGTCATAAACGTTGATGGTGGTGACGCTGATGGTGCCGGTGGTGATGTTGAGCGTGGTGGCGACGGTGGAGCCGCCCCCATCGAAGTTGAACGCCCCGAAACCCGTCACGACGGAGGCGTTGTGGTTGTAGACGCAGCCGGTCTTGGCCTCGGACGTGTACTGGACATAGCTGCTCGCACCAGAGCCGGTGAGCGTGCCAGAGATGTTGACGGTCTGATTGAGGCCACCGCAGTCGAGTAGGAGGACTTTGTTCACCCCCAAGACCGCGCTCCCGTAGTCGATGGTCGTGGTGCTGCTGCCGGTCCCGATGACATAGACGAGGGTGAACTGTCCTGAGGTGGCGTTGTTCCATGTCTGCGCGCCCAGCGTACATGTCTGCGTGGCGCCGGTCAAGTATAGATCGAAGCGGTAGTTGCTGGCGCCGCTGCCGACCGTGCCGGTGTAGCCGCTGGCGTCGAAACTGATGCCCACGCACCCGATGTTGTTGGCACCGAGCGTCAGCGCGTTGGTGCCGGTAAAGACCAGGTTGAAGAACTTACGCACCCCGCTCGTGACCGTGTAGGCATTTGTGCCGAGGTCCAGCGTGACCGTCCCTGCCTGGTAATCCTCGGTTCCGGCGTTGGCCGTGTAGGTGTCCTGGTACGTGATGGCAGAAGCACCAGTGCTCTCGATCTCCCCCGTGCAGGCGAACGTGCTACTGTAGGTGATGGTCGCGGTCGCTGTCGTCACCTTATCGCCCGTACTGACCACCATGGCGCCTGTCTGGACGCACGTTCCGGTGTAGGTGATAGTCACGCCAGTGCCGCCGGTGGTGAGGGCAGGCGTGATGGTGACGCCCGTGAGCGTGACCTTGCTGCCCGCGCCGCCGCTGTCCATGTCTGGTGCCGTGCCGCCGATGGTGCCGCCAGAGAGGACGGCCGCATTGACGGTGTTGGCAGCGAACTCGAACGCGCCGTCGTTGGTGATAGTGGTGAACGTGAGCGTGATGCCGCCGTTGAGCTTTGCCGTCGTGCTGGCGCTCGTGGTCAGGCTCGCCACCGTCTCTGCCTGGTCCAGCGTCAGGACGCTGTTGAACGAGACACTGTAGACATTGGCGTTCTTGATTGTCACATTGTCCGCATCCGCAATCTCGTAGGAGGCGTCGGGAGCGCTGGCGCTCAGGATGCCGTAGATGACGTGCGCGTTCGCCACGCCCTGGTCTGCGATGCTGTTGACCCAGCCGCTCGTTGCTTGGAGACCGACAGTAGTATAGGTGCAAGAGGAGAGTTGCAGACGTGCGTTGGTATTGCAACCTATGTCCTGCCGTTGATAGGCCGCACCCTCAGTACTGGAGAAGGTGCAGTTGGTACACGTCACGATGACGGTCGTGGATTGCTGGAGGAGCGCCGCCGCGCCGCTGGCATGGTTCTGCGTGAACGTGCAGTTGTCGATACGGGTGATGGTCGGTGTCCCGCTGATATTGATGGCATATTCCCCAGAAGCGCCGCTGGTGAAATCGGCGTACTGTGCGTCGATTGTACCTGACATATTGAGGTATTCGTAGGTCGAGAAGGTGATACGACTCCCCACGGACCCATTGACGACCAGACTGCCACCAGCCGATATGCTGATTCCCACGGCGATGGTACACGAGACGACCTGCCCCGCGCCGGTGAAACTGAGTAGCCCACCAGAGGCGACGGTGACATTGCCCCCGCCAAAGGTGAATGTGCCCGTGCCGCTCGTCTTGCCGATGGTGCCGCCGCTGTTGATGGTGACGTTGCCGGTGAGAGTGACGACAATCGTGCCAACGTTGAACGTTCCGGTGATACTGCTCGTACCCGTGACCACAAAGGTGGAACCCACATTCTCACTGTCAAGAGTCCCCGCAGTAAAGGTGAAATCGCCCGCAACAACAATGTCATCAGGACCTCCAGAAATATTGAGATTAACCCCGGGGGAATTGATGATGAGGTGATACCAGGGATTTGTCGTGGTAGATGAGAGGTTTGCACCATTGAGGGTGGTTGCTATGACCAGCGTACCGCTACCGTGGTTGAGTGTACCAGAGTTGGTGCCACAGACCCATCCTCCTATCGGCATAGCTCCAAGGCAAGTCATGGTCCCACTTGTCCAAGTCGCCGTACCGCTGGCTAGATAGAATCCACTGACGTTGTGGGTGCCCGACCCCCCGACGAATATCCCACCCCCGACTTGGATTCCACCAGCCCCGTTGGTGAGGGTTCCTCCAATCGTCACCGTCGCGGAACTGCACGAGACCGTACCCCCGGTGATGACCAGTTTGAGTGAGATAGTCAGTGCGCCCGCACCAGAGTATGTGATACTGGCAGCGGTAACGGTCGTCGTCAATGACCCCACCAAAGAACCCGTCGATACGGTGACGAGGCCAGACACAGACCCCGTGGTGTACGTCAGCGTCCAGGTGTTGATGTCCAATGTGCCAGTGTAGGTGGCGGGGATGGTCAGGGTGCCCAGCGATGCGCTATCCTCGTCCATGGTGCAGTTGACCGCGCTGACACCCATGTTGATGTCCTCGGTCGCTGTGGGCTTGTGGCCCTGGTCCCAATTCGTATCCGTCGAATAGACCGTATCCGTCACGCCGGTCCAGGTGTTCGTGACACCCAGCGGCATCGACAACGGAACGCCCAGATAGCGCCAACTCAGGATGCCGATGATGACCATGGCCGCAAGCGCCACCGTCCAACGGATGATGCGCTGGCCGCGAGGACTGAGCGTCGCCCATCGCGCCTTGCCATTGGCGACGACCGCTTGCGCCTTGGAGGGCCACAGGAGCTTACGGATGTTCGGCAGGATGCGATAGCGGAGCTTCGGCCTGATGCTGACGCCGCCGCCAGCAAGGACCTTGACTTCGGACCGACCCCAATCCATGTTGATGCGACGCTTGATGGCCCGCTCCTGGAGGACTTGGTTGGCAGCCGCTCGCCACTCGTCGCGAGCCCCCACATAGGAGCGAGGGCGGCGCTCGAAGGCTGCGAGCAGGACGATGGCGACGGCCAGCAAGGCAAACGAGAGCACAGTAGCCACCTACCTCGCAGGCGGCCCCTTGATCTCGATGCGGATCTCGACCGTGGCGTCAGTACCGCCAGTTCGCTGGGCCGTCACGCTAAGGTAGCGCCCGACGTTGGCAACGAACGCGTCCCCACCGCTGGCCGCGATTGTCTGCTTCGAGCCGATGAGCGCCCGGTCGGCGGTCGTGGTGGACTTGTTCTGGTAGGCCCTGATGTCAACGCCTTGACCGTTCGTCTCCTTGACGGTAAAGATTGCAGTGCCGCCGGCGATGTCAGAGCCAAGATCGATGACGTCGGGCGTGAGCATCTCAACTTCAGTGGCTCCCCCAGTGGACTTGCCAGCGCCAGTGACGTTCGCTAGCACGACGCCACGGAAGACGCCCTCATCCCTGACGGTCGCCTCGTTGGCCATCCTACCCACTCCCGATCGCAATGACGCGCCAGGTCAATCCGCTGAGATCCGTCGTGGCGTCCTCTTCTGTGCCGAAGGCCTTGAAGACCACGAGTTTGTCGGCTGCCCAGACCGCGTACTTGGCGCCATCGTTACTCCAGCCGCCGTCGAGGAACCAGACATGATGTAACGTGTCGATGGCTTCGAGTTGCGCTTGGCCAAGGGCATCCCCGCTGGCGGCGTATGACGCACTGCCAGTAACAACGAGGGGTACGAACTTGACGCTGCTGAGCCCATGAGTCAAGCGACGGAGGAACGAGGCCTCGGGAAATGAGGCAGGCGCGATGCTGACGGTTCCCATGTCGACGGCTCCTCAGTACCCCAGGAGGAGGACCTTCCAGGACCGGGCACTCTCGTCAACCCCGTTCGCTTCCTCGGTAGCAAAGGCGTCGAAGATCATGACCTTCGATGTCGAATCTACCCAGACCGCATAGAGCGAGCCATCGTCGCAGAAGCCGTCGAGGAAGATGACGTGCTTGATCTCTGCAAGGGGACTGTTGGCGATGGTGTCCCCACTAGTAGCATAGGTCCCGCCAGTGAGCGTGCCGATGTAGCCACGCAAGCCAGCAACGCCGATCTTGCCAGACGGCGGGAAACTGGAGGGGGTGAAACTCATCGAGCCCATCAGGCAGCCCCCCTGTCGCCAGCCTGGACGCCCTCACCGAGCAGCTCATCGATACCACGATCAATCTCGTCGCTGATGGGGTTGTCGGACGTCTTCTCGATGGGGATCCCAGCGCGAAGCCGCTTGCGAGTGTCCTTGATGGCCGTCAGGACAGACACACGGCCCTTGCCAGCCTTCTCCCGCGTCTCGATGCTGTCCAGCACGAAGTCGTCGATCTTGGAGCGCTCGATGAAGGCAAGGACCTCAGCGGCCGTGCCAGAGCAGACCTTGGCGATCTCCTCGTTGAGCACCTCCACGTCGGTCTTGATGATCGTGGTCTTGACTTTGCCCTTGATCGCGACAGTCCACGGCCAGTGTACCCCGTTCTTGATGGCGTTCTGGGCCTCTCGCTGATGCCATTTACCTATGGACTGGACAAGTGCGTCAAGCCGCGCAGCTTTCTCAACGGTGATTGGCTTGGCCACGCTGCCGCCCTTCTTCCATCCCTTGACCGATGAGCCGTCAGCATTGAGCGACCCGGTATCGACGAGATAGCGTCGGGATTCGTACTCGAGAAACAGATGGCGGAGGTGCTGGTGTAGGTTCACCGGCACCGATCGCGGGAACGAGATCGGGGGGCACTCGGCGTTCGGAGGTACATGATGGATGAGGGGCTCGTCCCCAACATACGTCACTTCGTACTCTGTGACCATCCGTCCTCCCGATGCCGTTGCTGACCGCCCGTTGACGGCCTACGCGATCTTGCCGATCCAGCCCAGCGCCTTGTAGACGATGGCCTGGAGCTCCATCTGAGCCTCGAACACCGTGCGACCGACGAAGGCGTTGTTCTTGATGACGTCCTCCGACTGCATCACGATGGGGGGCAGCAGGATGTTGAGCTCAAGCGCCTTGCGGTGCAGTAGCACGATGTCGCTCGTGGTGCCGGTCGCCCACATCAGGTTGTCCTGGATGATTGGCATCTGGTCGTAGGCAGAGATGGCGCGAGTGAACTCGGTGCCCTGCTCGGTGATCACACCATCAACGGTGAACTGGTTGGCCGACTTCTGCTGCCAGATCTCAGGGCCGACGTGCTGCTTGATCTTCTTGTAGCCGCTCTCCCCCGTGATGATGAAGGCGCCAGCGCGTGAACCCTCTAGCTGCTTCCAGTACGGATTGCAGTTGACGACCGCCGTGTCGATCAGGTCCAAGCTGAAGTTCTGAGCTGAGGACGGGACGTTGTTGTACGGCAACGCCCACGTCTCGGCGTCCTTGTCCACCGGATCGTTCAGGGGGTAGTTGTCGTCGTCGTCGGTGTAGCTCAGGTTGGTCGTGGTCGTGGGGGTGGCGAGCAGGCGCATCAACGATTCGATGCTGGTGGTCGTGGTGGCCACATCGTAGTCCGCGTGCATCTGGCGGTCGATCAGATTGCGCCAGGTGTTGAAGCCGTCATCGATGAGCTGGGTCGGCTGCACGTTGTTGTCGTACGCTGCCAACATCTTGTACGTGTCAGTGATGTCCACAGTGTGGGTCGCCAACTTCGGGATGAAGTCGGTCTCGTAGTAGGTTCCGACTGCAGCCGTCTTCGGCGCGCCGCCGAGTGCCAATGCGGCATCGGTGGCGGTGGTGCTGAAGGCGCTCTTGAAGTAGCGCCGACCACTCATCCAGGCACCCTTGCTGATGCTGCCCTGGAGGGTCTCGCTCAGGAGGATCTGGCGGTAGGCGTACTCCGTGTAGAGGACGTTGACGAAGCCGCTACCATCGATGTTGTAGTTGGCCTTCGCACGCTCGGCGCCCTTGGTGCCGAACGATTCACCACGCGAAGGGGAGTAGCCAAGGAAGGCGTCCTCCATCTCGATCATGGTGCGGAACGGCTGGGTCGGTAGTCCGATGGCTTCCATGGTGATTCACGTCCTCGTTGTAGTTTCTGTCCTCTAGTGAGCGGAAGTCGCGCCGTGCCTACAGGCTGTGGAACTCCTTCTGGAGTTGAGCCATCGAGCGGGCGCCCTTGACGTCGATATTCTTGGCTGCGGTCTTGACGCGGGCAGCCTCGTCGTTGGAGGGCCTGTCGCCGGGTGCGGTAGTATCGGTGAGACTGCGAGGTGTCGAGGCATGATTGCCCTTCGAGCGGGCGTTGAGGTCCGACTTCACACGCGCCAGTTCGTCCTCAAGGCGCTGGATACGCGTTGCAGCAGCCTTCTGCTTACCCGCATCGTCCTTGTCCTCGTCCTTCTCGTCCTCAGCCTTGTTCTTGTCAGGCTGATGATTCTCGCCAGGAGCCTCTTCCTTGGTCCGAGCATCCTCGAGCGCCTTCAGGCGTGCCTCGAAGGCCGCGATGGACTGCTGAGCCGTCTTGAGACGCGATTCCTCCTCGGCCTTCGTGCGGGCTTCACACTCAGCCTTGTACCGTGCGACCTCAGCGCGTAGGGCATCGTTGTCGGCTTTGACCTTCGCGAGTTCGTCAGCAGTCATTTCGGGCGCCTCTCCTGGCTGGGGAGTAGAAGCGTCAGTCGCGCCACTTATAGGTTGCTCTGGTTTCTCGACTTCGACGTCGTCCTTGGCTAGCGCATCGGCACCATTCACTATCTCGTCCTTCTTGCAGCGACATTCCGCCTTCATCGTCTCACCAGTCTTGACCCTGGCCGGCTCGACATGAGTCGCCCCTGGGTTCGAGGGGTTCACCACCAGGCTGATCTCGTAGATCTCCGGCGCCTGGGTGTAGAGACCTACCACGTTCGAGCAGCTTTCGTTGAGGCAGTGGTCGATGATCTCCACCATGTCCCCCCCCCACGAGACCCCGTTGAACTTCCCAGCCTTGACGTCTTCCCAGAAACGGTCGTCGCCAAGGTAGTGCTGGTGTACCACGAAGCGCCCGACGATGCCTTCGATGGCGAAGTCGGGATGTTGCTCGCGCCAGACTTCGAGCAGCTTGCCACGGATCTTGTTCGTGTGGAAGTCGATGAGATCCGCTCGGTCAAGCTCGATAGCCCGCTTGAGTCCGAACTCCATCAGGTCGTTCGGAACCAGTTCGTTCCAGCTATCGGGGAGCGGGACGTGGATGAAGCAGGTGAACTCGCGAGGGCCTTCGGCTCCGCTCAGTATCGGCACGGTGGCCTTTGCAGCCATCGAGTGCTGCATCTTGCGCGGAGACGCGGTCATGCCTTGGTCACATCGGTCTTGACGCTCTTAAGATGCGCGTTTACGAGATCTGGGAGTTGTTGCTGCACGACCTCGAACGCTTCGGTGAAGAACGGCTTGGCCCTGGTGCCGTGCTGGCGGATGTGAGCCTGGACCTCGTAGGCTACCTGTTCAGCCTTCCGCTTGCTCAAGCCGAACTTGATCCGAGCCCACTTCGTCAGGTCCTTGAGGTTGACTTCGTGCGGCATCGTGCCGTCGTTGACATCGGGGGCGTACCGGGCGGTGAAGCCGAACTGACTTCGTTCCTCCTCGTGCGCCACATAGCCACTGAGACGGAGCCAGCCGGTCGCCCCGTGGAGCTCCATGTCGTCGATGTTGCTCTGGGCGATGGATAGCCCGTCCTCGGCCGCCTCACGGATGGCCTTCTGGACGTTCTGGCGGATGTCGTGGCCGGCACGCTCCATTGGTCCAGCCACCCAAAGCCTCCAACGACACTAACCCGATAGACGCACTTGACGGACCATCGCGGCTTAAGTAGGTGCTCCAGCCAACCCTTCTTGTGGCAGGCGAGGCGAGTAGGGGATGTCGACTGTCCGTTTGATCATTCTGGGGATCTTCTGGGGTTCGTGGCGCTCGTTCGGGTGGCACTGGAAGCGTCGTGGCCTGAGGCGCGGGTAGAACTTCTCCCGTGCCTGCTCTACCAGTTGTGCCAGCTCCCCGAGCGCTAGGCCGTCGCTGGGAACGTGCTGTCTTACCCACCAACACGCCTCAGAGGTCCGACGGTCGAATGGACCTCCCCACTTGTATCTCCACCGGCCCTCTGGGTCAAGTTCGCGCCAGGCCTGCTCACGCCCGGCCACATGGAGCGCCTGGGTCTCGGTCCTCGCGATGGTGTCAGAGCGCCAGGTGGCAAACCCAAACGCCTGGTCAAGCGCCCGAGCCAACGCTGCAGGGTCGTGACCGCCATCCTGTAGGTGCGATGCCGCGATGTAGCGGTTCACCTTGCCGGACAACTCGTTCGTCAGCCCTGCGTAGCTGTCCCAGATGGGGCTGTTCTTCGCCAATCCACGGATGACCTCAGGGTTCACCATATGGTGCGCGAGTGCGAGATCGACCCCCCCGTGCTCGATGCCATCCTGATAGGCCTCGATGCTCCCCTCGAGCAGCGCCATCCCGAGTTGTTGGCGCATCTTTCCCAGCACGATGGCGGCGAAACGCTCCATATCCTGCCGACTCGATAAACTATCGAGTTTGACCAGTTCGCGTCGCGCCCAGGCTAGGATGCCAGCGGTCTGGATAGCCATCTGGCTCACGTCTCGTCAGCTTCGTCCGCTTGCTCAGCACCGGACTTCGGCTTCTTCGCAAAGGGATCGTTGGGATCGCCATCGCCCATTGCCGCAGCACCCAACATGGCGTCAAGGCCGAACTCCGGTTGGGGCTTGGCCTTCCCGTGATAGCGGAAACGGAGGGTATCCTCCTGCTCCTCGAGCTCGATGTCGAAACCCATGGCCCGCATCTCCTTGGCCTCGGCGATAGCCGACGCCCGTTCGGCGATCTTACGCTCGAAGTCCTCCTCGCGGGATGGTCGGAGGCGGAGCTCGAAGTCCACAATGCCAGGATGGATTCGGCTCAGGTCCTCGTCAATCAACTTCGGGAACACTTCCTCGTTGTAAGGATTCTGGCCTTCGTGGATGACGTCCTCAGTGATCGTCACCTGGATTTCGCTTGAGCTCGATAGAGCGGCCCCCTGGGTCTCGCCCGTGAAGGCTGGGCTGACCTGCCATACCATCCCAGCTTCGGTCGCGATAGCGTGCCTGCTCTCGACGAACTGGAGCTCCTTTGGCACCTTGTCCAACTCGAGGAGGCGGAAGTCCGAGCCTTCTGGCAGCGATAGCCATGGGGTCGTCTCTGGGTCTCTCTTGGCCTGCAGACCGAGGAACGCGATAGTAGCGTCAATCCAATTCTGGCCGACCTTCTGGATGCCGATGATCTGGCGAGGACCGCGCCGATGACTGTAGTACTCCCACAGCCAGTACTCCATCCGGTCAAGGATAGAGAGGGCAAGCGAAGCCGCCCCCATCGGTGGTGCGCTGCTGTAGAGCACGCTCGGGCCGTACTGATGCCAATGCAACACCTCGCCGGCGATATAGAACGTGTCGAAGGGGCCAGCACTCGTCATCGTGCTGCCGTAGAGCTGGCCCTGCGAGACGTAGTGAGCGTCGTACAGCTTGCCTTTGCAGGTAGGACACTTCCCATCAGGCGTCGGCGGATAGGCCTTGACGTCGGCGCCTTGGTTGAGTGACCCCCCGATGGGGACGTTGGGGCCGAGGAAGGCGTGCTGTACCCCATTGTCACGGCAGCGGATGCAGACCCACAGCAGACCGCCCAGATGCCCTCGGTCATTGCTGATGAGGCGCATCCGACGCGGATCCCCCCTGACCCACTCCTTGATTTGGTGCCTCGGGTAGCCGTCGTCGTCGATGATGATACTCCCGTCGGCCGTAAGCTCGTAATCCTTGATTCGGACCAGGTAGGTGTCGTCGGCGATGTCGGTATCCCGCTTGAGCGATTTGACGAGGGAGCGGAGCGGCATACCGTTCTCGTTGACCCGCCGGAGGAATATGTTGCAGGATCGCACCGCTGCCCAATTCGGCTTGCGTAGGTTGGTGCTCCCACATTCGGGACATTCGGGTTCCGCTTCGACTTGAGCGTCCTCTTCCCCCACCTCAGTACCTTGAGCGACCTGCCCCTCCCCATCGTCGGGTAACTCGGTGGCGCTAGCCTTGAGCCGCGCCTCTGGCCCGCTATCGTCGACCTGTTCATCGAGTGGGAGTTCGGCAAGTTCGTTCCCACAATCCAAACAGAGGGCCGCATAGCGCTGACGCCACTCGAATCCGTTCCGTACTACCCTGGTGTTGATGGCATTGAGGATGGCCTTGCCCATCGTCGAACTGTCAGCTAGCGAGTACCACTCGTGGTAGTTGACCGCGTATGGCCCCCACTGGACCTTGGCAAGGGATGGCGTCATAGCGGCCAGCATCGGTCGCTCTTGCTGCGATGGCCGACGCGCCGCCCCTGCCTTCTGTCTCGCCTCTCGGTAGTCGAGATAGGCACGACCAATCCGGCTGTTGGCGAGTCCGATGACGACGCGGTCTCGACGAGAAAGCCCTGCCATCGTGCCTCCAAGTGTCGTCGCTGCCTTTAAATCCTACCGCCTGGTCCAAGCCCGCCGGCCCAGCCAGTATCATCGTCAAGATAGCCCCGTGCAGCCGTCCTGAGTGCGTCCAGGATGTCGTCGTGCTTGCCGAACGGGAACGCCTGGTATTCGTCGACGAAGGCCGCCCGCTCCTTGAGATCCGAGACCATTCGGAACCGCTCTGCCCGCAAGAGTGGTTCCAGGTCCATGATGCGCTGAACCTTATCCCGCTTCTGTTTCACCGGCTCATACGGCACAAGGCTCTCGCGCAAGTCCCATTCGAGTGTGTCGTAGCCGTCCTCCTCGATGTAGACCTTCCTCGGACGGAACATATTGTACAGACTCTCGTAGTGGCGCTTGTGATCCCCAGCGATTCTGACCCTATGGATATGCAGGATGTAGAGCAGGTCCTGGTGCTCGTGATAGGGGTCTCGCCAGTGGCCTAGGGTGACGCACACGGTGTAGTCAGGATCGGTCTTACGCTTGCCCGAACTACCCACTAATTGCTGCTCGGTGAAGGCGTTGTCCCAGCCCTGCACGATGTCCATGTCATTCCAGTTGGGCACGAGCTCAGGCGCGATGAACAGATTGCGTAGCCAACTGGTCTTGAGCAGCCGGCCTTCAAGGGCGGTCGCTACACATTGGTAGCGCATCTGGAACGCCGCCTCGCTGATGGACGTCTGGATGTTCTGCAAGCGGTCTAACGGGTAGAGGATAGGGAAGGCTGGCGTGCCGTCGTCGTTGACGGCAGGGAAGGCAGCGTAGGCCACACCATGCTTTGCCTGCTGGTGCTCGTCAAGCCCGATGGCCCGGTAGAGGTCGTCCCGGTGCCACCTACTCCCGATGACGAGTTCTCGATGATGTGGATCGTAACGGTTGACGCGGTTGTAGAACGTCTGCTCGTACCACAGTTTCTTGTTCTCCCTAGTCGTCTCGCTCACCGCGTCCTCGATGTCGAGAGGGTCGTCCATGTGCCCATGGCGGAAACGGTCTCCTTCGATTGCCCCACCTATACCGACCGCCACGACGGTAGGGGTCTTGACGAGGGGGTCGTGACCAACGACCGTGAACTCACTTTGAGTCCAGTGCTCGCCTTGCAAATCGCCGAACCGTTCGACGATTGGCCGACTGGTCAGGATGGCCTCGAGCTGGACGACCATTCGATTTGCGAGCCTACTCGTACTGCTGGCATGGAGAATCGTACAGTGTGGGGGGTCGCGTAGTATCTCCTGGGCCTTCTTGAGCACCATCCAACTTGACTTGAGCGATCCCACCGATGCCATCAGGACCAGCCGGTTGTTTCGGTCGTAGAGATCGTCCCAGCGGTCCCAGTGGGTCGGTTTGAATGGATCTGGCACCCCCATCGCCTCGGCCAGCGGCCTGACGCTCTTCCCGAGCAGACGTTCCAGCCGGGGAAGCCCAATCAGCCTGGCGAGCTCGAGTGTAGACGGTGCAGCGTGTCCTGACAGTCCTGGCACAGTACCCCCTGCAGATCCTCGGCGAGTCGGTT
>C687J35021_10002156_pt1 | contig 14117 bp, 15 predicted proteins | sample RifCSPhighO2_12_FD_35021 | JGI IMG/M metagenome (IMG submission 35021)
CGGCTGCCGAAGCCGTAGTTGAAACTGCAGCCGAAGCACCTGAGAGCATCGAAGCCGTCGAGCCCAAGGCTGAAGACGCGCAAGCAGAAGTAAGCCAGGAGNCGCAAAGCTCGCTGTTTACTGAAGTGGNCGCTGANGAGCAGGATAAAGAAGCGGTCAAACCGCAGATCTGATCCACCCGGCAATAAAAAATTGCCTGGAGCAATTTTTAACGTCGCGTAGCGACGGCCCGCAGGGTAGCTGCCAGGGATGGCGAGCTATAAAAAAGGGGATGCTTCGGCATCCCCTTTTTTTATTCCAGTCATTGTTAGAGCGCGACCGGCAATCTGTTCGCTGCTGCTAAAAACGCCTTACAGCACGTTTGGTTCGATCTCCAACTCCACCGCAAAACGCTGGGCGATATCCGCCTGAATGCGCCGGGCCAGCGTCAGCAACTGGGCCCCCGTGGCCGTGCCGTAATTGACCAGTACCAATGCCTGCAAGCGATGCACCCCGGCATCCCCCTCGCGAAAGCCCTTCCAGCCCGCACGCTCTATCAGCCAGCCAGCGGCCAGCTTGACCTGCCCGTCCGCCTGCCCATCCACCACCTGGGGATAGGCCACCAGATCGGTATGCTCGGCGCGCAGGCGTTGCGCCAGTTCGGCAGACACCAGGGGATTCTTGAAAAAGCTGCCGGCATTGCCCAACTCAGCAGGGTCCGGCAGTTTTTCGCTGCGAATGGCGCAGATGGCCTGACTGACATCCAGCGCCGTCGGCGCATTGATGCCCTGCTCCGCCAGACGCTGACGCACCGGGCCGTAATCCAGATGCAGTGCCGCGGCGCGGCTCAAGGCAAAGCGCACACGAAGGATGACCCAACGCCCACTTTCGCGCTTGAACAGGCTGTCGCGGTAGGCAAAGGCGCAGTCCTGCAGGGAAAACTCGCGCAGCTCGCCGCTCAACCGGTCGAGCGCCGTCAACCCGGCAAACAGGTCTTTAAGCTCAACCCCATAAGCGCCGATATTCTGCACCGGGGCCGCGCCCACGGTGCCGGGAATCAGGCTGAGGTTTTCCAGTCCGGCAAAGCCCTGGGCCAGCGTCCATTGCACAAAGGGATGCCAGGGCTCGCCCGCCTCCGCTTCGATCACTACACGCTGGCCGTCATCACTCAACACACGAATGCCGCGGCTGGCCATGCGCAGCACCAGGGCATCGACATCACGGGTCAGCAGCAGGTTGCTGCCACCGCCGAGCAGTAGCACCGGCAGCTGCTGCGCCTGGGCGTATGCCAGGGCCTCAGTCACCTGCTGATCGTTGCACGCCTCGACAAAATGGCTGGCCGAGGCCTCGACGGCAAAGCTGTTGTAAGGCTTCAGCGATACCTGGGGGCGAATCTGCAGGCTCATAAGCGCCCCTTGAGTTCGATAACCAGGGCATCACAGGCTTGCTCGAGTAAATCCAGCACCTGAGCAAAACCTGCCTCGCCGCCGTAATAGGGGTCAGGGACTTCATCGAGAGCAAGCTGATAGCGGCGCAAAAACAGATCCAGTTCGGCCAAGGCGTCGCCCGGGCGCAGGTGCTGCAAGTCGCGCAGATTGCTGTTGTCCATGGCCAGAATCAGGTCGAAGGCATGAAAATCTGCAGCCTGGACCTGCCGTCCGCGCAATGCAGAGAGGTCATAGCCACGCTGCTGCGCGGCCTGACGCGTGCGGATGTCCGCCGCCTTGCCCACATGCCAGTCGCCAGTGCCAGCCGAATCGACCTCGATGCGCCCTTCCAGCCCTGCTTCACGCAGCTTGTGGCGCAACACGCCTTCTGCGGTGGGCGAGCGGCAGATATTGCCCAGGCAGACAAACAGAACGCGCATCAGGCCCCCAGCAGGCGGCGAACGCGCTCGAGGTCTTCCTGGGTGTCGACCCCGGCGGGCGGTGCCTCAAGGGCGTCGGCGACATGGATACGCACGCCATGCCAGAGCGCGCGCAGCTGCTCCAGGCACTCGGTTTCTTCCAGCCAGCACGGGCCCCAGGCGACGAAGTCGTGGAGAAACTGTGCGCGGTAGGCGTAGATGCCGATATGCCGACGGTACGGCACGCCTGCTGGCAGCTCGTCGCGGCTCTGGGAGAAGGCATCCCGCGCCCAAGGCAGCGGCGCGCGGCTAAAGGTCAGGGCCAGGCCCTGCAGGTCGCAAGCGACCTTGACCACATTGGGGTTGAACAGTGCCTGCACATCCTCGATCGGCTCGGCCAGGGTCGCGATAGCCGCCTGCGGATTGGCCGCGAGATTGGCCGCCACCTGATCGATGATGGCCGGCGGAATCAGCGGCTCGTCGCCCTGCACGTTGACGACTATGGCGTCGGCCGCCAGGCCCAGAGCCGTGGCCACTTCGGCCAGGCGGTCGGTGCCGGAGTTGTGGGAGGCGTCGGTGAGTACCACCTGTGCACCAAAGCCGTGGCAGACCTCGACGATGCGCGCATCGTCGGTGGCCACCACCACCTGCTGCGCACTGCTCTTGCAGGCCTGCTCCCAGACATGCTGGATCATCGGCTTGCCGGCAATATCCTGCAGCGGCTTGCCCGGCAGACGGCTGGAGGCAAAACGCGCAGGGATCACAACGGTAAAGGCTGTAGTCATTTACTTGTCCAGGCGCTCGTCGACTGTCAGGGTGCGGGCTTCGCTCTCCAGCATCACCGGAATCCCGTCACGCACGGGAAAAGCCAGGGCATCGGCCTTGCAGATCAACTCGCTCTTGTCCGCGGCGAGTTTCAGCGGGCCCTTGCACAGCGGGCAGGCGAGGATATCGAGTAGTTTCGGGTCCATGGGAAATCCTTGAGGTAGAGCGGCTACACGGGGCGAGACGGGCTCGCGGAATCGGCGCAGTGCCAGCGATGCGGCAGCAAACCCTGCAACTGCCCATCGAGCCAGGCGACAAATGCGGGCGATGGCTGACCATCGACCGCCAGGTACCACCAGTCGGGCGCAGCAAAGGCTCGGCATTTGACCGCATCCTTTTCCGTCATCACCACTGGCAGCGCCGGGCTGAAATTCAGCACCTCGGCGCTGTACGGCGCATGATCGGCAAAGGCATGCCTGACAGGCCGCCAGTGTAGCCCTTCGAGGGTGTTGAAGAAACGCTGCGGGTTACCGATACCGGCCACCGCGTGCAGGGCCTGGCCCGGAGGGAAATGCTCAAGGGAGCGAGTTTCGCCGCTGAGCAGATTGATCAGGGCCTGGGGCTGCAGATTGAAACTGTAGCCGCCCTGGGGATCCTCGCTCGCGCCGTTGTAAAGCAGCGCATCGACACTGNGCAGGCGCTCCAGCGGNTCGCGCAGGGGGCCGGCTGGCAGGCAGCGGCGATTGCCCAGGCCGCGCGCCGCATCGATCAGCACCAGTTCCAGATCACGGGCCAGGCGATAGTGCTGCAGGCCATCGTCGCTGAGAATCAGGTCCAGCTGCTCGGCACGCAATAGACTTGCCACCGCGCGACCGCGATCCGGGTCAATCATCAGCGGCACGCCGCTGCGCTGCACGATCAGCAGCGGCTCATCGCCGGCGACGCTGGCCGAGTCGTCTGCCCGAACCCGCCAGGGCAGGCTGGGTGGCTGCGCACCATAACCGCGACTGACCACCCCCACGCGCAGGCCGCGGCTACGGCAATGCTCGATCAGCCAAAGAATCAGCGGGGTCTTGCCGGTGCCGCCGACGGTGATATTACCCACCACCAGCACCGGTANGGGAGCGCGGTAAATNTCGCCCTCGCCCGCCAGAAAGCGCNNGCGCTTACGCTGCACCACCGCACGGTAGAGCCACTCCAGCGGCCGCAACAGCACCAGCGCCGGGTGACCGGCATACCAGGCAGTTGTCAGACGCTCGGCCAGGCTCATAAGCGAGTAACCCTCAAGGCGCGGCCTGAGTCTCGACCGTAGTGATGCGCAGATGGGNAAAACCCAGCTTGCCTGCAGCATCCATGGCNGTGATCACGGCCTGATGCGGGGTCTGGGCGTCGGCACTGATAATCAGCGGCAGGCTGTTATCGCCCGCTGACTCTTTCTGCAGGGCCGCCATCAGGCTGTCCAGATCGCTTTTCAGCAAGGCCTTGGCATTCAGCGAATAACTGCCATCGGCCGCGATCAGCACCTCCAGCTGCTTCAGCTCGGTCTGCTCCGGCGGCGTGCCACTGGCGGCCTCCGGCAGATCGACCTTGAGCTGGGTCTCGCGGGTAAAGGTGGTAGTGACCACAAAGAACAGCAGCAGGATAAACACCACGTCGATCAACGAGGCCAGGTTGATTTCGACGTTTTCCCGCGGTTTGCGCCGGAATTTCACGCCTTGTCCTCACCCAGATCGACGTCACGGTCACCCTGTACCACTTCCACCAGCTTGATCGCCTCCTGCTCCATGCCGACCACCAGCTCGTCGATACGGCGCTGCAGGTAGCGGTGGAAGAACAGCGCAGGGATAGCCACCATCAGGCCTGCCGCCGTGGTGATCAGGGCCTTGGAAATACCGGCAGCGAGTATCGGNGCATTGGCCATGCCCGCCCCCATAAAGGAGCTGAAGATCTCGATCATGCCCAGCACCGTGCCGAGCAGGCCCAACAGCGGCGCAATGCCGGCAATGGTGCCCAGGGCATTGAGGTAGCGCTCCAGGTCGTGAATGACCCGCGCCGCGGCTTCCTCGATGCACTCCTTCATGATCTCGCGACCATGCTTGGAGTTGGTCAGCCCCGCCGCCAGAATCTGCCCCAGGGGCGAATTGGCGCGCAGCTCCTTGAGCTTCTGATTATTGAGTTTCTTGTCCTTGATCCACTTCCATACCTGACCAAGCAGGTTGGGTGGGGTGATGCGGCTCGGCCGCAGCGTCCACAGGCGTTCGGCAATAATGCCGGCCGCTGCGATAGAACACAGAATGATTGGCAGCATCATCCAGCCGCCAGCTTTGACCAGTTCCCACACGGTGGCAGATCCCCTTCACAAAAGTGGCAGCACTCTAGCATAGGGTCGCGGCCACGCCGACCGCCGCGGTTCTCATTTTTCCCGCCAGAAACGTGCGCGATGGCGCAAACCCTGCGCTGGCGCGAAAACGCCCAGGCGAATCAATACCGCGCCCTGCTCGACACTGTCGTACAGGTCCGCGGAAACCGCCCGATAGCGCGCCAGCACCTCGGCATGGGGGTGACCAAAGGCATTGTGCTGCCCGCGGGAGATCAGCGCCCCGTGAGGTGCTACCTGCGCCAGCAAGGCCTGCGATGAGGAACCGCGGCTGCCGTGGTGGGGAGCCAGCAGCCACTCGGCACGCGGCGTCATATCGCTGGCCAGTAGCGCCTGCTCGGCGCGGCTGTCGATATCACCGGTCAAGATCAGGCGTTCGCCAGCGGCCTCGACCCGCAAAACGCAGGAGGCCTGGTTGCCGTCACTGGCCGCCGCCCACTGCCAGAGGCTGAACTGCACGCCATCCCATTCCCAGCGCTGCCCGCTGACGCAGGCCTCGGCCTGTAGCCGTCCGGGCAAGCGTCCAGGCTCGCCACTGACGATCCGGCGTACCGGCATCCCGCGCTGAATCGCCGGCGCGCCACCGACGTGGTCGTTGTCGCCATGACTGAGCAGCAACAGGTCAAGCTCGCGCACACCCAGGGCCCGTATGGACGGTAATACCACCCGCTCGCCGGTATCGAAATCGCCGAAGCGCGGCCCGGCGTCGTAGAGCAGCGCGTGCCCCTGGGTGCGCACCAGCACTGCCAAGCCCTGCCCCACATCCAGCATCCACACCTCGGCCTGCGCGTAATCCGGGCGCGGCTGCGGGCTGAACAGCAGCGGCAACAGCAGCACCGCACCCAAGCTGCGCCCCGGGATTCCCGCCGGCAGCAGTAAGAGCCAGGCCCCCAGCAGCACCAGCAACCAGGCCCACAGGGGCAATGCGCTGGGCAACCAGGCCGGTAGCCAGGTCGCCATCTGCCCGAGCAAGATAAACAGCAAATCGAGCGCGGCCCCGGCCAGCCAGAGCACACTGCTGCCCAACCAGGGCACCGGTAACAACAGGCTGCCGAACAGCGCCAGCGGCACCACCAGCATGCCCACCACGGGCACCGCAATCAGATTGGCCAGCGGGCCGCTGACACTCACCGGCAAACCCAACGCCAACAACAAGGGCAACAGGCCGACGGCCATAGCCCACTGCGTCCGCCCCAGGCTTCGCCACCAGGGCCATGCACCAAGCCGGCCACTGAAGATCAGAATCAACAGCAATACCGCGCCAAACGACAGCCAGAAACCCGGCTGCAGGCTGGCCAGGGGCTCCAGCAATAGAACCGCGACCAATGCCAGTAGCAGCGGCAACCAGACGCCCAGATGACGAAAGCGCCAACGCCAGAGCAACACCAGCCCGACCATCACGCAGGCGCGCCGCACCGGCACTTCGAAACCCGCCAACAGCCCATAAACCAAGGCTCCGGCAAAGGCCAAGCTACAGGCCCAGGGCAGCCAAGGCAGGCTCCGCGGCCACCAGCCCAGTCGCGCCAGACTGGCCACCAGGCCATACAGCAAGCCCGCCAACAGGCCGACATGCTGTCCGGAAATCACCATCAGATGCACGGTGCCGGTGCTCTGCAGCACCTGCCAGTCGGCGGTGGACAAGCCCGAACCGTCACCCAGCACCAGAGCCGTCAGCGCACCCTCACGCCCTTGTGCAGGGGTGGCCAGCAGACGCTGACGCAGGCTGTCGCGCCAGCTCCCCGGGCCATTGGCGGCGCGCAGCAACTCGCCGCTTTTAACCGTGCCGGTAGCACCCAGACGCTGTGCCAGTAGCCAGGCCTCGAAATCGAATGACTGCGGGTTGACCAGGCCATGGGGGCGCTTGAGGCGCACCGCTAGCCGCCAGGTCTCCCCCGCCTGCAGCGCCGGCCCGCCATACCAGGCCAGGCGCATGCGGGCAGGCAGCTCGGCCCGCCGTGAGTGCGCGCCCTGTAGCTGAAAACGCACCACCCCCGCGCCTACCTCGGGTAAACCCACCACCTGCCCCTGCAGCCACAGGGTGCGGCCATCGAGCTCGGCGGCCAGGCGGTCATCCAGCGCCCACTGCGCCGAGATGCAGGCCCAGCTCAAGCCGAACAGAAAGAAACCCAGGGAGTAAGCGCGCGAGGGCAGCAGCAACAGGCCCAGCAGCGGCAACAGACACAGCAGCCAGAACGGCGGTAATGCCGGTAGAAAGCGCAGCGCAAGCAATCCCGCTGCAAGCGCCAATATCCCTATGCGCATAGACTCGCTCCATCAGCCGATACCGGGTACTGACCCCTCGCTCAGCTTTTGCATATTTGCTGTCACAAAGTGTGAAAGCAGGCCGCCATTAAACTGTGCATAATATCGGCGCTTTTTCCTCGTCCGAGAGCCTTCATGCCGCGTCGTTTATTCAAGCGCTACATGCCCAACCCAGAACGCATCAAGGCTAGCAAATCCTTGCGTTTTCTCGGGGCCTTGATTCACGACCCCAATCTCTGGCACCTCAACCGTCACTCCGTTTCCCGCGCCATGGCCATCGGCCTGTTCTGGGCCATGATCCCCATGCCCATGCAGATGCTCGTTGCCGCCGTGGTGGCTATCCCCGCCCGGGCCAATATGCCGATCTCGGTCGGCCTGGTCTGGCTGACCAACCCGGTGACCATGCCCGCGGTGTTCTATTGCAACTATAAGCTCGGTGCCTGGCTGATAAACACGCCGGCCATGCAGATGCCTGAACACATGAGCCTGGGCTGGATCGGCCATATGCTGCAGACCCACTGGCAACCGCTCTATCTCGGNTCCCTGGTGCTGGGNATTGTGCTGGCCGTGATCGGCTACTTCGCCACCAACGCCTACTGGCACTGGTGGGTCAGGCGCAGCTGGCGCAAGCGCCAGGAAAAACGCCGCCTGCGTGAACAGCAACCCTAGAACCCTGTCGGACTCCTAGACAGCAAAAAGCCGTTACTCAGTAACGGCTTTTTCGTTTCAGGCAGCTTAGCCTACTCGTAACGCAACGCATCGGCCGGTTGTATCTGCGCCGCCCGCCAGGAGGGGTAAAGGGTCGCCAGAAAGCTTAGGGCGAATGCCGCGCTGCAGATCAGCAGCACATCGGAGAACAGCAACTGCGACGGCAGGTTGCTGATGAAATACACATCCGAACTCATGATCTGCTGGCCGCTCAGACGCTCGATCCAGCCTACCAGTTGGCTGACATTCAAGGCGGCGAAAATACCCAGCAGCGCACCGATCAGCGTACCTGTCACGCCAATCACCGTGCCCTGAACCATAAAGATCCCCATGATCTGCCTGGGCGTGGCTCCCAGCGTCCGCAGGATGGCGATATCGCCGCCCTTGTCGGCCACCACCATGATCAACGTGGCGATGATATTGAAGGCCGCCACGGCCACGATCAGCAGCAGCAGCAGACCGATCATGGTCTTCTCCATCTTCATCGCACTGAACAGACTGCCCTGAGTCAGGGTCCAGTCGCTGGCCTTGTAGCCCTTCCCCAGACCGGCGGCAATGCTCGCCACCACCTGCGGGGCCTGATACAAGTCCTGCAGCTTCAGGCGCACGCTCTGCACCTGGCCCGGCTGCATGCGCTGGATATGCGCGGCATCGGCGACATGGATCAGGGCCAGGGAGCTGTCCAGCTCGGCACCAACCTTGAACACCCCGACCACATTCAGACGCTGCATGCGCGGGCTGATACCGCCCGGCACACTGCTCAGCTCCGGCACGATCAGCGCCAGCTTGTCGCCCACCTGCAACTGGAAACGCCGTGCGGTGATCTCACCGATCACCACGCCGAACTCACCCTCGCGCAGATCGCTCAGCCGACCCTGCTGCATATGCGTGTCGATGATCGACACCTGCGGCTCCAGCGCCGGATCGACGCCCTGCAACTGGATCGGCTGCATCGCCCCGCGAAAGGACAGCATGCCCTCCAGCTCGGCAAAGGGCACCGCGGCGACCACCTGCGGATTGTTCTTCGCGGCAGCCGCGACCTGCTGCCAGTCATCCAGCGGCTGCACCCCGGCAATACTGGCATGCGGCACCATGCCGAGAATCCGCGAGCTCATTTCCTTCTGGAAACCGTTCATCACCGACAGCACCACGATCATGGCCAGCACGCCCAGGGCCAGACCGATCATCGAAGTCAGCGAGATAAAGGAAATAAAGTGATTGCGCCGCTTGGCCCCGGTATAGCGCATACCGATAAAGATACTCAGCGGACGGAACATCAGACAGCCACCAGTTTGCCGTCTTCCAGACGCAGGATGCGGTCCATCTGCCGGGCCAGCCCCATGTCGTGGGTCACCACCAGAAACGCCGTCTGCGAAGAGCTGCTCAGCTCGCGCATCAGCTCCTGAATACCCTGGGCGGTGTGGTGGTCGAGGTTGCCGGTGGGCTCATCGAGCAGCACCAGCCCCGGCTTGTTCACCAGCGCCCGGGCAATCGCCACGCGCTGCCGCTCGCCGCCGGACAACTCTGACGGCTTGTGCGCCAGGCGATGGCCCAGGCCGACCCGCTCCAGTAGCGCGGTAGCACGCTGCCGGGCTTCGGGGATCGGCGTGCGGCCGATCAGCAGCGGCATGCAGACGTTTTCCAGGGCAGTGAATTCCGGCAACAGGTGATGGAACTGATAGACGAAGCCCAGGGCCCGGTTGCGCAGCAGCCCCCGCTCCTTCTCGTTCAGCGCCGACAGCTCTTCGCCCGCCAGCCAGACACTGCCGGTGCTCGGCGTATCCAGGCCGCCGAGCATATTGAGCAGGGTGCTCTTGCCCGAGCCGGAAGTGCCAACAATAGCCAGGCGCTCGCCGGGATGCAGTTCGAGCTGCAGGTCCGCCAGCACCACCACCGACTGCGGGCCCTCCTCATAACTTTTACCGAGGTTGCGACAACTAAGAACTGCCTTGTCTTGCATAAGCTGATCACTCATAACGCAGCGCCTCCGCGGGCTGGGTACGGGCCGCGCGCCAGGCTGGATAAAGGGTGGCAAGAAAACTCAGGAGCAGAGCCGCGGCACACACCAGCAGCACATCCTGGAGCATCAGTTGTGAGGGGATATAGTCGATAAAGTAGACATCGGCATTGAGAAACTGCATGCCCAGCAGCGACTCCAGGGCGGCAATGGCGGCACTCACATTGAGCGCGGCGAAGATGCCCAGGACAGCNCCTATGGCGGTGCCGAACACCCCGATCACCGTGCCCTGGACCATAAAGATCGCCATGATCTGCCCCGGCGTCGCGCCCAGGGTGCGCAGGATGGCGATGTCGCCCTTCTTGTCGGTGACCACCATGACCAGGGTGGAGATGATATTGAAGGCCGCCACCGCGACGATCAGCAGCAACAGCAGACCGATCATCGCCTTCTCCATGCGGATCGCCTGATACAGGTTGCCATGGGTGCGGGTCCAGTCGCGGGCATGGTAATCGCCCTCGCCGAGGGTCTGCGCCAGCGCCCAGGCCGTGCGCGGGGCCTCGAACAGGTCGGCGAATTTCAGNCGAATGCCCTGCACCTGATCGGCCTGCCAACGCTGCAGGCGGGCCAGGTCCTGCACATGAGTCAAGGCCAGGTGACCGTCGANCTCGCCGGCACCGACATGAAACAGGCCAACCACGGTAAAGCGCTTGAGCCGCGGGAACATCCCGGCNGGGGTAACGGTTACTTCCGGGGCGACGAAGGTGATCTTGTCNCCCAGNCCCACACCCAGCTTGGCCGCNGCCTTGTCGCCGATCACCATGCCGAATTCGCCGGGGCGCAGATCTGCCAGCCGGCCCTGCTGGAAGAAGTCATCGATAATCGACACCTTGACCTCTTCCAACGGGTCAATCGCGTTGATCAGCACCTTCTGCACCTTGCCCTCATAAGTCAGCAGCCCCTGCATCTGGCTGAAGGGGGCGGCTGCCAGCACCTGAGGATTGGCCTGGGCCTGCTCGGCCAGGCTGCGCCAGTCATCGATCGGCGTGGCACTCTCGACGGTGGCGTGCGGCACCATGCCGAGCACCCGGGTGCGCATTTCGTGATCGAACCCATTCATCACCGACAGCACCAGAATCATCACCAGCACACCCAGTGCCAGCCCGATCATCGAAGTCAGCGAGATAAAGGAGACAAAATGGTTGCGACGCTTGGCCCGCGTGTAGCGCGTNCCAATAAATACGAACAGAGGTCTGAACATGTGNGGGCTTTTGCAGGTAAAGAGGAACGTCCTTGTGGCGGGGCCTGGCCAGCAGCTTTACACTCAGACCACTACTGCTGCCATGGGTTCGCCATGTCGACTCAAGATGAAGATGACCGCCGCGAATACTATCGTATCGACGATACGATCGCACTGGAATTCACCCCACTGTCCGGCGCAGATGCCCTGGCCAGTGACGCGCTGCACGACAGCTCGCCGCTGTTCAACCTGCTCAGCGACCTGCACCTGATGGACTTCGAGTCGCAGCACCTGCTGCGGCATATCAGCGAACGCGACCGCACCCTGGCCAACTACCTCAAGGTCATCAACAAGCGCATCGACCTGCTCGGCCAGGCCGTGGCCCAGAGCCTGCTGCGCGATATCGGCGCGCCGCGCCAGGTCAGCCTGTCCGAAGGCGGCGTGAGCTTCAACAACGCGCAGAGCATCGCCCTCGACACCCACCTGGCGATCAAGATGGTCCTGATGCCACAGGCCCTGGGCCTGCTGCTCAGGGCCAAGGTGGTGCACTGCAGTCCGCTGCCGTCGCAACAGTTCGAGATCGGCACCGCATTCGAAGCCCTGACCGATGCCCAGCGNCAGCTGCTGGCCCGGCATATCCTGCAACGTCAGGCACTGGAACGACGNCAGGCCCGCGAACTACCGGATACACCCTGATGAGCACTCTGATGCTGCCACGCCTNCTGTTATTGCTCTGCCTGCTGCCCCTGGGCGCAGCCGCGGAGGTCCTGCAAATTCCTATCGGCCAGCAGGGCGCAANCCAGCTCGCACTGCCCCAGCNCGGTGAATCGCAGCGCGCGGTACTCGAACGTTTCGGCCTGGCCGACCAGGAGCATCCCAGCGTCGGCAACCCGCCGATTACCCGCTGGGATTACCGCGAATTCAGCGTCTATTTCGAACACCAGCATGTGATCAACAGCGTGCGCCATCACCANCCCGGCGCAACCCCAGCCAACAAGGAGCAACAGTGACGCATATTTATGGACACCGGGGGGCCAAGGGCGAAGCACCGGAAAACACCCTTGTCAGTTTCCAGAAATGCCTGGAATCAGGCGTAAACCGTTGCGAACTGGACCTGCACCTGTCGCGCGACGGCCAACTGATGGTCATTCACGACCCCAGCCTCAAGCGCACCACAGGCCACCGCGGCAAGGTGATCGAACACGACGCCGCCGAACTGGTCGCTTATGACGCGCGCAAGGGTGGCCCAGGCTGGGTCCACCCCTGCCCTATCCCGCGCCTGGAGGAACTGTTTCAGCAGTGTCCATTCGAGCATTGGCAGCTGGAAGTCAAAAGCGCTTCGAAGACCCGCGCCGCCCAGACCGTCAAGGCCATTGCCGAGCTGGCTGAGCGCTATCAGCTAAGCGACCAGCTCACCGTCACCTCCAGCTCCCGGGAAGTACTCACGGCCCTGCTGCACCTGACTCCGCAGCTCAAACGCGGCCTGGTGGCCGAATATGCCTGGCTCGACCCGCTGAAGGTGGCCCAGCACTATGACTGCCACCTGCTGGCCCTGAACTGGACCCTGTGCACCCCGGAACGCCTGCTCAAGGCCCAGAAGAACGGCCTGCATGTCTCGGTGTGGACGGTCAACGAACCGGCGCTGATGCGCCGGCTGGCGGATTTCGGTGCGGACAGCATCATCACCGACTTCCCGGGCCTGGCGGTGCAGACGCTCAAGGCCTAGGCGCTGTAGCCGGGGAGTCATTTGCGACCTGGAGGCCGGTTGCACCGGCTCCGTATACCAACAGCACCCAACCCAGCACGCATAAAAAAACCGGCCACCAGGGCCGGTTTTTCGTTAAGCCTGATCAGAAACTCTCCCGATTTGGCCAACGCCAGTCGCAAGAGTCGCTGAACGGGTTCTCCCCGGCCGGCTCAGGCCACCGGCCGGAGCCGCTCAAAAAAGCCGGTTGAGACCGTCGAACGCCGCCACCCGGTAGGCTTCTGCCATGGTCGGGTAGTTGAAGGTGGTGTTGACGAAGTACTTGATGCTGTTGGCCTCGCCCTTCTGGTTCATGATCGCCTGACCGATATGCACGATCTCCGAGGCCTGGTAGCCGAAACAGTGCACGCCAAGCACTTCCAGGGTCTCGCGGTGGAACAGGATCTTCAGCATGCCCACCGGTTCGTGGGAAATCTGCGCCCGGGCCATGCCCTTGAAAAAGGCCTTGCCCACTTCGTAGGGAATCTTGGCCTGGGTCAGTTCGCGCTCGTTCTTGCCGATCGAGCTGATCTCCGGAATGGTGTAGATGCCAGTCGGTACGTCATCGACAAAGCGCCAGGTGCCATTGTCGACGATGCTGCCAGCAGCCGAACGGCCCTGGTCGGCCGCCGCACTGGCCAGGCTCGGCCAGCCGATCACGTCGCCCGCAGCGTAGATGTTCGACACCTCTGTGCGGTAACTCTGGTCGACTTCGATCTGGCCACGACCGTTGACCTTGATGCCGATATTCTCCAGGCCAAGCTGATCGGTGTTGCCGGTACGGCCATTGCACCAGAGAAAGGCGTCGGCCTTGATCTTCTTGCCGGACTTGAGGTGTAGAACCACCCCGTTATCCACGCCTTCAACGCTTTCGTAATCTTCGTTGTGGCGAATCAGCACGTTGTTATTGCGCAGGTGGTAGCTCAGCGCATCGGAGATTTCCGCATCGAGGAAGCTCAGCAGCTGATCACGGTTGTCGATCAGATCGACCAGCACACCCAGCCCGCTAAAGATCGAGGCGTACTCGGAACCGATCACCCCGGCACCGTAGATGATGATGCGGCGCGGGGTATGGCCGAGACTGAGAATGGTGTCGCTGTCGTAGATGCGCGGGTGGTGAAAGTCCACGTCCGCCGGGCGGTAAGGCCGCGAGCCGGTGGCGATGACGATCTGCTTGGCCACCAGTGTTTCCACCACGCCATTGGGGCACACCACTTCGACGGTCTGCTCGTCGGCAAA
>C687J35021_10002165_pt1 | contig 14094 bp, 13 predicted proteins | sample RifCSPhighO2_12_FD_35021 | JGI IMG/M metagenome (IMG submission 35021)
ATTAATACCTGGAACGGGTGGGGTTAGAAAAACTAGGCTAAAATCCGCCACCAAGGGCAAGCGTGGAGGCTTTAGAGTCTGCTATTTTGATGATCCGGAACGGGGAGAATTGTTTTTACTGAAAATTTACCCAAAAAATGAAAAAGAAGATCTCTCAGCAGATGAAAAGAAGGCATTGAAGGAATTCTCAAATATGGTCAAAAGGAGGTAAGCATGGGCAAGTTTTACGAGGATCTAAAAGAAGGATTTGAAGAGATTATTGCTTATAGAAAAGGCAAGATCACGCTTCGCTCAGAAAAAATTGAAATACCAAAGCCACCTAAAGCATACAGAGCAAAAGACATTAAAAATATCAGAGAAAAAAACGATTATTCTCAGGGTATTTTTGCTGCTATTCTAAATGTCAGTGTTAAAACGGTTCAATCTTGGGAATCCGGAGAGAGGGTGCCAAGTCATGCAGCTTTGCGCCTGTTAGAATGCGTTGACAAGGGGTTTTATCAGCCTAAGCTCATTCAAAAAAGCAGATAAACCGTCAGAAACGGCCCTCTGTTGGGTTATTTCGCAAAGTAAATTATGAACCCAGCTCATGAATGGAAAAGTTCAGTCGCTAAGCTCATTATTCGAAGAGAGGAATTTCCTTTAGCGCACATTTTCGTTTCATTGGGCTCTCCCCCTCGCTTCACCTAAGCATCTGGGTTAATCCACTCAAAAAAAGTGACTGTTTCCCTAAGTTTTGGATCATCGATTTGATCCTGCTTCCCTTCGTTTTTTATTTCCTGAAAGCCCAAGTGCTTATAGAACTCTGATGCAGGCATCGTTTTCGTGGTAGCTAGCGAAATCTTCTTCAAATTGGGGAATCGTTTGAGAATAGAAAAAACGAGCTCTTTCCCCAAGCCCATCCCCTGTGCTTCAGGAAGAATCATGATCGGGCTAATAAAAACCTTTTCTGGAGGGAATGACCTATTGGTAGAAGAAGATGAATCCGTAGACGTTCCTAACTCATCTGTGTCAAATATCACAAAACCAATGATTTTCGAATCCTTTTTCGCGATTGCGAAGTATGCTTTTGGAGGATTGCTTTCTAGTTTAGTTTGATAGGCGGCCTTTCGAAAATCCCAACTCGCATTTAATTGTACTTTAGCTTCTTCAGCATCTGGGACGTCCAAGAATGCTCGATATAAATCTTCGTGAATGTATGCATCCAAGTAAATTGATCGAACTGATTCTAGAGTAGATGTTCCACACCATTCAAAAATAATCGGATCCCCTTGCTTATCAGTGAAGGTCCATTGAACATGATCTTCAAAAATTACTGATTTCTGNGGTTGTGGTGACGCTACAAGTCCGAGAGGTAAAAGTAACATTAATAAATATCTCATCATGCTTCTCTAAAAATTTTGAAGATTCTTATAAAGATTGATTTTCTAGAATCATTGCAACGAATTTACCAGAAATCTTTATTCTTCGCAATTTTATCCGAATTGTAGTAACCTCGACTTTGTACGGTTTTTGACAGCCGGATTTCGAGGAGGCGGCTCCCAGGCTGCAATTAATTTCTCAGGAAGGGTTAAAGCAACCCTTACTGAGAAATTAATTGCGACATGGGAGCCGCTCTCCCGAAAGATGGCGTCAAAAAACGTACAAAGTCGAGGTAANGGGCGCCTCCCGGGAATTTGTAATCGGGGATGATCTGTTTTTCGCGCTCCCATCGAGGCAAAGTCTGTATAGCAATTCCGAGAAGTTTGGCGGCGGCGCCAATTTTGATAAACCTGCTCATTTGCGCAGATCGTATCAAAGGTGTAGATTTATGCAAGCAGTTACTTACCCTCCCCGATTTCCTCCTGAAGAAGAGAGGAGAGAAGATTGCACGTTATTTAAAACCATTCGTTTTTCGCTCAGCAAGCAGCGTCGATGGAAGATAAGTCTCCAAGTTCGAGCAGCATGCTCCGATGAAGACTTCCACGTCGATTTCACAGTTCTTGATCACAATGACGCGTCCCTCAAGCCTGCGTCCGCAGGCGCAGGGAGTGTTTGCGTCATACTCATAGTGGTCAATCAGGCGAAAGAGACGCCATTTTAAAACGATCTCAACTACCGTAGAACAGGGATGAAGCTCTCTTAAAATCGCGCAAACGTTTTCCTTAAAATCGATAGAGGACGGAACTTCCGCTCCCTCGGCTCTCTGTAGTCTCAGAGGTAAAATCGAACCGCTCATAACATCTCTTTATAGAGCAAAAAAAAGAGAAAAGCAAGAGAGAAGCATCAGGAACAGGCTGTCGTAAGGTAGTCGATCACTTCTCCAGTATGGATATCGACGAGTTTTAAGGGGAAGGAGGGCTCAAACGCTTGGGTGCGGATGAAGAGGATGCGATTGACGGTGGCGTAAGGGGGGATTCTCTCTTCCCGAAGTTCTTTAGCCTGATAGTCCTGTTTTAAGGCGCGATACGTATTCATGGTATGCAAAGAGTCAAGGGCGGAGGGAAGAAAAAAGGGCCAGAAGAGAAATGAGGCCAGCTTATATCCAACGGCTCTGGGGAGGGCGCTACGGATGACTCTTCGGGCGATTTCTTGAGGAGGAACTCTTTCTTGAGAGAGCGTATCGAGCTTTAAAATAAAACTTCTCGGGGAGTTGTTTTGAATCGAGATTTGGATGGGCTGGTATCCGCGAGAGAGAAGATCGCGCTGAAGATACCTTTTGCTCTCTTCTTCTGAATAGGCTTTTGCGGTTATGCTCACCCCCTCTTCTTTTTTTACNAAAAAAAGTCTCTCAACGGAAATCGAATCGAAAGGATGAAGACGAAAGTGCTCTCCTGTCAAAAGAAGCGAAAAGAGAGAGAGAGNGCTGCAAACAAAAAGAGAAAAACATTTTTTCATAACGGATGCAATGATCTCGACTTAGTAGAATTTGCGACAGCCGCATTTCGAAGAGGCGGCCTCGCAAGCTACATAAAGTCAAGAATTATACCGAATTATAATAATATGTCCCATTTAAATTTGCTTTTTATTTGATCTTTATTTTTTAAAATCTTTTCAACACAATTTTCTAAAAAAGCTTTTACCTCCCTTTCACTCGGAAATTAGACCTCTTGCATAACCGTTCGTGCCTCCCGTACTCGAAAAATCCTGACTAAAAAAAATGCGTGATTCTTGCTAAGCTACCGTCACTTCTTTGCAGAGGTAGACGTCTTGAACGGCGTGGATGATGGCAACGCCTTCTTTCATGGGTCTTTGGAAGGCCTTGCGCCCGAGAATAAGTCCCATGCCGCCGGCGCGTTTGTTGATGACGGCGGTCTCTACGGCTTGCGAGAGGTCGTTTTCTCCGGAAGCTCCTCCGGAATTGATGAGACCGATGCGTCCCATATACTGATTGGCTACCTGATAGCGGCAGAGGTCAATCGGATGATCCGAACAAAGTTTTTCATACATCTTGTCTGAAAATTTTCCGAATTTGAGAGCTTTGAAGCCGCCGTTATTTTCAGGAAGTTTCTGCTTGATGATATCGGCCTGGATCGTCACTCCGAGATGGTTGGCCTGTCCTGTCGTATCTGCTGCCACATGATAATCCTGTTCGGATGTGGTAAAGGCGGAGTTGCGCAAATAGCACCACAAAATCGTCGCCATGCCGAGAGAATGCGCCTCCTCAAAGGCCCGCGCTACCTCAACGATTTGCCGGTTGCTCTCTTTGGATCCGAAATAGATAGTCGCTCCCACGGCGACGCACCCCATCTCATACGCCTGGCGCATCGACGCGAAGAAGATCTGGTCGTACTTGGTAGGATAGGTGAGCAGCTCATTGTGATTGAACTTCAGGATAAAGGGAATCTTATGGGCGTATTTCCTTGCCACGCTTGCCAGCACGCCGGACGTGGTGGCGACTCCGTTGCAGCCGCCGTCAATTGCGAGTTTGATGATGTTTTCAGGATCGAAGTAGTCGCTGTTGGCGGCAAAGGAAGCGCCGGCAGTGTGTTCGATCCCCTGATCCACGGGAAGGATCGAAAGATATCCCGTCTTGCTCAAGCGGCCGTGGCCATAGAGGGTCTGGAGGCTTAAAAGCGTGCGGATATTGCGATTCGAGATCCCGAAAATACGGTCGACAAAGTCAGGACCGGGAAGATGCAAGCGCTCTTTGGGAATGGTTGTACACTTATGCTCGAGAAGGCCGGCTCCGCTCTTGCCAAGCAGCTTTTGAATCTCTGAAAATCCCATCATCCCTCCGCTACAAACAGTCTCTTGTGTTCTTTTTCAAGAAATTTACTTATACACTAGACAGGGGTTCTCTTCAACCGCTTTTGAATCTCCTCGCTCGTCAGACCCTTCGTCTCGGGAATGAAAAAGAGGGTGAAGAGAAAGGCTGCCACGCAGATAACGGCGTAGAGAAAAAAGGTCAGTGCAGACCCTATGATATTGACGAGGTCCAGGAAGGTCAGGGAGACGAGGTAGTTGCAGCCCCAGTTGACGAAGACGGCAACAGCCATCCCTTGCGCACGCATGCGCAAAGGAAAGATCTCTGCAATCAGCACCCAGGTGATGGGGCCGAGACTGATGGCAAAAAAACCGACATAGGCCATTAAGGCAATGAGCGCAATGCGATCGATCCAGGCGTTTTGGTACAAAAAGGCGCTCCCTAAAACAGAGAGAGAGAGCACCATCCCCGATATTCCAATGAGAAGAAGCGGTCTGCGCCCGGCCTTATCGAGGATCCACACCGCAACAACCGTCACAATCACATTGACAATACCGATGCCGACAGTTGCGAGAAGAGCCGCTGCTGCAGAGGTAAACTCGGCCATCTTCAGGATTTCCGGGGCATAGTAGATCACCGTATTGATCCCTGTGACTTGCTGGAGGGCGCTTAAGAAGACCCCAAGAAAGAGCACCTTCCTCACAGGTGGACCAAAGAGCGCTTTTAAGCGGAACCTCTCGGCCCTGTTCGCTTCGTGCACATCTGTACGGTGCTCTTCCCAGACGATGCTCTTGCGTAACCGTTTAAGAACTTTCAGAGCTTGGTCCGGACGGCCGCGCCCCATCAAATAACCGGGACTCTCCACCATGAAAAACATCCCGACGAAGAGAAGAGCAGCAGGGATCATCGAAAGGGCAAACATGGCACGCCAATCCTTTGATTCGGCAAAACCAAACCCGACGAAATAGGCGCACAGGATCCCAATGGTGATCGAAAGTTGAAAGACCGAGACAAATGCTCCCCGGTTCCGAATCGGAGCGATCTCTGAGAGATAAAGAGGGGTTGCCTGAGAGGTAATCCCGACGCCGATCCCTAAAATAAAGCGAGCAAGCAACAAAAATTCCAAAGAGCCCGCAATACTTGACATGTAACCGCCGATGAGATAAATCGCGCCATTGATGATGAGTCCCGGACGGCGTCCTAACCGGTCTGTCAGCGTTCCGGAAGCAAACGCTCCCGCCATGGCTCCCAAAAGGATGATGCTCACCACCATCCCCTTGTCCAGAAGTGTTAGGGAAAAGCTCTCCTGCAAAAAGAGGATGGCCCCGGAAATGATGGCCGTATTGTAGCCAAAGAGAAGCGGCCCCATGGAAGCAATGAAGAGCGTTAATAGAGCAAAATGCGCATAGCTCTCTTCCGTCTTCATCTCTTCTCCCGGGTTGACCTTTTTGTTACACTTAAGAGAGATATAAAAGCAAACTCTTCAAATACCTTCCTTCAGGGTGGAAAAGAGAGTGGGGATGGTCAAAGGAGTCTAAATGGCAAGAGAGGATGCGCACCTCCCTTTTTTCCTCCGCCGCCGCCTGAGCAATCAGATCCTGGAAGAGAGAAGGAGTGATCACGCCTGTGCAAGAGCACGTTAACAAATAAGAGCCCGGAGGAGCTTTTTGAAAGACGGAGCGGTTCAGCTCTTTGTAGGCGCGGCAGGCGTTGAGAATGCTTCCCTTTCTCTTGGCAAGGGCCGGCGGATCTAAGATGATGAGATCATAATCCAGAGGGGCGCTTTTGAGAAATGTAAAGAGGTCCTCCTGAAGAAGAGTGTGCTTCTCTAAGGGAAAGCCATTGAGCTCGGTGTTGCGCCGGCACAAAGAGAGCGCCTCTTTCGAGCTGTCTACGCTTGTGACATGGGCGGCTCCCCCTTTTAAAGAGGAGAGTGAAAACCCTCCCGAGTAGGAAAAGCAGTTGAGAACACGCAGATTTTTGGCCATGCCGGCAATGAGGCCGCGCATACGCCTCTGGTCTAGATAAAATCCCGTCTTTTGCCCCGACTGGTAGTTGACAATGTAGCGGATTCCGTTCTCCTGGATCGTTATCTCTTCAGAAGCCTCCCCCCATAAAAATTCCCGGCACTCTTGGAGACCCTCAAGAGCGCGCACCGTAGAGAGCGATTTTTCATAGACGGCACGGGGATGGACGAGCTCTTTGAGCAGCTCCACGAGCGCCTCCTTCAATCTCCACATTCCCAAGGTGTTGAACTGCATCACGGCGACATCATTGAAGAGATCGACAATCAATCCAGGAAGACCGTCGCCTTCCGCATGGATCAGGCGGAAGGAGTCAGTGTCCGGGGAAAAAAGCCGTTTTCTCAAGGCATAAGCTTCTTGAAACCTGCGTCGAAGGGCATCATGAAATGGCTCCTCTTCAAAAGTGAGCACCCTGCCGACAAGCGAACGCTCGCTGTGAAAAAAGGCCTGCGCCAAAAACTCCCCATGAATGGAGAGGACGGGCAAAATCTCTCCATCCGTAAAAGAAGGGAAGGAGTCCACCGCACCTGAAAAGATCCAGGGATGGCGTCTGATTAACGGCTTTTCTCTCCCCGGTTTAAGAACAACAGCCCTAGGTGACATAAGAGACTACCCTTCCCACAAGATCGTAATCATGGGCCTCCGTTATCTCCACCCAATATCTTTTGCCAAGTGCGCTCACTTCCTGCCAATCATTTAAAATCACTTGCCCGTCCACATCGGGAGATTGACCATAAAATCTTCCCGTCAAAAGCAGTGATGAGTCTCTGTGATAGCCGTCGACTAAGACTTGAAGCCTCTTTCCCACATAAGAGCGCATCTTTTCTTTAGATACCTCTCGCTGCAGCTCCATCGCCCTGTTGTAGCGCTCTTCTTTGACCTCTTCAGGAACTTGGAGCGCCATCTTGACAGCGATCGTCTGCTTTTCCGGCGAGTATTTAAAGAGGCCGATGTTGTCCAGACGCTGCTCTTTGATAAAAGAGAGGAGCTCTTCAAAATGCTCTTCGCTCTCTCCGGGAAAGCCTACCATCAAAGAGGTGCGGATCACCGCGTGGGGAAGAGCCAAGCGCAGCCAAGAGAGCACCTTAAGAATCTGTTCCTTTGTCGTCTTGCGCCGCATGGCATGCAGCACCTGGTCATGGATATGCTGGAGCGGGATATCAAGATAGGGGCAGATGCGAGCATCGCTCTTTAAAACCTCTATAAGCCCCTCCGTGATCTCGTCGGGGTAGAGATAGAGAAGACGGAGCCAAAAGGGGCGCTTGTCTAAAAGCATTCTCTTTAAAAGACGCTCCAACCCTCCTTCTTCCTTGCGATCCTTGCCGAAATCCCCTAAATCCTGCGCAATCANAATCACTTCGAAGACTCCCCGGTCCAACAGAGAGGAAAACTCTTTTAAGACCTGCTCTTCCGTCTTGCTCTTTAAAGGGCCCTTTAAGAGGGGAATAACACAAAAACTACATCTTTTGGAGCACCCCTCAGAAATTTTTAAATAGGCAAAATGGGCGGGCGTGGAGAGAGTCCGCGACGAGGTCGGACCTTGAAGATAACTCTTATTTAATGAGATCGTCTCTCCTTTCTCTTTGGCCGCAACAGCCAAAAGGATCTTGTCGACATCGCCAGATCCTAAAAAATAGTGGATTTGAGGAAAGCGCTTCTTTAAGGCCTCTTTTTCCTGACGTACCATGCAGCCCGCTACAATGACACGGGCCTTTTTTTTCTTTTGGGCAAAGAGCGCTTCCAAAACAGCATACCCCTCCTCTTTCGCCTCTTGCAAAAAGCCGCACGTATTAACCACAATCACATCGGCTCGCTCAGGACGGTCCACAACTTTAAAGCCGCGCTTGTTCACCAAGCCAAGCATCACCTCTGTGTCCACCAAGTTGCGCGCGCAGCCAAGACTGACGAAATGGACAGTCGGATTGACACCATAGCTAAAGCTAGAGGATTGCGTCGCGTCTACGTTCATCCTGAAAGACTTGTTTTTAGAGCCATCCATTATATATGATTATCCGGTATTCTCAAAAGACAAGCATGACTTTAAAAATAATTTTACCTCTTTTTCTCCTCCTCTTTTCCGGCGCCTGTCAAAAGGCCGGAAAAGGCAAACGAGAACAGATTCTAAGACTCAATATTCACAGCGAGCCGCCGACGCTCGATTCCAGAAAGGCCACAGACAGCGTTTCGATTTTCGTGATCAAGCAGTGCCAAGAGGGGCTCATGCAGCGCGGAGAAGAGGGAGCTCCGCTACCCGGCATTGCAGAAAGCGTCGAGGTTTCGGAAGACGGCTTGATCTATACTTTTTATTTGAGAAAGGCGGTCTGGTCCAATGATAAGCCCCTGACAGCGTATGACTTCGAACGCTCCTGGAAAACCCTTTTAGACCCCGCTTTTCCCTCAGAAAACGCCTTTGAACTCTACCTGCTTAAAAACGGAAGGGCAGCGCGCGAAGAGGGCGCCCCCATGGAGAGCGTGGGAGTCCGCGCACTGGATGCCGGCACCCTGCGCGTCGAGCTCGAACACAGGGCCCCTTATTTCCTCTCACTGATCACCATCCACCCCTTTTTTCCCATCGCCGATCCTGTGGATCCCTTTGTCTCCAGCGGAGCCTTTGTGCTGGAGGCCTGGCGCCATGGCGATCAGATCATCTTGAAAAAGAACAAAAGGTACTGGGCNCAAGAGGAAGTCAAGCTCCTGGGGGTCCGTCTCTACATCATNGACAACGATCAGACCGAACTCCAGCTCTTTGAGAAGGGNGAGCTCGACTGGGCCGGCCANCCCTTTTCCAACTTGCCGGCCGACGCCCTCCCCGAAATCTCGCAAAAAGAGACCATCCACTCCCTGCCTCTTGCCGCCACCTACCAGTATGCCTTCAATACGCAAGTCTTTCCTCTACATAACCTCAACTTCCGCCGCGCCCTCTCTCTTGCCATCAACCGCAAGGCCATCGTCGAAAACATCACTCAATCCGGACAGATCCCCACGACCTCCCTCATTCCTCCCTTGCTCTGGGGAGAAAAAGGGAGAGCTCCTCTCAAAGAGAGCTTGGAAGAGGCCAAGGAGTGCTTCCAAAGAGCCTTGACAGAACTGCAATTAACCGTCGATCAACTTCCCCCTGTGACCATCAGCTACAACACCATGTCCGGCCACCATAAGATTGCACAGGCGATTCAACAACAGTGGGCCCGGGCCTTTGGGCTCAAAGTGCGCCTGGAAAACAAGGAATGGAAAGTCTTTTTGGATGACTGCCTGAGAGGAAACTTTCAGATTGCCAAAAGCGCCATCTCCGCTACCATCGACGATCCCATCAGCTTCCTTGATCTCTATCACTATCCCAACTCCTCTCGCAATCACTCGCGCTGGAACAATCCAAAATTTAGGCGTCTCATTGACGCGGCAGAGCAGAGAAAAGATCCCAAAGAGCGGCTCTGTCTCTTGAAGAAGGCCGAAGGAGTGCTGCTTGAGGAGCATCCGATTGCTCCGATCTTTACCTACAGAGGAAGCTATCTTAAGAGCAAGCATGTCAAAAATGTCACCCTCTCTTCGCTTGGAGACATCGACATCAAAAGAGCTTACATAGATGAAGAACTATCTGATTAAGAAAGGAGCCGTCCTTCTTTGCTCCTTATTTCTCATTGCGACGGCAACCTTTTTTTTGATGCACGCCATCCCGGGAGATCCCTTCATTCAGGACAAGGCGATCCCCGAGGAGATCCTTTCCTCACTTCGCCGCCATTACGGCCTGGATCAACCTTTGCACATCCAATACCTGAAATATCTCAAAGGAGCCTTATGCGGAGATCTCGGTCCATCTTTTAAGTATGAAGGGAGAACCGTCTCGGGGATCATCTCCGACGGCTTCCCCGTCTCTCTCGCCTTGGGACTCGAAGCGCTCTTTCTCTCCGTCACTGCGGGAATCACCTTAGGCGCCGCGGCCGCCGTCTACCGCAGCCGCTGGCAGGATGGGGCGGCGATGCTGCTTGCCGTTCTTTGGATCTCGGTTCCCAGCTTTGTCCTTGCCACCTTTTTACAGTACCTCTTTGCGATGAAACTCGACCTCCTGCCACTGGCTCGCTGGGGCACTTTTTCCCATACTCTTCTGCCGGCCCTCTCTCTGGCTGCCCTCCCGACCGCCGTCATTGCACGTATGACGCGCGCCAATATGGTCGAGGTCTTAGGCCAGGACTTCATCTTAACGGCGCGCGCAAAGGGACTCTCCCTCTTTTCCGTTATCTTCCGCCACGCCCTGAAAAACTCTCTCCTTCCCGTACTGACCTACTTAGGGCCGCTCACTGCCACCATCTTGACCGGAAGCTTTGCCGTTGAAAAGATCTTCGGCATCCCTGGCCTGGGCCAGTGGTTTGTCACCGGCATCATGAACCGCGACTACACCGTCATCATGGGCGTTACTCTCTTTTACAGCGCGCTCCTGACCTTTTGGGTCTTTATCATCGATCTTGTCTATCCCCTAGTCGATCCCAGGATTTGCCATGCAAAACAGCCATGACCCCCTCTACGAGCCTCTTTCGACGCCTCTTCTCGAAACAGACGGCGAGACCCTCCTTGCTTCCATCTCCTACTGGAAAGACGGCGTCAGACGCCTCAAGGCAAATCCCCTTGCCATCTGCGCCCTGTGCATCCTTGCCCTTCTTGTGCTCATGGCGCTCATCGGTCCCTCATTAACTCCTTACTCCTACTATGAGACGCACCTCTCCTTAAAAAACCGGCCCCCTTCCNCTGCCTTTTGGTTTGGCACCGATGAGCTTGGAAGAGATCTCTTTACGCGCATCTGGTGGGGAGCAAGGATTTCTCTTTTTGTCGGGATTGCCGCCTCTTTCATCGATCTTGTCATCGGCGTCTTGTACGGCTCTCTTGCGGGGCTCTTAAAAGGGCGCAGCGAAGAGGCGATGATGCGCCTGGCCGATATTCTCTCCTCACTCCCCTATCTCCTAGCGGTCATCCTTCTGATGGTCGTGATCGGGCCGGGCCTTGCCTCCATCATCCTCGCCCTTACTCTGACCGGATGGATCCCCATGGCGCGCATCGTCCGCGGCCAAATTCTCTCCTTGAGAGAACAGGACTTTGTCAAAGCCGCCGCAGCTCTTGGCGCCGGACGCTTCCGCCTCCTCTTCCACCACCTTATCCCCAATTGCATGGGTTCCATCCTAGTCACTCTCACCCTAACCATCCCGTCCGCCATCTTCGCCGAAGCGTTCTTAAGTTTTTTGGGCCTTGGCGTCCAAGCTCCGATTGCGAGCTGGGGAACCATGGCAAACGACGGCCTCTCCGCCATGCGCTACTACCCCTGGCGCCTCTTTTTGCCTGCCGGCTTCATCAGCCTCACCATGCTCTCCTTCAATCTTTTAGGAGACGCCCTAAGAGACGCCTTTGATCCCAAGTTAAGAAGCTAAAGTTGTAATTCGCCTTTTTTTATATGAAAAAATTTCTCTGATCTTTATCTTTTCTTAAGTCTTATGGCCTTCAATGTTAATTTACAATCTTACGTGGAATGTCCGATTACAAATGAACCCATGAACGATCCTTATTTACTGATTCCGTGCGGCCATTCCTTTGAAAAAACTGCCATTGAAAACTGGGTTAGAAAGAATGCCACCTGTCCTCTAGATAGGAGTAAGATAAAACAGATGGTTCCCAATCATGGATTAAAGTCATTAATCGAAAAAATCCATGAAATCCACGATTCCTCTAGCAGAAATGAAGAAGAGATCGAACGCTTGAGGACTTCGATTGTCCGCTTGCAAGAGGCCTTAGACGTGCAGGCGGTCTCTTCTTGCACGGATGAAGAAGAGATCGAACGCTTGAGGACTTCAATTGTCCGCTTGCAAGAGGCCTTAGACGTGCAGACGGTCTCTTCTTGCACGGATGAAGAAGAGATCGAACGCTTGAAGCAAGAAATTTCGCAATTGCAAAAGTCTCCCGGCCAGCAAACCCTCTTTTCTACAGCCTCTTCGGAAGAGAGGGAAGAGAACAGGCAACGAGCGGATAGTGTCATCCGTGTTGGACTCTGTATATCAGGAGCCTTACCCTCTTCTGTGGAATGTTCAAACACTGAAGATCCGGATGAGCCCGGGTCATCGGCCGATCATGCGCGCAGTGCGTTTTTATTCAACAAGGCAGAATCTGCTGCCGACCGGAAATCACCTTCTTTGCTGCTTCAGGAAGAAAAAAAAGATAGGATCTGCTATCCGAAGATTGTTGCTGGCGCTCCTGTCCATGTAAAAAAATTGCCTGATGCATTACCTGTAAAAAGTTCTCTTCCTTCCGATGAGTTGGCAACTTATCAAGCTCTTGTTGAGACCCTTCGCCCGACATGGGAACATGCATCAGGGCTCTTGCATTACCATCCAAAGCAAGAATCGGGATACNCCCGCTCTCTTCTCTATATTCGAGAAAGCCCCGGGAATAANGAGGGCGTCTATCTGATCCGAGATGACGCAAGCTCTGATCGCATCACCACCATCGAAGATCGCACCTTAGTGGACGTTATCGATCTTGCCGACCCTTCCAAACGGCTCTTGCTTTCCATCATGGAAAAAGGGGCTTTGACGCGCCATGAACAAGAGATGTTGTCATTGCGTTGGAAATTACACGGCGTCGTTCATCCCACACACTCCTTTACCTCAGGGCAAAATAAGATGGCTCTTTATCCTCTGGAAACGCGCTCTTCTCTTCTGCTTCCCAGGATGCTGTGGTTAGAGGAACAAGAGATGGAGGATCTGATCTCCTCGATGAGGGAGCTGCATAAAGACGAGATCCTTCTTCGAGCTCCTTACTCTGTTTCCTTAAAAGATGAGTACGGGCTAACGAGAAGGGCTTTTTTGGATGCAAGTCTTGCCACAACGGAACCGCAAAGAGTGAAAGATCCTGACCTTCATGACAAATTAGGATGGGGAAATCGCTATTATTGGGCGCCGGAAGTGCTGAAGGAACATCTAGATCATGCTCCAAAGCTCCCTGTAGAAAATCCGAGCAGGAAAGTCCCCCCGCCCAAAGAAAAAAAGGATCCCTTTTCAAAAGCTAGCGACATTTGGCTCTTGGGATTACGCCTGTGGAAATGGGTTAGCGAGAAACATCCCGATTCGACTTTGGGACAAGCGCACGAAGAAATGACAAGACAAGACCTCCACCCTACCGAATTCATCAAAACGCGGAAAGAGCCCGAAGACAAGTTCACTTTGGACCATATGATCTTTTGGATGCTCCGGCCCGAGCCGACAGAGCGTCTGACGATTTTTGAGGTTGAGAAGCGCTTTTGTTCCTATATTGCTCTGAAGATGATTGCTTCTTTTCCTTACGTGAAAAATGAGGGAGAGAATGATCATGAGCAGAGGTTCTGGATCCAATGGACAGAGGCTGTAAAGAGCTCCGATCCGAAAAAACTCCAAACGGCGATTGATCAGGTGCGGTCTTTAGAGAAAAGTGCGGCTGAATCGAATCAAGCAACACCATCAGAAGGCTGGTCTCCTCTTTCCTTGGCGCTTTCTTTAATACTGTTTTATACATGAACTCAAAGCGAAAGCTCGCGCGAGTTGACGCAGCCGAAAATCCAACTTTTGAGTTCATGTATATCCATACCGAACGCACTTGAAAAATTGGATTTTCGGCTGCGCCAAAGCCTCGGGGTTTGACGATCGCATCTCGCCCCATATTTCTCATATTGGGCAAGATGCGATCGTCGAACCGAGAGAGCTTTCGCGTCCCCCCAAATCCAATTGTTCTTTCCCTTTTTCTAAGGTATTAATTTCGANCTAGTTATATTATAATATTATATACTGTTAGCGAAGAATAGAAATGTCCGGTTTCTGCGTTTTTTAGAAATGTCCGGTTTATATAGTTAAAAACGCAATAACAACATGCTTTTATAAA
>C687J35021_10002166_pt1 | contig 14087 bp, 13 predicted proteins | sample RifCSPhighO2_12_FD_35021 | JGI IMG/M metagenome (IMG submission 35021)
CCGGTGAAGGCGATCTTGGCGATGCGCTTGCTCGTGGCCAGCGGCATGCCGGCTTCACGGCCGTAACCGTTGACGATGTTCAGCACGCCCGGGGGCAGCAGGTCGGCGATCAGCTCGGCCAGGATCAGGATGGAGATCGGGGTGGACTCGGCCGGCTTGAGCACCACGCAGTTGCCCGCGCCGATGGCCGGGGCCAGTTTCCAGGCCGCCATCAGGATGGGGAAGTTCCAGGGGATGATCTGGCCGACCACGCCCAGCGGTTCCTGGATGTGGTACGCCATGGTGTTTTCGTCGATCTCGCTGACGCCACCTTCCTGCGCACGCACGCAGCCCGCGAAATAGCGGAAGTGGTCGACGGTCAGCGGAACGTCGGCGTTGAGCGTTTCGCGGATCGCCTTGCCGTTGTCCACGGTCTCGGCGTAGGCCAGCAGTTCCAGGTTCTGCTCGATGCGGTCGGCGATCTTCAGCAGGATGTTGGAGCGCGTGGCGGCGTCGGTCTTGCCCCACTTGTCGGCGGCGGCGTGGGCGGCGTCGAGCGCGAGTTCGATGTCTTCGGCGGTGGAGCGCGCGGCCTGCGTGTAGACCTGGCCGCTCACAGGCGTGATCACGTCAAAGTACTGGCCCTTGCACGGCACGACCCATTTGCCGCCAATGAAGTTGTCGTAGCGCGGTTTGTAGGCGATCTTGGCGCCGGCGACGCCTGGGGCTGCGTAAATCATGTCTGTCGTCCTCTGGGATGGTGGAAAAAAAAGAAATCGCCCGATGGGCTGCCTTCATCACCACAACTTCCGTGCCACGCCAGAAGACCGACTCAAACTGAGACGATTGCTCACTTTTTTGACAACACAAAGTGAAGGGTTGCGCCATTCAGGCCCACGCCACAGCGCACTGTGCCAGCCTGGTACGGCACAACCGTTCATATGAACGCCGGTGCCATCGCTGGATACCGGCTACCCCGCCAGACCGACCACGAGCGACGAAACGCCCATCGAAGCCCAGGCCCGCTGCCCCTTGCGCGCCGCCAACGGGTGCTCCGCAAAGCCCACCCACTGACCGCCACCGTCCAGCGCGAGCACGACTTCGTCACGCACCTGCCCGCGCGCCAGGCGCTCGATGCGACCGGGCAACACACACTGGCCGGGCGTGTCTTCCACCTCACCCCGGCCAACCCGCACCGCCGTGGCCTTGCACAACACCAGCACCTCCAGCCCCGCGCGCAGGCCCAGCAGATCGGCGCTCTCACGCGTCACGCTCGACGTGAGCAGCGCCTGCCCCGGCGTGCGCATCCGAACCAGCACCGTGGGATCGCCCTGCCCCAGCGGCTCCACCGCCTCGACACGGCAAGGCAACTGGTTGCGCATGCTGGTGCGCAAACCCAGACCAAAGCGCAAACCAGAAGATCCACCGGCAAAGCGCGCCAACACCGCGTCGCGCGCCTGGGCCAGCTCGTCCGCCAGAGCCAGCAGCTGCAGCCCCTGCGGCGTGATGCTCGCACCGCCACCGCCCGAGCCGCCCACCGTGCGGTCCACCAACGTCTGCCCGCTCAGGTTGCTCAGTGTGTCGATGGCCTGCCACGCCGCCTTGTAGCTGATGCCCGCATCGCGCGCGGCCTGTGAGATGGTGCCCGTCTCGCCCACCCGGCGCAGGACCTCCAGGCGTTTGTCGCTCGCGGCATGGCCCAGGGCTTCGGAGAGGGCGGCTGGCGGGAGTGGCGTCATGATGAGATTGTTCCATGGGAATTCAGGGCCACGTTGTCACGGCCATCGTCACCGTTGGCCGGCGTCTTGCTGCGTTTTGCCTTCTGGAGGATGAACCGACAATGAACGCGCCATTCAGCACGCGTACAAGGTGGTTTTTCCACAATGCCATTCAACAAGAAAGCAGAACCCCCATGCGTATCCAAGTTGTACCTGGCATCCAGCTGCTGGGCACCCGCCTTGGCCGTCATGTGCCAACCCGTTGCAAAGGAGCCTCCCATGAAACCCATCCCCTTTTTGCGGCACGGCCTGCTGGCGCTGTCCCTGTGCCTGGCCGCCTTGCCCACATGGGCAGATGACGATTGCGACGCGCCGCTGAATCGCTGGCAGACGCGTGAGGCCGTGCGACAGATGGCCGCCGCACAGGGCTGGCAGATCCAGCGGCTGAAGATCGACGACGGCTGCTATGAAATTCGCGGCACGGATGCCCAAGGACGCAGCTTCAGAGCAAAGATCGACCCGGAAACCCTGAAGGTGTTGAAGATGAAGCAAGACAAGCACCAGCGTGCCCGGGAACGCGATCGTGGTGAGGACGGTGCTGCGCGGCAGACCCGACCGCCGCAACCGGACGGCGTCGCCGTGCCATCGCCTTTGTTGACCCCTGGCACCGCGCCGCGCGGCCAGATCGAGTAATCCCCCTTTCCCACAGGAGCATCACCATGTCCAAACCCCTGATGACCATTCTGGCCACCGCCTGCGCGCTGGCCCTTCCCGCCCTTGCCCACAGCCGCCCGCTCACGCTGACCGCCCAGCTCAAGAACTACGGCGGCGACGGCGCCTACCTGGCGGCGTACCTGACCGATGCGAAAGGCGCCTATGTGCGCACGCTGTGGGTGGCCGGTGGCAAGGCCAAGTACCACAAGCACCTGTCTGACTGGAGCCGCCTCTCGGCGGGTGATGCCAAGCGCCTGGATGGCGTGACCGGCGCCAGTGTGGGCGCGGGGCGCACGCTCAAGGTCACCGCCGATCTGGCGGACGCACTGATGGATGCCGGCTATGAAATCCGCATCGACGCCGCTGTGGAAGACATGCGGGACAGCCCGTCGGAGGTCCGCATCCCGCTGTCCAAAGCGAACGTCGGCAAGCCGCAGGCCGGCAAGCAGTACATCCAGTCGGTGACCTTCCAACTTCAGTGAAGGGACTTGCATGAGCTGGAAAGTCATTCACCGCTGGCTGGGCCTGACCGTTGGCACCCTGGCTGTGGTGCTGGGCATCACCGGCTCTGTTTTGGCGATCGACCCGGTGCAGCAGGCGTGGCAGGCACCGGCCGCACCGGGCGATCTGCCCGTGGCCACGCTGGTGGAGCGTGTGACGCGCACCGTTCCCGGCGCGGAAGAGATTCGCCACCTGCCCTCGGGTGCCATCGTGGTGTTCAGCTTTGCCGGCGACCAGCCGCAGGCGCAGTACGTGGACCCGGCCGATGGCCGGGTGCTGGGTGCGTGGCAAGCCTCGGCGCTGCCGCGCTGGGTGAAGAACCTGCACCGCTCGCTGCTGCTCGGCGACGCCGGACGCTGGGGTGCAGCGGGCATTGCGCTGGCCATGGGTTTGCTGTGCGTCTCTGCCCTGGTGCTTTTGCTGCGGCGCATGGGCGGCTGGCGGCAGTTGACGGCGCGGGTGCGAGGCTCGCTGGCGCAGCGCATCCACGTGGTCGCGGGCCGCGTGGTGCTCGCCGTGCTTTGCCTGACATCGCTCACGGCGCTGACCATGAGCGCATCGACCCTGGGCCTCGTGGAACTCGACTCCCGGGTCGAGCCGGAAGTGCTCTCGGGACTCACCGGCCAGCCCGACTTGCCTGGCGCGCAGCTGGCCACGCTGCAAAGCCTTGCGGTGCAGGATTTGCGCAAGCTGAATTTTCCCGGCACCACCGACCCGGAAGACACCTGGAACGTGGCCACCGCCCAGGGTCAGGGTTGGATCGACCGGTACTCGGGCCAGATGCTGGCCTGGCAGGACGCCACCCTGGCGCAGCGCGTCTACGACTGGGCCGTGGTGCTGCACACGGGCGAAGCGGCCTGGCCCTGGGCCGTGGTGCTCGGGCTCGTGGGCGCCAGCGTGCTGCTGTTCTGGCTGTCGGGCGTTGTCATCTGGTGGCAAGCGCGCCGCCAGGCGCCACACATCACCGGCAACACCCCGCTGGCACAGGCCGACGTGCTCATCTTCGTGGCCAGCGAAGGCGGCAGCACCTGGGGTTTTGCCCAGACGCTGCAAGACGCGCTGAGCCAGGGCGGCCACCGCGTTCACACCAGCGCGCTGGAGAACTTTCGAACCACGGCCGACACGCGGCAGGTGTTTGTGCTTGCAGCAACCTATGGCGAAGGCCAGGCCCCGGCCCACGCCAGCGGCGCCCTGGAGCACATCGCCGGGCTCAGCGCCAGCGCGGTGCCGGTGACGGTGGTGGGCTTTGGCGACCGGCAGTTTCCGGCCTTCTGCGCCTTTGCCGAGGCGCTGGACCAGACGCTGCGCGCCCAGGGCTGGCCCACGTTGCTGCCGCTGGAGTGCATCCACCAGCAATCGGGCCAGCAGTTCGCGCGCTGGGGCGTTGCACTGGCGCAGGCGCTCGGCGAACCCCTGGTCCTGGAGCATGTACCGCGCGTGCCTCCCACCACGGCGCTCACGCTCATGGCGCGCCAGGACTATCCCGGTGTCACCGGGCAGGCCACAGCGATCCTGCGCTTTGCCTGGCCGGCACAGGGACCGGGCGCACGCCTGCGCGGGCACGGTCTGGCGCGGTTTGCAGCCGGTGATCTCTTGGGCATCGTGCCACCGGGTTCGACCGTGCCGCGCTACTACTCGCTGGCGTCGGGCTGGAAAGACGGGTTCGTGGAAATCTGCGTGCGCCAGATGCCCGGCGGCCTGTGCTCGACGCACCTGCTGGGCCTGCAGATGGGGGACAGCATCACCGCCTTTGTCCGGTCCAACCTCGGCTTTGCACTGCCGCGAACGCGGCGGCCTGTGCTGCTGATCGGGGCGGGCACAGGCGTGGCGCCGCTGGCCGGCTTCATCCGCCGCAACGACAGACGCAGCCCGATGCACCTGTACTTTGGTGGGCGCGACCCGGCGCGGGACTTTTACTTCGGCTCCGACATTCAGCGCTGGCTCGGCGAAGGGCGCCTGGCAACGCTGGAGACGGTCTTCTCCCGCGTGCCCGGTGGCGGTGGCTATGTGCAGGATGCCCTGCGCCGAGACGCCGAGCGTGTGCGCGGCCTGGTGGCACAGGGCGCCATCGTGCGTGTCTGCGGAAGCCGTGCCATGGCGCAGGGCGTGGCCGAGACGCTGGACACGGTGCTGGCGCCACTGCAGTTGAGCGTTTCGACGCTGAAAGCCAGGGAGCGGTATGCCGAAGATGTCTTCTGAGCCCGCTGCGCCCTGCCAGCACACCACCCTGCACGGTCCGGCCATGGGCACACGCTGGTCTGCCACGGTCGACGCCGATCACACCGTGGACCTGACGGCCTTGCGCCAGGACCTCGCCGCTGCGGTGGAGCAGGTGGACATGCAGATGTCGCCCTGGAAACCGGACAGCGACCTCATGCGCCTGAACCGCGCGCCCGTGGACGAGTGGGTGGACCTGCCCGCTGACATCCTGGAGGTGCTGGACTGTGCGCTCGATGTCCACCGCCTGAGCGCGGGTGCATTCGATCCGTGCGTGGGGGCGCTGGTGAATGCCTGGGGGTTTGGTGCGGTGCGCGATGCACCCGACGCACAAGCGATCCGTGCCGCACGCCAGTCCACACCGCTCCCTGCGCACGGACGCCTGGAGCTGGACAGGCCCTCAGGTCGCGCCCGCAAGCGTGCCACCTTGCAGCTCGACCTGTGCGGCATTGCCAAGGGCTACGCGGTGGACCGCATGGCCCATGTGTTGCAACAACACGGCGTGCGGCATGCGCTGGCAGCGCTGGATGGCGAGCTGCGCGCCGTGGGCATTCAGGCCAGCGGCGTGCCCTGGGCTGTGGCGCTCGAACGCCCAGAGCCCGGGCGCCGCGCGGTACACGGCGTCATCGAGCTGGAGGATCTGGCTGTGGCCACCTCGGGCGACTACCGACGCTATCTGGAAGTGGGCGATGCGCGCCTCGCGCACACCATGGACGCGCGCCGCTGCGCACCCGTGAACAACGGCGTGGCATCGGTCACCGTGCTGGCGCGCACCTGCATGCACGCGGACGCCTGGGCCACGGCCCTGCTGGTGGCAGGCCCCGACGAGGGCTTGGCCATGGCACAGAGCGTGGGGATGGATGTGCTGTTCCTGTTGCGCCGTGCTGAAGGTCTGGTCGAGGTGGGACTGGGGCGGTTTGGAAGATCCGCAGACCGTTCAAGCCTCGCACGCCCCTCAAATTATTGAAGCCAGGTTGCACACCAACAAACCGGGTTTCTGATCAGCAACTGAAGAGGCACACAGGAGGCCTGCGACACGGATTCAGAGCAAACACCGGCTACACTCGCTATTCCATTTTGGCATAACGAATCCACCGCTGCCCGCTGTCTTCTCCCGCACCGATTCGAGGTCCTCATGCGCCTGCCCTACCCCCCTCTCGCCGCCCTGCTCTTCGCCACGCTCGTCCACAGCGCCGCCCAGGCGGCCGAAGCCCAGGTGGCCGTGGCGGCCAATTTCGCCGAGCCGATCAAGGCCATCGCCGCCGTGCTGGAAAAGACCACGGGCCACAGGCTGAAGATCACGCTGGGCTCCACCGGCAAGCTCTACGCGCAGATCAGGAACGGCGCGCCGTTCGACCTGCTGCTGGCTGCTGACGCCAAGACGCCTGAGGCACTGGAGAAAGAGGGTTTGACGCAGCCGGGCAGCCGCTTCACCTACGCCACCGGCAAGCTGGTGCTGTGGTCGGCCAGCGCCACTGTGGTGGATGCCCGGGGCGACATCCTCAAAAGCCCCGGCCTGGGCAAGGTGGCCCACGCGGCGCCCAAGCTGGCGCCCTACGGCGCGGCGGCGGTGCAGGCGATGGACCGGCTGGGCTTGAGCGCCTCGCTTGCGCCGAAGTTGGTGCAGGGCGAGAGCATCGGCCAGACCTACAGCTTCGTGCACACCGGCAACGCCGCGGTGGGCTTTGTGGCGATGTCGCAGGTGCTGGAGGGCGGGCGACTCAAGGGCGGCTCGATGTGGGTGGTGCCGCAGGTGCTCTACGACCCGATCCGGCAGGACGCCGTACTGCTGAAACGCGGTGCGGGCAACGAGGCGGCGCAGGCGCTGCTCACGCTGCTGAAAAGCCCGAACGTCAAAGACCTGATCCGCTCGTACGGATATGACATCTGACACCGCGCGCACCCCATGCTGCTGACCCCCGCCGATCTCCAGGCCATCGGGCTGACTTTGAAGGTCGCCACGCTGACCACGGCCATCCTGCTGCTGCTGGGGGTACCACTGGCCTGGTGGCTGGCGCGCACGCGCTCGTGGCTCAAGACGCCGCTGGCCACGGTGGTGGCCCTGCCCATCGTGCTGCCGCCGTCGGTGCTGGGCTTTTATCTGCTGGTGGCCATGGGGCCCAACGGCCCGGTCGGCCAATGGACGCAGGCGCTCGGCCTGGGTCTGCTGCCTTTCAGCTTCACCGGCCTGGTGGTGGCCTCGGTTTTTTATTCGCTGCCGTTCATGGTGCAGCCGGTGCACAACGCCATGGAGGCCATGGGCAACCGCCCGCTGGAGGTGGCGGCCAGCCTGCGGGCTTCACCGCTGGACACGTTTTTCAGCGTGGTGCTGCCGCTGTGCCGCCCCGGGCTGGTCACCGGCGTCATCATGAGCTTTGCCCACACGGTGGGCGAATTCGGCGTGGTGCTCATGGTGGGCGGCAACATCGCGGGCGAAACGCGCGTGGCCTCGGTGCAGATCTACGACCACGTGGAGGCGCTGGAATACGCTGAGGCCCACCGCCTGGCCGCCGTGCTGCTGGTGTTTTCGTTCGCCGTGCTGCTCGCTTTGCAGCTCTACAACGCGCGCCGCCGCCGGAGCGCTGCATGACCTCTGGCCTGACCCTGCAAACCCGGCTGGTGCGCGGCGCCTTCACGCTGGACCTCGACCTCACGCTGCCGGGCCGTGGGCTGACCGCCCTGTTCGGCGCCTCGGGCTCGGGCAAGACCACCTGCCTGCGTGTGCTCGCCGGCCTGGAGCCGGCGGCCAGCGGGCGCCTGAGCGTGGGCGGCGAGCTGTGGCAGGACAGCACCCGGGGGCTGTTCGTGCCGCCGCACCAGCGCGCGCTGGGCTATGTGTTTCAGGAGGCCAGCCTGTTCGACCACCTCAGCGTGCAGGACAACATCCGCTTCGGCTACCGCCGCACGCCCGCCGCGCAGCGCCGCTACGGCTGGGACCACGGCCTGGAACTGCTGGGCATTGGCCACCTGCTGCGGCGCATGCCGCACGAGCTGTCGGGCGGCGAGCGCCAGCGCGTGGCCATGGCCCGTGCGCTGGCCACCAGCCCGCGCGTGCTGCTGATGGACGAGCCCCTGGCCGCGCTGGACGCGCCGCGCAAGGCCGAGATACTGCCCTGGCTGGAGCAGTTGCACCAGAAGCTGGACATCCCGGTGGTCTACGTGACGCACTCGGCCGACGAGGTGGCGCGCTTGGCCGACCACCTGGTGCTGCTGGAGCAGGGCCGGGTGATGGCACAAGGGCCGGTGCTGGAACTGATGACGCGCGCCGATCTGCCGCTGGCCCACGGCGACAGCGCAGGCGCGCTGGTGGAAGCCGTCACTTGCGGCCTGCAAAGCGACAGCGACCTGTGCGAGCTGCGCTTTGACGGCGGCACGCTGCTGCTGCCGCAAACCCGCGCCACACCGCTGCCCGACCGCACGCCGGTGCGCGTGCGCATCCAGGCGCGCGACGTGAGCCTGTCGCTGGTGCAGCCGGAGCAGACCAGCGTGCTCAACTGCCTGCCGGCCACCGTGGCCGACGTGAGCGAGGATGGCCCGGGTCAGGTGCTGGTGGGCCTGCGCCTGGGGCAGGAAACGCGCCTGCTCTCGCGCATCAGCCGGCTCTCGTGCGAGCGGCTGGGCATCGCGCCCGGTCTGCCGGTGTTTGCGCAGATCAAGGGCGTGGCGATGGTGCGTTGAGCGCCAGAAGTTAGAAGCGGTCGGGCCGGAAGGGTTCGAGCGGAATGGACGGCGTTTGCCCCGCCAGCAACTCGGCCACCAGTTGCCCGGTGGCGGCGCTTTGCGTCAGGCCCAGATGCCCATGCCCGAACGCGTACACCACCTGCCTGCTGGCCTTGGCGTGCCCGATGACGGGCAGCGAGTCGGGCAGCGAGGGGCGGTAGCCCATCCACTGCGTGCCGCCCTCGGTGCGCAGCCCTGGCAGCAGGTGCGAAGCTTTCTGCAGCATGTGGGCCGACCGCTTGAAGTTGGGCGGCAGCTTGAGCCCGCCCAGCTCGACCGCACCACCCACCCGGATGCCGGTCGACAGCGGGGTGATCACAAAACCATGGGCGCCAAAGATGATCTGGCGCTGGAGGTCAAACGCCCCGGGCGGCAGCGTGGTGTTGTAGCCACGTTCGGTCTCCAGCGGGACGGCATCGCCCAGCTGGGCCGCGAGATGGCGCGACCACGCGCCGGTGGCGATCACGGCCTGTTTGGCGCGCACGGTGTCGCCCTGCGCGAGCTGCAGTTCCACACCATCCTCGCGCACGGCGATGGACCGCACTTCGGCCTGCTGCCAGTTGGCACCCGCCTGCATCACATGGCGCCCCAGCGCCGAAGCCACCTCGAACGGGTCGCTCACAGTTTCCCAATGCGGCACGAAGGTGCCCGAGATGATGGAACTGGCGAGGCCCGGCTGCAGCGCCCGCAACCCCTCACCTTTCACGTGCTCAAAGGCGATGCCCGCCTCGGCGCGCAGCTGCCAGCCCGGGAGGCTGGAGCGAAACTCGGCATCACTTTCATAGACCTGCAAAGAGCCGTCCTGGCGGATCATGTGCGAGGCCTTCGCACGGGCCAGCATGGCGTGAAACGCGGGCGCGGCCAGCCGCATCAGCTGCGTCTGGGCCTGCAGGCTGGCCCGGTAGGCCGAAGGCCGGCTGGCCAGGCCGAAGCGCAACAACCAGGGCAGCATCTGGAGCGCGTAACCCGGGCGGATGGCCAGCGGCCCCAGCGGGTCGAGCAACCAGCGCGGCGCCTGCCGCAGGATGCGCGGCGAGGCCAGGGGCAGGATGTCGGAAAAGGCCAGCGCGCCGGCGTTCTGGGCACTGGTTTCCTGGGCAATGCCTTTGCGGTCGATCAACAGCACCGAACGGCCCTGGGCCACCAGGTGCATCGCCACCGAGAGGCCGATGATGCCGGCGCCCACCACCGCCACATCGGCGCTGGCGGACTCGGGATGGGTGCCTGATGTCATGCGTCAGTTGAGGTCAGAGTGCCGAGCGAAACGCCGCCGGCAGCAAGGGGTCGGCCGGGTCGGCGATCAGCCGGGCTTTGGCGGTGACGTAGGCGCGGCCGGTGATGCTGGGGATGACGCCATGCGCCGTGGGCTGGTAGCTGGCCTCGAAGCGGCTACCGATCACGCTTTCCTGCACCCAGGTCTCACCCGGCTGGAGCTTGCCGGCTGCGGCCAGGCAGGCCAGCTTGGCGCTGGTGCCGGTGCCGCAAGGGGAGCGGTCGTAGGCGCCACCGGGGCACAGCACGAAGTTGCGGCTGTGCGCGTCGGCGGCCAAGGCGGGGCCGAAGAACTCGATGTGGTCGATCTCGGCGCCGTCGCGCCCGGTGATGCCGTCGCGCACCAGCGTCATCTTCACGGCCTCGGCCTGGCGGGTGAGTTCGCCGATGTTCTGCAGCGTGAGTTCGCAGGGGGTGCTGTGGCACAGGAAGAACCAGTTGCCGCCCCAGGCGACGTCGCCCACGATCCGCCCCAGGCCGGGTACGTCGATCGCCACATCGCGCCGGAAGACCTGGCTCTCGACGTTCTGGATCGTCACTTCGTTGGCGGACTGCAGCTCCACGCTGACCACGCCGACCGGTGTCTCGAAGCGGTGCACGCCGGGCTCGATGCGGCCCAGGTGGGCGAGCGTGACGGCGGCGCCGATGGTGCCGTGGCCGCACATGCCCAGGTAGCCGGTGTTGTTGAAGAAGATCAGGCCGGCGGCGCAGCTGCTGTCCACCGGCTCGCACAACAAGGCGCCGACCACCGCGTCGTAGCCGCGCGGTTCGTTGGCCGCCAGCACGCGGTAGTGGTCGAAGTCGCGGGCAAAGAGGGCTTTGCGTTCGCTCAAAGAGCCGTTGCCCAGCGGTGGCCCGCCGGCCACCACCAGGCGCGTGGGCTCACCCTCGGTGTGGGAGTCGATGACCTGCATCTCGATCCGCGTCGTGTTCGGTGCCATGGTCAGGCCCTCCCCGGCCAGCTGGCGTACCAGCGCTTGAAGAGCTCGAACTGGCGGGTGGCGTAGTTCTTCTGGCTGTCCGACAGCGCATCGCTGGGGTTGAAGTGCAGGGCATATTCCGCGTGACCCTGCAGCACCATCAGATGCTTGAAGTACAGCACCAGGTCCACACCTTCGTCAAAAGACGACAGCACCGCCAGCGCCGCCTCCAGCTCTTGCGCCCGCTGGCGGGCCAGCACGTCGCCGCCGGCCGCCTGCTCGCACAGGGCCACCAGGCGCAGCACTTCCTTGGGCAGCACGTTGCCGATGCCGGTGATGGCGCCCTTGGCGCCGCAGTTGACGAAGCCGTGGAACACCTGCGTGTCCACCCCGACCATCAGCGTCACGCCCGCATCGCGCGACGTGATGTGCTCCGCCGCGTAGCGCAACGAAGCCGCGCCGCCGAACTCCTTGAAGCCGATCAGGTGGGGAAAGCGCGAGCGCAGCTCAAAGAACAGGTCGGCCTTGGTTTCGTAGCCGTAGTAGGGGCTGTTGTAGATCACGCTGGGCAGGTCGACCGCCGCGCTCAGGATGTCGGCAAAGTGCGCGCGCTGGGCCGCCGCCGAGTTGCCGCGCGACAGCACGCGGGGAATGATCATCAGCCCCCTGGCACCGCAGGCCTTGGCGTGTGCGGCCAGCGCGCTGGCGCGGGCCGTGTTTTGCGCCCCGGTGCCCACGATCACGGGCAGGCGTGCGCGCACCAGCCGCTCGACGCCTTCCATGCGCTGCTCGTCGCTCAGCAGGGGCCAGTCGCCCATGGAACCGCAGTACACCAGGGCCGACATGCCGGCTTCAACGAGGTCGCGGCCGGTCTGGACCAGGGCATCAAAGTCCGGTTGCCGGTCGGTCGTGCAAGGGGTCATCAAGGCGGGGATCGTGCCGCTGAAAATGCTGCTGCTCATGGGAGGGGGCTCCGTTCAAGTGACTGTTAAGCTGCCGGCAGTCTCGCAGTTTGGGCGCTCCACGTCTTGTCGGAAAGTGGGGTGCCGACTGGGGAAATTGCACAAACGGTCGGGCCCTGAATGCCATGGATGTTTCTCTGCCAGCGCCCCTGTCACCAGGGCTCCTGATCGACCACGGGTTCTTCCGTGGCGACCTGCTGTTCGACCACGTTCCCGACACCGTGTTCTTCCTGAAGGACATGCAGGGGCGCTACACGGCGGTCAACCAGACCCTGGTCGGGCGCTGCGGCTTCGAGCACAAGTCAGAGCTGATCGGCAAGACAGCGGAACAGGTGTTCCCGCTTCCGCTGGGGTCCGGGTATTCGCAACAGGACCAGCGCATCCTGCAAGGCGGCCCCGCGATCAAGGCTCAGCTGGAGCTGCACCTGTACGGCAACCGCCAACCCGGCTGGTGTCTCACCTGGAAGGTGGCAACCACCGACCCGCAAGGCCGGATCGTCGGGCTGGCCGGCTTGTCGCGCGACATCCAGCAGCCCATGGGCTCAACGAAGGAGGCCGCTGCGGTGTCGCGCGTCATCGAGCACGTTGCGCAGCACCTGGACTCACCCCTGCCGCTGGAAGAACTCGCCGCCCTGGCCGGCCTTTCGGTGTTTCAGCTGGACCAGCGCATCCGGGGCCTGTTTGGTGTGACGGCGGGTCAATACGTGCTTCGGGCGCGCATCGAACGGGCTTGCGATCTCTTGCGCCACTCCCGAGACCCGATCAGCGAAATCGCCCTGACGTGTGGGTACGCCGACCAGGCCTCGTTCACACGCCAGTTCCGCAAATCGGTGGGCCTCACGCCCTCGGCCTACCGGGGCATGAGGACTTGAAGTGAAGTCAGCGAGCGGCTGAGGCTGCGTTCGGGAAGAACAGCTGCTCGCCGCCGATCTTGTAAGAGGCGATGGCCTTCTGCCCAGCATCACCCGTCACCCAGTCGACGAACTTCTGGCCTTCGGCGGTTTTCACCTGCGGGTGTTTGGCTGCGCTCACGAGCATCACGCCGTACTGGTTGAACAGGCGCTTGTCGCCTTCGACCAGCACCACCATGTCGGCGCGGTTCTTGAAGTTCAACCAGGTGCCGCGGTCGGCCAGCACGTAGGCACCGCTGCTGGCGCCGATGTTCAGCGCCGGACCCATGCCGCAGCCGCATTCCTTGTAACCGCTTCCCTTGTTGGCGTCGGTGTCGGTCATCTTCCAGAAGCGCAGCTCGGCCGCGTGCGTGCCGCTCTTGTCGCCGCGCGAGATGAAGGGCGCGTTGGCCGTGGCGACCTTCTTGAGCGCGGCCACGATGTCGCTGCCTTTGGTGGCGGCCGGATCGGCCTTGGGACCGATCAGCACGAAGTCGTTGTACATGACCTCCTGGCGCTTCGCGGCAAAGCCGTCGGCCACGAATTTTTCTTCGGCCACCTTGTCGTGCACGAACAGCACGTCGGCATCTCCACGGCGCGCCATGTCGATCGCCTGGCCGGTGCCCAGCGCCACCACCTTCACGTCAATCCCGCTGGCCTTCTTGAACTCGGGCAACAGGTAGCTGAACAGGCCCGACTGCTCGGTGGACGTGGTGGACGCCACGACGATGCTGCTTTGCGCCAGCACGGCGGTGCTGCCGAGCAGGCCGGCAGTGACGAAGCCGGCCGCGGCCAGCAGGCGCACGACGGTGCGGCGGGAAGAGAGGGAAGCTTTCATGTGGTTTCTCCTTTGACAAAAGCGCTGGCCTGCGGCGAACGTTGTTCGAGCAGGTCCTGGTTGAAGAAGTCGTGCACCGGCAGATCGGCCAGCACACGCCCCTGTTCGAGATAGATCACGCGGCTGGCCAGGCGCTTGACCTGGCCGAGGTTGTGGCTGGCCAGCACCAGCGTGGGCGGCCGTCGTCCGGTTGCGGGCAGCTCGTCGCCAAAGTCGGCGATCAGTGCCTCCACATCGCGCTTGGCGTGCGGGTCCAGGCTGGCGGTGGGTTCGTCGAGCAGCCACACGTCGGGCTGCAGCGCCCAGGCGCGCGCCAGCGCCACGCGCTGCTGCTGCCCGCCCGAGAGCGCGCGGCC
>C687J35021_10002171_pt1 | contig 14074 bp, 25 predicted proteins | sample RifCSPhighO2_12_FD_35021 | JGI IMG/M metagenome (IMG submission 35021)
GAACATCGAGCTTTAATGCGGCTACAAGCATCAACTTCTATACTGCGGCAAACAGTACCACGGTAACCGGCACAAACCGCATGGTCATAGACTCCGGCGGCAACGTCGGCATCGGGACGACAGCGCCGGGGGAATTACTTGAAGTAAATGGTAGCGGGGATAAGGGGATTTTAATTAAAAGCACTGGCTCAGGCATATTTACCATAGATGGCACTAGAACAGGCGATAATGACGTTGGTCAGTTCAATGTCAAAAATTCCGGGACAATACTTGGGTCGATTTTTGTGGATAGGATTGACGAGGATGATAGCGGAAGAATTCGATTCAGGACAACGAATGTCGGAACTGCCGGGGACAGGATGATAATCGCAAAAGACGGTAACGTCGGCATCGGGACGACGGGGCCGGGGACAATTCTTGATGTGCAATCTACCGAACCCAACCTTCGAGTAAAATCTACAGGGTCACTTAACACGGCTACCATTACTCTTGATGCCGCTGGCGATAGGTCATCTAGAGTACAGTTTTCAAGGGATGGTACCAGTACCTGGTTTATTGCAAATAACTTAGAGGCAGCAACTGATAGCTTGAGTTTTCAAAAGTCAGGAACAACTCATGTGTATATTAAAAATGACGGCAATGTCGGCATCGGGACGACCACACCGACTTCTCTCTTTCAGACGTTCAGTACAGCTACCTCTACTATTTCTATAGATTCCAACGCTTCTTTGAAAGGAAGTTGTATAGAAATGAAGGATGTGGATGGTGTCGGGTATACATATTTAACAGCTAATAATGGCGTACTAACTGCATCTACAATTTCGTGTAAGTAGTAGATTGTCCGAAAAGACACTAAACTAGCTCTTTTACAAACACAATAGAGTTGGCATACTCAAGTGTCGTGGCCAACTCTATATGTATTTGTAGAAAAAAATCTTTATCAAAAATTTGCCCCCAGTTATATATGAAAAACGATACATTAAAAATAATCGCAGTTGCTGGAGGACTACTTACTTTTATAGCATTTGGGTATGACAGTCTTACAGTAAGTGATAGTGAAATCAAAAGTTATATAACTAAATCACTTTTATTTGGTTGTAAACCTATCGTGGATGTCTGCACTTCTGATTGTGGCAAACCTATCACTTATGAAGGCAACCCTGAATGTTTAGCTAATGGCATTATCCGAGCTGACCCACAAAGAGTGCAGGATTTATACATTGAACTAGGCAAAGATTTGGGAGTAAAAGAATTTAATTTAGAGAAACTGCCTGATGACATTCGGATAGAATTAGAGAAAAAAGGCAGTAAATTGGAAGTGATTAAGGAAGACTTAGCTGAAAAAGTATGATAGAAGCAGATATAAAAAAAATAGTGGATTGGCAAATCAAGCACGAAATGGATAATGCTTATCATTTCGGAGAAATAAGAGATATGATGAATGAAGTGGCTAATAAAAAAGACATTGAAGGTGTTGTTGGAAAAGTTGTTCAAGATACAGTAAATGGCAAGTTAGATAAGATTAAAGAACACTTAAACAATCAAGACACTGTTCTAAAAGAACTTATAGATAAAGTACAACCGCTAGATGTCGGGCGAAAATGGTTTTTTCAGTTGGGAAAGGGGATTATATTTTTAGGTATTCTTTCGGGGGCTATCGTGGGGATAATAAAGTTTTTTGAAACAATAAAATGAAAAAAGAACAAGACTACAATGTGGGATTTATAAGACCTGATATCACTCCCGATAACTACATTATGTTAGGTGGTTTGACTTCACTTCCTAAACAAATTTTACGACCTGATGGGGATTGGACTAACTATCTTGTTTCTTTTGAATCCCAGTTGCATAAAAATTACGATACCTTTGGTTGCACTATTGAATCGCAATTGACTTGTTTGGAGATACTTGAAAAATTTATTACAGGTAAAGAAAGTAATTATGCTGAAAGATACAATTATAATTTATGTTATATCGTACCGCCCGGAGCAAATCCACAGGACGGCATAGAAAGTATGCGTAAACAAGGGGTTATTTCGGAAGAAACTCTACCTGATACAGTGGATACTCTAGCAGAATACTCAACTCCTAGACCTATGTCTGTAGACTACTTAGTTAAAGGACAACATTATTTGAATAAATGGCAAGTGGGGCATGAGTGGTTATGGGCCTTTGCACCAAAACAAGAGGAAAGAATAAGACAAATGAAAGAAGCGCTACTTTATAGTCCTTTAGCTATAAGTGTTACAGCGTGGTATAAAAATGATAAAGGACTTTACTATTCTCCTCAAGGACTTTCTAATGGACATTTCACTTGTTGTTACAAGATAGACGAGACTGGCATATATGTCTTTGATAGTTATGAAAATGACGGGACTTTTCTAAAGAAACTAACCCTAGACCACAATATACAATATGCTAAAAGATATTCATTGACTGTGGTAGATCAAGCTAAAAAAAGTTTTTGGTTTATGGAAATACTACGAAATATAGGTATCGCCTTAGGTCTTATTCAGAAAGAGATAAATGTCTTAGTTAAAGAAGCTACTACAATGCCCCCAGAAGCCCCTAAAATCGCTGTAGTTGATAGTAAAGTTGAAACACCATCAAAGTACCTGTGGGATACGAAAGAAAATGTAAGAAAGTCAATCAGAATTATAGCTGATGAGGAGAAATTGACTTTACTTCAGAAGGACTTGCTATGTGATATTTGTAATTTTGAAAGTGGCTTTAACCCAAAAGCAAAGCTAATTAATTCACCTAAAAGCATAGATCGTGGATTGTTCCAATGGAATTCGTACTGGCATAAAGAAATCACAGATGAAATAGCATACGACCCTGAACTGAACGCTAGATTAGCTTGTAAAGCCATAAAGGATAAAAAAGTAAAAGTCTACTGGAACGCTAGTAAAAAGTATTGGAATAAATCAGGTAAATACGATAAAATTATATAGAAGCAACCTAGACAAGTTGTAAAACTATCAGTTCTTTAGGAGGAGTTCTTTATGAAGGTAGTTGCCCTAACAGTAGTTATTTTGCTGTGCTTGGGTTACTCTTTCCAAACCCTCGCGCAAAGACCCGTTTCAAACAATCCTCTTGGATATAACAATCTTGAATGGATTGAGATTGTTATGCGTTCGCGAGCTCTTCAAAGAGAAAGGGAAATCGCCCAAAGACAAGTAGAAGCTAGAATGGCTTTGAAAAGAAAAGGCGATACTTTGGATAATCTTTACAAAAAGATAGATGGACTTTTGGTGGCTTTAAGCCAAGAGCAATCCAAACAGTTCCAAATGGAAATCCAAGGTGTGAGGGACATCAAACAAGATGTCATCGTTTCAAAACTGACAGAGGAGTTACGAAAAGAAGTGGGTGAACTGTGGAAAATTAACCGAAAGGAAGGAAGATGAGTATAGAAAAACCTTTTTACTGTGTTTCTTGTGACGTTCGTATCTCACCATCTGACCCAGAACAAAGGATGTTCAGAGGGAAGTTCTACCACAAAAGGTGTTTGAAAAGAGTTCAGCACGAAAACGCTGTACCAATCCAGCTAAAAATAGTTTGGACTGGAACAGGACCACTAACTAGGAGGGAGTCGTGAAAGTGATTTACAATGGTAAAGAATATCTTTTGCAAGGAGGCGATGCTTGGAATGAGAAACGCTTTGAAGTTCTCAAGACCATGAATAAAACTGGAAAAGTCGTCATCATTGACGACAACCGAGAAAAATACTTGGTTCCAATCGGTGAGCTGACAGTTGAACCAGAAAGTTACAATTACTAAGGAGGTGAGGATATCTAGGCACGAACCAATAATCCGTGCCTTTATTTTGAAAGTCATGTTATAATATATATTATTTATAATTAAAAACTATGAATGCAACAGACTCAAAATTATTTACCATAAATTTCAAAGATGTAAGTAAAGCATTGATTATGGCGATTTTATCAGGCGCTTTATTGCCTGTTATGGCAGTTATCCAAACACCAGAATTTGATATTACTAGAATAAATTGGAGTATGATTGGAATGTTAGCTCTTAACGGCGCTTTCTTGGGATTTGTTTCTTATATTGTAAAAAACTTTTTTTCTGATAAACAAGGTAAGGTGCTTGGAGTTATTGGATGACAGTTTAATTTGTGTTATTATTTACTTCGTGGGACTAGACAGTCAGTCGGCTTTCTTACTCCCAAAATCTACTATAAGGGAAAAGCCACAATCACAACGTATTTTTATGTAGGATTAAGTGGCTTTTTCTTTTTAATGTGATATACTTTCAAGACAAGACATTTCCCACAATTTTATGTTTGACAAGGTGTGGGGAGGGTATAAAATGTGAGTATGGAAAAGCGTTCAATTTATAAACTAACATCCGTCCGAAAGTTCTTGAACGCTCTTTTGGGCGGTTTTTAGTTTGTAATGAATGAGAAAATTCACATTGAAGATGGGAGTAACGACCGAAATTATTTTACCATAATTCCGAATTATATTCTTAATCACTCCACAGCAAATGACCAAGCGTTGTATCTACAAATGAAACGATACGCTGGAGAAAAAGGAGAATGTTTTGCTAGTGAACGAAAATTACGCAAACAACTAGGAATAGGTGTTGTTGGGTTGAAAAAATCTATTCAATATCTGTTAAACCATAAATGGATAAGAAATAGCGGGACTAAACAAGTAATGACAAAAGGTGGAACACAAGACATTCAAGTCTATGTTGTAAATGATATTTGGAAAATGAATAGTGAACATTACAAAGGTGTTCCTGAAACAGCACCCCCCAAAGGTGTTCCTGAAAATGAGACAAGGTGTTCTCCAAACAACGAAGGAGGTGTTCCTGAAACAGCAACTAAGAAGAACTATACTAAAGAAGAACCAATAAAGAAGAACCAAGCACTTGCTCTCAAAAATACATTTACAGAGTTTGATAATGTAAAACTCACAGAAGAAGAACTACAAAAGTTAGAAACGAAACTTGGTAAAAATGAAACATTATCTTTAATGGATGAACTTGGAACATATATTGCTTCTACTGGTCGCAAGTACTCTAGCCATTATGCCACTTTGCTCAGTTGGGCTAGACGAAAAGGGACAAATTATAAATCTAAAAAAATCACAGTAATATGAAACCAGAAGCACAGTATTTTTACATCATCACTTTCGATACACAGATATTTGAACTTAAGTATACTGAGGATAAATTAAACTCTGCTGTGAAAGCGTGGCAAAATGGAGAATTGCTTATTTTCAAAGAGTTGGGCGGTGGGATACACGCTAGTTCCATTTCCAAGATATTAAACGAAGAACTGTACGGTAGTTATACTTTTAATGTAAAACCAAAACTCTATATTAAAGATGGAACCTGGTATGACGGACACGAAAGAAAGTTTGTTAGGCGGGAAAAATGGAAACAAGATGAGTTAGACAGAAATATAAAAATAGACGAAAGCACTGAAACAGTTTCAGAAGAAGAAAAACAAGAAGTTGAGAAAATACGGCAAGATATTAGGAATAAGTTTGCTACAGAATGCCAATAGTCGTATGGCAAAAATTAAAAGAAAATATTAAAGATTACTTAATATGATAAACGAAACAAAAGAAGGTTTGCTAAAATTAAATTCGGTTAATCAAGGGGATTGCCTTGAGCTGATGCAAAATATCGCTGATAAGTCAGTGGATATGATTTTGGCAGACCTTCCTTGACTATATGGAACGACTGCGTGTAAATGGGACACCATTATTCCTTTTGAGCCACTATGGAAAGAATATAAAAGAATTATCAAAGATAACGGGGCGATAGTTTTGACCGCTTCACAACCTTTTACAAGTGCTTTGGTTATGAGTAATCCTGAAATGTTTAAGGTGGAATGGATTTGGCAAAAAAATGCAGGAAGTAATTTTGCAACTACGAAATATCAACCAATGAAAGAACACGAAAATGTTTTAATTTTTTCAAAAGGAACTCCTATCTATAATCAGCAAAGACAGAAAAGAGCTGACTCTGGGTTCGCTAGACAAAAAACACCAATTTTATTTGATAGAAAAAATAAATACGAAAGTGGCGATGTCTATAATGGAATTGGCGTAGATAATCCTGAAAGAAAAACAATAACAAAAGATAGATGCCCAAGTAGTATTCAAAAGTTTAATCGTGAGAGAGGTCTCCACCCCACCCAAAAACCAGTAGCCCTCTTTGAGTATCTTATCAAGACCTACACTTCGGTTGGTGATATTGTGCTAGATAATACAATCGGCTCTGGCACTACGGCTGTGGCGGCAATTAACACGGGCAGAAACTTTATAGGTATTGAAATGGATAAAGGATACTGCGACATTGCCAACAAAAGAATACAGGAAGCCAGAGAAAAGTTAGCAAGTAAATTACCATTATAGACTTGATTAGATACCAAAGAGAACAATTAAATGAATTTTTACAATAACACTAACGAGGGAGATTTAGTTTTAGATAACTGTGCGGGGAGTGGAACTTCTGGTGTAGCGTGTAAAAACCTCAAACGAGATTTTATCTTAATAGAGAAAGAGCAGAAGTATGTAGACATAGCACGAGAGCGTTTAGACAAGATGACGGGAAATTTATTCTAAATAAGGTAATATGAAAGCAGTAATTGGACAATTAACCCGTGCCGAAATATGGCTCAGTAAGGCCATCGGCCAAGTAAATTAAACAAGTGAAAGTTATCTTTTCTAACTCCACAACAAGAGACTTGACATTAAAAATAAGTTCTTCTGGGTTTGTCCGTTGAAATAGGATGTGGATAAGTCCTTTGACTTTTGTATCATATAATATAATATAGGAGTTACGACATTAACAGCAATAAAAAACATATATTGAATTATATAAAATATGTCGTGTTCTTTTTAGAAATAAAGATACTAACAGCAACTAAAATGCTTTTGGAGCCTCTTAAGAAAGTGCAAATCTTTCTTTCCTTCGGGAAATCGTCTATGTAGTAGGACAGAGTAAAATGTATCTTGAAACTTTATTAAAATAATTAAGACCTTAACAGCAATTAAACAAAACAAATTCATTGTTAAAATAGGTCTTGCAAATATATGAAACACATCACATCAATAAAGGCGGAAGTTCCTAAAACTTCAACAGTCAATACGAATAAGTTTATAAACTCTCTTTACAGAGAAACATCAAAAGGACTAACTGAAAATGAAGCGGTTACTTTCATTCGTTCTGGTTCTGGTCTTTTGGATTTCTATGCACAAGCGGGGGCTATGAGAAAAAATAAAGAGGGAGCATTGGATTTATTCAAAAAGGCTTTTTCGGAAGATAGACTAAAAGCCGTTAAAATTTTATTTTATTTACGAGATGTTAGGGGTGGTCAAGGTGAGCGAGATTTATTCCGTATCTGTTTAGAGTGGCTTGGTACGGATTACCCAGAGATATTTGAGAAAATAGTAGGGTTTGTATCAGAGTATGGTCGTTTTGATGACTTGTTTTTTGATAACGAAAAATGTTTTGAGGTCATCGGAACACAGTTAAAGTCTGATAAGGACAGCGACAAGCCGTCCTTACTGGCAAAATGGTTGCCTACTATAAACGCTTCAAGCAGAACGACAAAAGCCAAGGCAAGGTTTATGGCTCAAAAACTCGGTATGAACGAGGTTGAGTATCGCAGAACTGTAAGAAAAATCAGAAAACAAATAAAAGTGGTTGAGGAATTAATGTCTGCTAAAAAGTGGGATGAAATAAATTACTCATCCGTTCCAAGTCAAGCAAGTAGAATATACAAAGATGCTTTCAAAAAACACGATGAAGTTCGTTATGGAAAGTTTATTGAGAAAGCTGAAAAAGGTGAAGTCAAAATAAACGCTGGGACCCTATATCCGTATCAGATATACAAGTCAGTCGAAGAAAATTACTCCCGTACACTTGAAGCATTGTGGAATCAACTACCAGACTATACACAAGGTAAAAATGCTTTGGTTGTAGCCGATGTGTCGGGTTCAATGTCTGGCGTTCCAATGTCAGTTTCGGTTTCACTTGCCTTATATTTTGCAGAAAGAAACAAAGGTCAATTCAAAGACCACTTTATTACATTTTCAGGCAATCCAAGACTTCAAAGAGTTGTTGGTTCAAACTTGTTAGATAAAATGAATAGTATTGAAACTGCGGATTGGCAACAGAACACTAACTTACAGGCAGTTTTTGATTTAATTCTTAATACAGCAATTCAAGGAAATACTCCGACAGAAGAACTACCAGAAACTATCTACATCATTTCAGACATGGAGTTTGATAGGGCTTGTGATACTAGAACTAACTTTGAAGTTATAAAAGAAAAATATGCAAGTTCAGGATATAAAATGCCCAACTTGGTATTTTGGAATGTGGACGCTAGAAGTGGAAAAAATCTACCAGTTCAGACAGGAGAAACTGGTGTTGCTTTAGTCTCAGGTTTCTCACCAGTTATATTCAAAATGGCTGTGGAAAATAAAACACCAGAGCAGGTTATGTTAGACACTATAAACTCTGAAAGATATGAGAGAATTACAATCTAAATCAGACCATAAAGAATACAGGGCGGTAATGTTAGAAACACATGTCGCAGAACAACTCAAAAAAGCCAAACCGAAAGGAGAGACGATGAGTTCGTTTGTAAAATTATTATTAAGTAAAACAGAAGACCGCAAAAGTCTATAAACTAAGTCCCAAGTTTGTTGGTAGAAAGATGAGTACAGGGAGTTGTAAAAAGCGACGGCTACGTCCTACCGAAAGGTTAATCTGCAGATAGTGTACTTATCACTCTGCCCACAAACGAATAGAGAGGTTGTGAGTGGAATTGTGGGTAGCCAAAGGTTCGGCTCGTATGAACGGCTAGCGGTAGCATACATACCCACAGCTTCGCTCATAACAAGAGTGTGTAGGGTGATAGATGGGGGAACGAAGTATCTGGATTACGACTTAAACTTCAGTACATGGTCGCGGTGGCTTCTACTACCCAGCAATATGTAATTGTAATACATACATTCACAGAGAAAGAACATCTGCTGTTACTTGGGAATGTCCACGATGTCGTAAAATACACCATATACTTAAACAGACCTGTGATTGTCCACCTAATTATCAAACTTCATCTACTAGTAACTAAGAAAACAATATGGAAAAAGAAAAAAATTGGTACTTTACTTTCGGAAGTGGTCAAGCCCATGATGGTTGTTATATAAAGTTTTCAGGAACTCATGGTGAAGCTCGGCAAAAAATGGTTGATGCTTTTGGTTTGAAATGGAGTATGCAATACTCGGAAGAAAATTGGAAAAATCCAAGAGAAGATTCCATAAGATATAATGGACTAGACCCAAAAAATAAACCAACATTAGCAGATGTTTGGAACTGGAAAGAAATTCATTAAAAAGTTAACCCCCTCACCAAGATTTAAGATGAATGAAAATGAAAATTAAATATCCAAAATGGATAAAATGTTCTCACAAAGCCATAGAATATAGAACATATATTGCTAGAAAAACTGATGGATATTTTGGTTTATTTCCAGATATTTTTTGTTCAGAATGTGAATTATCAAGAAAATTAAAAGTTCCCCCCACTAATCACTAATACATAAAACAAATGAAAACAAAAACATTTCAAATAACAGAAGACAATCGCAAAACAAGTGAAATCATGGCAGAGATGCGAAGTCTATTCAAAGTTTGGTCATACTACGATGATGAAAGATTGAATAAAGATTTTCCACCGCCGAAAGAAATCACAACGAGAGAATTTCCATATTCTATAGAACCAACAGAACTAGGAAAATCGGCGAATGACGATAAGGACATGACGGGCATAACTTTGAGAGAACGCCTCCTTCTTGAAATCCAATACTTTAAAGAAACAGATAGTCATCTTGACATCAAAGGTTGGACGATATGTAGCGGTTCTCGCAATTCCGACGGTAATGTGCCGAGCGTGGACTTCGACCCGAGCGATGACGAGGTGAAGGTGAACTGGTACGACCTCGACGATTCGCACCCGATGGGCGGCCTTCGCCAAGCAGTTTTACCCTCTAAACCTTCCGACCTTGAAAAACGAGTGACGGCGATAGAAAATTGGATTAAAGGATTTTAACAGTAATTTATAAAGAAGATGAAAACACAAAGAGAAATAAAATTTAGGGTGTGGGAGGTGCCGGGAGTACTTTTATCATCAGATAGAGGTTCAATAGATTTCAAAGGTGCAATACACGAAATAGGAGATGATTGGCAATTATTTTCGTATATTATGAGACATTTAGAGGAATATATCGTTATGCAATACACTGGCCTTAAAGACAAAAACGGCAAAGAGATATATGAAGGGGATGTTGTTCAGTGGGAGTATCAAAAGTATCAACCAAAACAAGACGTGCGGTTCGCAGAGGGAAGTTTCGGAATCCCAACAACTGTCGGGCACGTTCCGCTAACTGAATATCTCCATCAAGAGATGGAAATCATCGGCAACATTTATGAGAATAGCGAATTACTCAAATGAAACCCCACGAGATTTTACAAAAGAGAATGGAGGAGTTTGACGAAAACCAAATCAAATGGCTATCTCCTGACCCACTAGAACCACAGTACATGATACCTGATATGAAAGCTATCCAATCCTTCTCTCTCGCCACTTCACTGGCTTTGATAGAGAGTTTTGAGGAGATGGTGGGAGGGAATCAACCTGTTTGGGAAACAGATAATCTAAATAGTCAAAGACATTCTGGTAGAATTGAAGGTCGCAATCAAGAACGTTCTCGCCTCCGCACCTTACTCAGAGAGGAGAGGGAGAGGATAGAGAAAATGGTATGAAAGACAATAAGTTATTAAATATCATCAGAGAACGGCGGAAATATGAAACCCGAACTCTTGACAGCTATATGCCGACTTATGAATTGACTGGTTTCTGGTTTGAAAAACAGCAGTATGATTTTTTTACCAAAGAAATGGAGATAGAAATGAAAACTATTGGCGGGCAGAATAAAACAAAGATGTTAAAAGAAATGAGAGATGCTGGCATAACAAAAGGTTCATTTGAGGAAAGGAAAATGCAGTATAAGAAATTAAAGAGGATAACCCCACAACCTTAATTACATAGAGATATGAAAGACAAAAAGAATGAAATAAGGATTGACTATTAAATAGATATTGTATATAGTTATATTATGAACCAAGAATTAGAACAATTTAAAGCTGGTATAAGAAAGAAAAACAGAGAACGATTCAAGGTGTGGTGTGATAAGAACAGAGAAAAGTGGAGAGAGTATAATAGAAATTACAGTAGGAAGAAAAGAGGTATTTTGTACGATAAGTTTAGGGTTAAATAAAAGTCATTTTTTAGAAAAGCTGTAGCGTGGCTATAAATAAGGTTAGAAAATGACAGGAAACAGTTATACACAGTTTTATGTGAAAATTACTTGCAATGTAATGTATATAGTTATATACTAGATACAGAGAATAGCGATGTGAGCAAAATGTTATTTAGCAACCAACGTCATTCTTGCTTCGGATAGAATGAACGAAAGGGGCAATTGGTTATGCTCACTTCTCTGTTCTTTCATTACTCACTAAACAATTATTATGAAATCAAATCTTTACTTTGAACTCCAACAAAGATATGCAGACCGCAGAGTAAAAAAGTGGTCAATCGTTCTCGGAGTAGCAGTTCTAGGATATTTTGTGGCGCATTTACTAGCCTATTTAATCGTAACACTATGAAATCACCTAAAAGCATAAATATGGAAACAGAAAAAATATGTAAATGTGGAGACACCGAAGATCAGCACATAGACAATATGGAGCAGTGCGTCATTTCTGAATGCGGTTGCCAAGAATTTGAAGAGAAAGAAGAAAAAAGTACCCAGTTTAATTTTGAGAGTGTGATTAAAACAATGAATGTAATCAATAAAGCGATATATGGCGTAGAACCATATAAAAACTTATGAATGAAACAAAAACAGCAAAAACAGGGTTTGAGTTTCAGGAAAATGGCCACAAGTATTTCCTAGATGGCAAGCCCATGACAGGCGTTACAACCATTTTGGGAGTGATTGCTAAGCCTATGCTTGTTGGTTGGGCTAGTAAAATGTGTTCAGAGTATATAGCTCAAGCCATCAAAGATGGCAAGGAAATAACACCCGAAGTGCTGGAGTTAGCAAAAAACACTCATAGGGTTAAAAAGGAGGAAGCTGGGTCAAAGGGTACGAATGTCCACTCAATGATAGAAACACTGATACGAGGCAGTTTTGGGGCTTCTGGGGGCATATTCGCAGACGACCTCAAGCATGAAAACCCTCAAGTCCAATACTTCATAGACTGGGCTATCAAAAACAAGGTTAAGTTTCTAGCAACAGAGGAGATGGTTTATTCAAGAGAACTTTGGCTAGCTGGAACGATAGACTTTATCTGTGAAATAGACGGTGAAACTTGGATTGGAGACATAAAAACTGGTTCGGGTGTCTACCCAGAGCATTTTCTCCAGTGCGCTGGCTATCAAAAGTTAAACGAGGATATGGTTAAAGCAGGTGATGGCGGTATTCCAGCGAATATCAAAGGTCATGTCATCACTTGTTTGACCAAGACAGGCGAGTTTATTGAAAAGCGAAGTATTAGTAACGAAGAGAATTTACAAGGTTTCCTTTCTGCTTTAACACTATATCGGGTTATGCAGAAATTATCAGGTGCTATAATTTAATGAATATGATTTACAAAAAACACACATCAGTTGGGGCGTTCGCAAAAAAGAAAGTGGATATTAACAATAATGACGTTATCACTATCGCCAATGAAGGCAAAAAGATTGATGGTCAATTTGGAGAGCAAGATGTATTCCTCGTAAAATTAACAAACGGCGAGGAAAAAAACATTAACGTCAATCAGACTTCTTTGAATGGACTTATAGACGCTTTTGGAGATGACAGTTTGAATTGGATAGGTAAGCAAGTTAAAGTTTGGCTGATTAAACAGAATGTGGCAGGAAAGTTTGTGGATGTTCTTTACATCTCACATCCTGACGCAGATTTAACTGAAAGTGGTTTTGTAATGGTAAAAGATGTGGTTAGTAAAGAGGAAATTGAAGCGGAATATTTTAGCTGATTAAAATGCAATGTAATGACCTACAAAAACTTTTGTATTGAATTGGATAAGTTAAAAGACCAAGAGTGGAAGTTGAACAAAAAGATTAAAAATTTACATCTTATGGTCTATACAATCGTAAGAGTTATAAAATCAAAGTGATACTTCTGTACGCAAAAAGTAAACAAGGAACTTTAGTCTTTGACAACCAAAAGGAAGCCAGAGACTACTTGCTTTCAGTGGAAAATAAGCCCCTAATGGTGCGAATAGATAGGGAAACAGGAATAAGAAGTTTCAACCAGAATTCTTGGTATTGGGGTGTGGTATTGAAAACAATATCAGAGACTTACGGACATTCTGCTAAAGAACTAAACGAAATATACAAAAGAATGTTCATACCACCAAAGTTTATTAAATACAAAGGACGTGAAATTAAACTGCCACAATCCACCTCTGATTTAAGTAAAAATGATTTTGGGGAGTATATAGAAAGAATACGAGCGGAAGTGGCAAGCGATGGTATAGTTATACCTGACCCAATAAGAAAACATTTAATCACTAATACATAAAACAAATGAAACTACATGAAATAACACAAAAGAGAGTGGAGGAGTATAAGGAAATAGCAAAATACAACGAAGGTGAGTGGTTTTTAGAACATTCATGGTACACAGACGACTTTGGGCTACTAAGAAATAGTATACAGATTTACAGGATTCAAGAAGATGGAATGAAAATGATTTACCCATTTCATGTCCCAATTAGAGTATCAAACGCAGAAAAAGGCACAGCTTATCTAGGAGATGATATTAGACCATACGAAACTTTTGAATATGCAGATATGTTACGAGAGCAAATTAATAAGTTCTCTCCCCACAAGGAGGAATAAATAAAATGAGGGAACTATATACAATGTTACCCTAAAATAAGGACAGAGACAAGCCCTGAATGAGGGCTTTTTTCGTAACTTTGACTTTTTGGAAGTAAAAACTTTGACT